>Ga0207933_1002151_pt1 | contig 13243 bp, 16 predicted proteins | sample NGESurdeep092012_4_FD_184488 | JGI IMG/M metagenome (GOLD analysis project Ga0207933, IMG submission 184488) | Arctic peat soil microbial communities from Barrow, Alaska - NGEE Surface sample F53-3 deep-092012 (SPAdes) | ecosystem: Environmental > Terrestrial > Soil > Wetlands > Peat ... | reverse complement strand
TCTATTGCCTGATTCTGAAAATAATAATAACGGTATGGGTAACCGAAAATAATAGGTGGCCAAATATAAATAATTTTGTAAAATCGGGATGGGCCTGACATAATCAGCAGACCCTAAATAAAAAGCGGGGTTATTTGTTTGTTTGCTGCTGGTAGATTCATTTACAAAAACGATAAGCCTCTTTAAAAGAAAAACAAGTTAGAAGAAAACCAAGAAGATTTATCGAATTGCTTTTGATTTAAAATCTCCCTGATAAAACCTTCTTGGTTTGACCAACATATTAATTAACCAGGAGATTAGGGTTTCCCGAAAGGTTGCGCATTTTGATTTCCAGGTTTATCAAACGTCAATTCTTTTCATCGTCTTGTTCCAATTTTAAATCCCATGTTGCTGTCTCCGATTGGGTTTTATAGCTATAAGGAATTCCTGTAGCGTGGCTGATAATCGCAGTACCTGTTAGATTCCCTTGTATGTATGGATCATACCCTACAGACTGCCTGGCAAAAAAATGAGATTGCATTTCGATTTCAGCGGTATCGCTGTTTAGTGATTTAAGCATATTGAAATTACTCATCTCAACCGGATGGTTGGTGATCAAAGTTATATCGCGTATCCAGGAGTCGCCCGGTTTTACCTGCTTTGCAGGTATTACAGAAAAAATACGGTTAAGCATGTCTGTTACGGCATCCTGGCTTAGTTGATCGGGAATCACTCCACTGAGATATTTGCCGGTGGTGCCGTCACTTTCTATATCCAACAACACGTTGCTCATGTCTTGTACATAAATCACCTTTCCGCTGTCGCTTAATACAGCAGTTGTTGAAAGAGCGCGCAAAGAATCTCTAATGTAGTTCACTGCATGTGTTCCTCCCCAAGTGAAGCGATTCCATTTAAGCGAACAGGTAACTGACGTATCTGTGTTTCGAGTCGCCAGTAGCGAAAAATCAAGATAAACCGTATCAGGTATTTTACACGGGATAGATTGATAGGTCCAGCTTTTTACAGAATACTTAGTCAGCGAAAAATGATATACTTTATTTAAAACGGGATTGAATTTTAATTTGCCATTTTTATTGCCTGATAAATTGCATGATATTAAGACAACAACACACGAAAGTAACAAGCACAAGGTTTTCGGTAAATTCTTAATTCTATATCTATGATTATTTTTCAAGCAACTAAAAGATTAATAAATATAAATCCGCATTATTTGTTAGTTTACTGCCTGGCAAATTTAACCAACAATTTCTGTTGAAATTTTATTTTTCAATCCGACTTCCTTTCTAATAACCGGCGCTACTTTGTCTCCAAACAATTCAATAGATTTCATTATCAGGTTATGCGGTACGTTACCAATGCTTGCCTGCGCCAGGAAACGGGTATTACCAAACAATTCATGCTCATATAAAATTTTATCTACCACCTCCTGAACACTTCCTACCATCAGTGCGCCCATTGGCGACCGTGAATATTCAAACTGCTGCCTTGTATGTGGTGGCCAGCCTCTGTCGCGACCCACGCGGTCCATCATGGATGCATAATATGGATAAAATTCATCGCTTATTTTTTTCGAGTCTTCCCCGATAAACACGTGGTTGTTAACACCGAATTGCAACTGCGATGCATCGTGGCCAGCTTTTTTCCAGGATTCTTTGTAAAGATTGATAAATGGAACAAACTGCTCAGGCCTTCCGCCAATGATAGCCAGCGTTAATGGCAAGCCAAGTGTAGCTGCTCTTACAGCAGATGCAGGCGTGCCACCTGCTGCTATCCAAACAGGAATAGCAGATTGATACGGTCTTGGATACACGCCAAGATTTTCGAATGAAGGACGATGTTTGCCCTTCCAGGAAATCTTTGCCGCCGAATTTATTTTTAATAGCAGTTCTAATTTCTCGGTAAACAATTCGTCGTAATCATCCAGGTCGAAACCGAATAAAGGAAATGATTCAATGAAAGATCCTCTGCCCGCCATGATCTCGGCACGTCCATCCGACAAAAGATCCACTTCAGAAAAATCCTGGAACACCCGCACCGGCTCATCGGAACTCAATACCGTTACGGCACTCGTGAGTTTAATATTTTTCGTAACCATTGCCCCCGCGGCCAAAATGATTGCCGGAGATGATACCGCATAATCCGGGCGATGGTGTTCGCCAATTCCAAAAACATCAAGTCCCAATTGATCTGCCAGTTTGATCTCTTCTATCAACTCTTTCAATCGTTGGTGTGCATTCATTCCCCGTCCGGGAAGTGTTTCCGGTGCCATATCTGCAAAAGTCATGATACCTAATTCCATAAAATTAATTGAAAATTGAAAACTGCAATCTATTTCGTGTTTGCCTATTGTAATATCTAACCACCAGTTCATCAATATGAACTTGCTTCATCCAGTTCATTCATTTGTTCTTTACTCAAACTTATTGAAGTTGCATGAATTAATTCATCTAATTGTTTTTCTTTCGTTGCACTAGCTATAGCCGAAGTTATGAATGGCTTGTGAAGCATCCATGCAATGGCAATCTGTGATAACTCCACTTTTTGTTCGGCTGCTACCTTATCCATTGCTCCCAATACGCTCATCCCGCGTTTATCAAGATACTTTTTGATTCCATGGCCGCGCTGGCTTTTATCTAAATCTTTCTCGCTCCTGTATTTTCCTGTAAGAAACCCACTTGCTAATGAATAATAAGGAATTACTGCCAACCCTTCGTCAGCAACTAATTTAAGGCATTCATTCTCAAATTTTTCGCGGCTATATAAATTGTATAACGGTTGAAGACTGATATAAGATTGAAGATTATTTTTTCTTGCAAAATCATTGGATTCTTTAATTCGCTCCGCACTTAAATTGGATGCTCCAATGTAACGCACTTTGCCTTCTTTGATTAATTCATTGAATGCCGTCATCGTTTCAGAAACTGGAGTGTCCAAATCATCATGATGCGATTGGTACAGATCAATATAATCTGTTTGCAATCTTTTTAAGGAATCTTCTACAGCCGCTTTTATATAGTTGGCTTTTAATCCCTTTTTACCGTTGCCCATATCAGCGCCTACTTTAGTTGCGATGACGATGTCTTTTCTGTTGCCTCTTTTTTTCATCCAATTGCCAATGATGGTTTCAGACTCGCCGCCATGATTGCCCGGCACCCATCTTGAATATCCATCTGCTGTATCTATGAAATTAAAATTGGCGGCAAAAAAAGCGTCTAATAATTGGAACGATTTTTCTTCATCAATCGTCCAGCCAAAAACATTACCACCAAAAGTAATTGGCGATATCATCAAGTCTGATTTTCCTAATTTTCTTTTTTCCATTTCTACTCTGTTTTAAGTTTATTCATAATCTTCTTTCGCGCTGGAAAAATTATGTTCATTTATTCCGTATCTTCTTTTATCGCTTTCAATCCTTTGGTCCATCTTACCAATTGCTTCAACATATTCTGTGCCGCTTTGTGAGAAATTTCATTCGCTTCAAATACGTTCTCATCATTGATATTCTGCTGAAAAAATGGAAAATTTACCGACTCAGATAAAGGAACCATTCTGAAAGTTGAAAGATCACCTTTTAAAGAATTCGCTGCCCTTGTACCTGCGGAAACACCGCCATAGCTTACGATGGCAGCAGGTTTATATCCCCATTCCTGCGAGAGATATTCCAAAGCATTTCTCAATGGTGCGGGATAATTATAATCATATTCTGCTGTTACAAAAATGAATGCATCAGCTTCATCAATTTTAGCGCTCCACTGTTTGGTATGCTCGTGTTTGTACATTTTCATCAAAGGATGATTAGGCTCATCCATCATAGGCAAATTAATTTCACCCAGGTCTAGTAATTCCACATTAAAGTTCTCGTTTTGTTTGGCTAATTCTGTTATCCATGCCGCCACTACCGGGCCTTTACGTCCAGGACGAACAGTCGAAGAAATTACTTTTAGGTTATACATTTTTTATTTTTATGTTTCAACATTAATATTTTAAATCCAATCCAATTCTCTAGTTTCCATTTTCAATTTTCAACTTTCAATTCTCAATTAGAACCGAAGTCATCGTCAACGATCCAGCCACCGCTTTATCGTTAAAGAACGAGATATGGTCATTGCTTCCTTTCAATCCTAACGAATACAAGAGGGGTAAATAATGCTCCGGTGTCGGTATCGCAAGTCTGCCTTCTGCACCCAAACTTTCATAATTGATCAATGGTTTGTAATCTCCGTTTGTAATCAATTGTTTGAATTTGTCATTCATCTGCAACGTCCAGTCATACCCGTAATTTTCATTCATGTTATCCCATGATACCATCCGCAGATTGTGTAACATATTTCCGCTACCGATAATCAGTACACCTTTTTTCCTTAATCCATACAATTCTTTAGCCAGGTCGTAATGATATTTTGGCCGTTTGGTGTAATCAATGCTTAATTGCAGAACCGGGATTTTGGCTTCGGGATACATGTGCCTTACTACAGTCCAGGTCCCGTGGTCCAAACCCCAATCGTGATCTAACTCCACATGTGCAGAATGTATGAGTTCCGCAGTTTCCATGGCCAAAGCAGGATTGCCGGGCGCAGGATACTGTACATCAAATAAGGCCTGTGGGAAACCACCAAAATCATGGATAGTTTCAGGAAAATCCATTGCAGTAATACGTGTGCCATTGCTGAACCAGTGAGCAGATACTACCAACACCGCTGCGGGCGTAGGAATTTCTTTAGCCATCTGTGTCCAGCGTTGGCTAAATTCATTGTCTTCAATTCCATTCATAGGCGAGCCATGGCCAATGAACAGTACAGGCATTAAATTCTCCTGTACTTTCAGGCCATTCGTAAACTTATTGAATGTTGAAAGATTGTTCATTTTATTATTCCTTTTGTTTTAATTGTTTTTCAGGCAAACAAAACGACCACCAATTAACCTTCGGATATGAATTCTCCGTCGGCTTTTATCTTCACTTCATCGCTCAAAATCGGTACAGGGAATTTAGCGCCGATATTAAAATCAGAGCGTTTGATAATTCCGGTCAACTGAAAACCAGAAGTGGATTTATTTGTCTTGGCATCTACATTCGTTCCTCTGTACCAAAGATCCATAGTCACCGGTTTGGTGATTCCGCGAAGAGTAAGGTTGCCGGTTAATTTGTATTTATCTTTTGATATTTTAGTGATGGTGGCGCTCTTAAAAGTCATCGTAGGATATGTTTCTACTTCAAAAAAATCGGCACCCCTTAGATGATTGTCACGCATTTCCACTTGTGTATTGATAGACGGAACTTCCACATAAAGTTCAAAAACGGCGTCGCTGAAATCTGCTTTGTTGCTAGTAGCTGATGCAGTAAACTTATTAAATAATCCATCCACATCAGAGATGCCCATGTGGGTAATACTAAACGACAATTTGGAATGCATAGGATCTGCTTTCCATTTCGTTTGTGCAAATAAAGATGCGCTTAAAAAAGCTACGATTAGTAGAGAAAATAATTTTTTCATGTTTGTTTTTTTTGTTTTTAAATAGTTGTTTGTTGATTGTGTTTAAAATTGTTTGTTCCTGTCTTAATTACAGTTGCCATCAGGTGAACAAGACTCGCCTTCTGTAATAATCAATGCAGGATTTTCTTTTTCAAATTCTTCCCATGTTTGTTCCAGCACCTCTGAAAATGTTTCTGGCGATTGTGCACCAGATACCGCATATTTGTTATTGAGAACAAAAAACGGAACACCATTAATACCCATAGACTGTGCCTGCGTTTCATCCTGCTTTACATCTTTTGCAAAGACATCTGAAGTAAATATCTCTGTCACATCAGTTTCATCTAACCCAATAGACACGCCCATTTTAATAAGTGCTTCTTTATCATCAATATTCTTTCCTTCCATAAAATATGCTTTGAATAATGCTTCTTCCATTTCATTTCCGAGCCTATTTGTTTTGGCTAATTGAATTAACCTGTGCGCATTAAAGGAGTTAGCTACAATTGTTCCTTTGGAATTGAAATCAAGTCCAACTTCTTTGGCAATAGCGGCAACATGTTGCTCCATTCCTTCGGCCTGCGCTTTTGAAATTCCTTTTGCCTGGGAAAGGTGCTCTATCGCACTTATTTTCGTATTTGTTTTTAAGTTAGGATCCAGCTCAAAGCTTTTCCACACCACGTTCACCTGATCTTTATGAGGAAACTTTTCTAATGCCATTTCAAATTTCCGCTTGCCAATGTAGCAAAACGGGCATCTTATATCTGACCAAATATTTATATCCATGATTTTCTATTTTTATTGTTTGTTGATAATTATTTTACGCTTAAAAGTTTTTTAATCCGACAAACTGCTTGCCTGTTCTAAGTTCCACGGCCAATCCCCAAAATTTAAAACTTATTATCGGGTTCATAACCTTCTACAAAAACAGGTTCTCCATTTTTAGTTCCTTCTAAAGCGTCTACATATGTTTTCGCAGTTCTTACAGCGTCCGGCCATGGCGCAGGATCCATACCTATCTTAGCTGCTGTTTCTGCAACCCATGTCGGATGAACAATAACGATTCGACGGCCTTCCGTAAGTTCAAGCGCAACACCCCTTGCAAATCCTTCAAGCCCTGCATTTACCATCGCAATCAAAGACGTTTGTGGCATTGGTGAATAGGCAAGTATTCCTCCTGTAATGATAAAGACACCACCGGGGCGCAAATTGTTCAATCCTTTACGAACTAAATTTACCTGGCCCAAAAGCTTGCTGTCGATACATAATTGTATCTGCTCGTCTGTCACTTTATTGAGAAAAGAAAATGCTGCATCGCCTGCTGTAGAAATTATGGCATCTCCCTCTCCAAGGTTTGCGTAAAAAGATTCAATACTTGAAGCACTGGTGATATCCAATGCGGGAGTGGTGGATCGGGAAGCTCCAATCACTTCATATCCTTTTTCCTTTAAAAGATTGGCTACTTGTTTTCCGATTAATCCGTTGGGACCTACTACTAATGTTTTCATTTTTTCCGTTTTTATTTGATTACTGTAAAGCTAATACTGTACCTATTTTTATTTCCGTTGATTATGTCATGTTTATTGTCATATCCCTAACTAAATCTGTCAATTAATACCCAACAGTGAAGCGTACACGTATATGTTTCGGATTTTCCACTTCATCTAAAATGGCAACTGCAAGGTCTTCTACTGAAATCCTGCTTCTGTGATCGGCATCAAACACCGGATTCTCTAAGCCTGTACGATAAGTACCTTTTCTTTCATGTGGCGTTCCGGGATTCATTTCAATAGCCGGACTTAAAAAAGTCCAGTCCAGTTGATCTTCTTTTTTTAATTCATTCAAATAATCACGGGCCGCACCTGCGCCGGGCTTGAATGCTTCCGGAAATTCCGGAGTATCTACAATCTGGACACCTGGCGCAACAAACAGGCTTCCAGCGCCACCATTTACAATCAATCTTTTCACACCAGATTTGTTTACGGCTTCCTGGATAGATCTCGAACCTTTTAAAAAGTCATTGTAAAGATCAGGGTTCGTCCAACCTGCGTTGTACGCACTCACAACTACATCATTTCCTTGCAATATTTTTGCCAAACCGTTACTATCCATTACATCACTTTCTATAATTGTAAGATTGTTTTGGGCTTCTATTTTTCCCGTTTCACGCGCAATAGCGGTTACCTGATGCCCCCTGTCTAATGCTTCTTTCAAAACGGCGGAACCTACAAATCCTGTGGCTCCGATTAATGCTATTTTCATTTTTTTCTTATTTTAAATATCAATGAACCAGCAATTTTATACAAAATCACTGATTCATTATTCGTTGTTATTTTATCCCTGATATTTTAAGCGACCAATGCTTCTTCTTGTACCTGCTTTACCAATTGTATTTCCGCATTTATTTTTATTTCATCGCCGAGTAAAACACCACCAGTTTCCAAAGTGGAACCGTAGGTAATTCCAAAAGCTTTACGGCTTATTTTACCTGACACGGTGAACCCTGCTTTTGTTTGTCCATAAGGATCTACAACGGTACCACCAAACTCAACATCGAATTTTACCGGTTGAGTGATTCCTGCGATCGTTAGATCTCCTGAAAGTGCTCCTTCATCGCCATCTACTTCATATTTTTTTCCTCTGAAATGTATTTGAGGATTCTTTTCAATATTGAAGAAATCAGCCGATTTCAGATGCGCGTCACGTTGCTCGTTGTTCGTATCTATCGAGTCAATTTCCGCAGCAAATTCAATTTTCTTTGCAGAATTAAAGTCATCATTTTCTGTTTCACCAACCAGGGAAAATTTATTGAAATGCCCGGTTACGGTTGAGATCATCAGATGTTTTACTTTAAAAGTTACTTCGCTGTGTGCGGGGTCTAACGACCATTTTGTTAATGACATTGTTGTTTAATTTTTAATTGTTAATATTTATTGTTTTACTGTTGTTGTTTTATTTTATTGAATGAATAGTACCTTATTTCTTGGCAGGGGAATTAGTTGCAATAGAAGCAGTGTAGCCCGCCTGAATAAGAATCTCCGATATTTCTTCTTTTACTGCTTCATCATCTCCCCGAATCACAATCTCTTTTGTAGAAAAATTTCCTGAAATCTTTACCAGTTTTGAGTAAGGTAAAATGCTACCCAATTCGTCCCCCGCATTTTCTTCGTTTGAAAAATCCACTACAATTTTTTGAGTAGCCACTTCCTTCATCATTTTGGCGACCACTTTTTCTTCATTATGAGGAACTGCGAGAATAATAATATCCGCTTCCCAGCAGCCATCCTTCACGCATTCAATAAAGTTGATTTCTGCTTTTGACGAACGCCCTTTCATTTTTTCTGATAAGCGATCGAGCGCTTCTTTATTGTTAGAAATTAAAAGCAGGTTGTACTCACCCTGACTCAAATGAGTTGCAATTTCCTCACCGTTTTTCTCTGTGGCTCCAATTATTGCTATTGATTTTTTTTGTGCCATACCTTCGTTTTTTGTTACACAAAGGTAGACAGGTAAATATCCTCACGCCAATGACGTATGATAATAAATACCATTGATCTAGATCAATTTAAAAGAGATGCGATCATCGCGTTTCCACATGTTTTAAGAAGACAGGACAGGGTTTGTCATAAATCCGTTCCATCATACACCTCCGGATTTACTGGGTATGGAATTCGTTTTCCGTTCAATGCTGCAATAACGTTTTGCGCCGCGAGCGTTGCCATAGCATCCCTGGTTTCAATGGTTGCGGTGCCAATGTGTGGCAACACTGCCACGTTAGGCATTGTTAATAAGTTATTATCCGGCGCCATTGGTTCCGGATTGGTTACATCCAAACCCGCGCCCCAAATAGTTCCTTTTTGCAAAGCTTCTATAAGGTCCTTTTCGTTATGAATATCGCCCCGGGCGGAGTTAATGAAAATGGACGAAGGCTTCATCAGGCTGAAGGCAGAATTGTCAAATTTGCCTTTTGTCTCATCAGAAAGCACTGTATGTACAGAAATAATATCACTCTTTTTTAATAGTTCTTCAAACGAAACCAATTTGGCGTTTAGCTCTCTTTCCGCATATTCGTTGTGATTCCTGTTGTTATAAAGAACTTTCATGTTATAGGCTCCCACACATCGCTTTGCCAATTCAAATCCAATATTTCCCAAACCATAAATTCCCAGCGTTTTACCATACAGTTCAATACCAAGATTGGCAGTAGGCTCAAAGAAATTCCAATCGCCATTCATTATTCTACGGTACTGGTAAAATGCTTTTCGCGAAACGGCAAGCATCAATAAGAAAGCAGTGTCCGCAGTGGCTGCGCTAACCACGCCCGGCGTGTTTCCAATCGGTATTTTCAATTTAGTCGCTTCGTCAATATCTACTCTGTCGAAACCAACGGAGTGTAAGGAGATTACTTTTAAATGGCTGCACTCATGTAAAAAATGGGCGTCAATCACACTGTAACCCGCTATGATAATTGCATCGCTGTTTTTACTTTTTTCAATTAATTCTTTTGGATTAAGGTTGCGTCTTTCTTTCCATTCTTCAATTTCGATTCCTGCATCACGCAATAATTTTAATCCTGCTTCCGGTATTATGTTGGTGATAAATACTTTCATGATTAATGAATCTTAATTACAAATCTTTATTGATATAACAGAAACATAAAGATAAGAAATCGCAGACAAGGATCATTTCAAAGCAGTAAATGATAACGAATTACTAACTTATTTTCTATCGGCCATTTGGCCACGAATGCGGCTCAGCGTTTCGGGAGTGATGCCAAGGTAAGAGGCAACCATGTGTTGAGGAATTCTCTGGAGACACCCGGGAAAATTATTAATAAGTTTGGTATATTTTTCCTCAGCAGTTTCACTCATAGAAGACATCAGTCTTCGTTGTGTGGCGATAAGGCTGTTTTGAATCAGGATACGAAAGTAGCGTTCGAACGCAGGCACCTTATCAAGCAAAATATCCCACGATGATTTAGTGATTAAAAGCAACTCACAATCTTCCATAGCTTCTATGTGGAATTGAGAAGGCTCTTCTGTGAGAAAGCTGTAAAGATCACCAGCCCACCAGCCCTCCATTGAGAATTGAAGAATCGGCTCGTTGCCTTTTTCATCTACCGTAAACATCCGCAACATTCCTTTTTCTACAAAAGCCGTGTATTTGCTCACATCGCCTTCCTGCAGCAGGAATTGCCTTTTGCGTAATTTCTTTGGAATGAAAAGTGTTTTTGCAAAATTAAATTCATCCTCTTTGATCGAAACTTTTTCTTTGACACTGTGCAATAGGAGTTCAAACATTTACGATGATTGAGATTGTTGAATGCGCAAATTTAGTCGAAATTTAAATCGTGAGAATGAGAACGGGTGCATTTCAAAATGTCGCACCACTTTCGTCCTCATCAAAAAGGAGAAGTGATAAACGTTGCAAATGGAAATTAAACTTAAATTGGGCAACAGGAATCTTGAATAAAAGCTCGTTTACTGTAAATCGTACTTGTTACTGTAAATCGTACTTCGTTTCCGGTTCATTGCCTGAATAATCCTGAGAAAATCTAATTTATTTTTTCTTTTTTTGGAGGACGGCTACGGTCAGGCGGCTTACACAAAACAGCTTTTCTTTATCGTCATAAATTTTAATATCCCACACGTGTGTGGATCTTCCCAAATGTAATGGTGCTGCGACAGCCGTCACCTTTCCATCGCTTACACTTCTTAAATGATTGGCATTTATTTCAAGGCCAACACAGTAATATTTTTCCCGATCAATAACGAGTGCAGAAGCAACGCTACCCACTGTTTCAGCAAGCACACAGGATGCGCCGCCATGCAGAAAGCCATAGGGCTGACGCGTTTTATCAGTTATCTCCATTGATAATTTTAAGAAATCATCGCCGATCGATTCCCATTTCAAATCGAGAAATTCAGTCATGGTGTTTTTACCGATACTATGTAAATCGACAAGCTTAATGTCTTTATGAAACCAGATTGGCATAATTAGTAAATTGTTTTCTTCACCGCATCGGGTAAAAATTGAGATACATCTCCCTTATTCAGTATTACGTCCCGTATCAAGGTACTGGCTATGGAAGTATACTTAGGAAGGGTCGTTAAAAAAACTGTTTCTACGTTATTCTTTAAGCTGCGGTTCATATCGGCAATTGCCTTTTCATATTCAAAATCATTCACGTAACGGATACCTCTTAATATAAAATCAGCACCTACTTTTTTACAGCATTCCACCGTTAGCCCATCATAGGCTAATATTCCAATTTTGGGTTCATCTTTATAAATCTCTCTGAGCCATGCTAACCGCTGCTCTTCTGAAAACATGGGAAGCTTGCTGCTGTTTCTTCCTAAACCAACATACAATTTATCAAACAAAGGAAGCGCCCTGTCAATAATATCCGTATGTCCAAGTGTAACGGGATCAAACGTTCCGGGAAACAAACATATTCTATCCATAAAAAGTATTGAGTTGGTTTTACAAAAAAATTCGCACTTCTATCAGGCAAAATTTTGTTTATTGCTCAGTAAATATAACACAGCCATTCTTACTGCAACACCATTTTCTACCTGTTGCAAAATAATAGATTGTTTGGAATCTGCCACATCGCTGTCTATCTCCACTCCCCTGTTGATGGGACCTGGATGAAGAATAACTATTTCTTTATTCAGGCTATCTAACAATTTTTTATTAACTCCATAAGCCAAATTGTATTCGCGCAACGAAGAAAAAAGCACCTGGTTCTGACGTTCTAATTGTATGCGCAGTATATTGGCCACATCACACCATTGCAAAGCTTTTGCGAGATTGTATTCTACCCTGATATCGAACGCTTCTTTTATATATTTTGGAATTAAAGTAGGAGGCCCGGCTACCATTACCTCCGCTCCAGCTTTTTTTAAAAGATAAATATTACTAAGTGCCACCCGCGAATGCATAATGTCACCCACTAAAACGATTTTCTTTCCTTCTAATTTTCCCAACTTTTCCTTTATCGAAAAAGCGTCTAACAATGCTTGTGTAGGATGTTCATTGATACCATCTCCAGCATTGATTATTGCGACGGGAATATGCTTTGCCAAAAAATGAGGCGCGCCGCTGGCACTATGCCGCATCACCACCATATCTACCTTCATGGAAAGGATATTATTCACTGTGTCTAACAAAGTCTCCCCTTTTGAAACAGAAGAGCCGGAAGCAGAGAAATTAAGCGTATCGGCGCTTAGGCGCTTCTCAGCCAGCTCAAAAGAAATTCTTGTTCGGGTAGAATTTTCATAAAATAAATTGACAATGGTGGTATCTCTCAGCGAAGGAACTTTTTTTATGGGCCTTTGTAAAACCTCCTTAAATTGAGTGGCCGTAGATAATATTAATTCAATGTCTCTAAGATCTAAATCTTTAATGCCGAGAAGATGTCTGGTGGATAGTTGCATTAAAGATCAAAGCTAAATGAAAAAAATTAATGGACAAAAGATAAATACCCGAGTGCGCATTTCAAAAAATCTTATGGCAGCGCTATGCGCTTCCTCTCGTAATACCTCATACTTATTCCCGGCCAGAGCAAGGAATGCTTTGCGTGAAAAACTCACATCTTGTTCATTTCCAAAAATCGTAGGAAAGTAAAAAACGTGCTCAAAAGGTAACTATTCAGTCTCCAATTTAGCTATAAGTGATAAAGCATTCAAAACATTTTGTCCGGATTTAATGGTCGTGTCGATAATTGATCTCAAAACGGCGAAGGCATCTGCCCCTTCAGTAGATTTAAA
>Ga0207933_1002149_pt1 | contig 13247 bp, 8 predicted proteins | sample NGESurdeep092012_4_FD_184488 | JGI IMG/M metagenome (GOLD analysis project Ga0207933, IMG submission 184488) | Arctic peat soil microbial communities from Barrow, Alaska - NGEE Surface sample F53-3 deep-092012 (SPAdes) | ecosystem: Environmental > Terrestrial > Soil > Wetlands > Peat ... | reverse complement strand
GGCGCCCAGGCTGCGCGGACGGCCGCCGATCGGGCTCGCGTTCGGAACCTTGACGAAATGCTCTCGAAAGAGAACCGGCGCGATCCCGGTGTGTTGCCCCGTCGCGCTTGCGAACGGCCGCGCCGAAAGCGTGACGCCGGCTAAGCCGCCGGCCGGAGCGCGAACCGCGATCTGGAAGCCTACATTTATGTGCCGGCAGAACGCGCCAGCCTGGTGCGCAGGGGGCTGGGGGTGAACCTGGTGGACAACAGCGGAAAGCTGCTGGAGCATACCGCGATCGACTTCATTTCGCCTCAAGTGGATAACCAACTGCAAGGAATTCTGGTGAAGGCTCCGGTGCGCAACGGCCTTCTGCGCAATCAGCAACTGGTACAGGCGCGTGTGATCTGGAGCACGGTTCCGCGGCCAGTGGTGCCGGTGCTGGCGGTAACCCGGTTGGGTGGGCAAACTTTTGTCTTTATCGCCGCCGATAAGGGAGGAAAATACTTCGCTGAAGAGCGGCCGATCACCTTGGGAGATACGGTCGGCAACAACTATGCCGTACTCAGCGGGCTGCAGAAGGGCGAGAAGGTGATCGTCTCAGGTACCCAATACCTCGTCAACGGCATGCCGGTTCAGCCGTTAGGATGACGCTGGCACTTTGAGAACATTCCACCTTATCTATATCTATGAACTGGCATGAGATATCAAGACGGCCGCTTTCCGGAGAACCAGAGTGTTCAGATTGGTTTGTTGGTCTTAGCCCTTTCAGTGAAGATGCTTTAGGCCGGTGTATCGGCCATGGCCTGGTATAAGCGGGCCGTTTCACCCTCGCCGGCAGTGCCCGCGGCTGTAACTTTAGGATTTGCGAAAGGAATCGCTCCGTGGTCGACTTTTTCATCCACCGGCCGGTATTTGCCACCGTTTGCGCGCTGCTGATCATTCTTGCCGGGGCTGTCTGCATTCCTACGCTGCCGATCTCTCTTTATCCCAACCTCGCACCTCCGCAAGTCACCGTCTCCAGCAACTACGTGGGCGCGAACGCGGAAGTTGTAGAGTCCGCCGTCACCATCCCACTGGAAGAGCAGATCAACGGCGTGGAGGGCATGCGCTACATCTCCTCTACCAGCTCGAATGACGGGACCAGCGCAATTACAGTCACCTTCCAGACCGGCTACAACATGGACATTGCCGCGGTGGACGTCCAGAACCGGGTTTCGGCGGCGCAAGGGCAACTACCGCAGGCGGTGAACAACACCGGCATCAAGATCACCAAAGCCAACTCAAACTTCGTCTTTGCCGCAGCATTCTTTTCTCCCGACAATCGCTACTCCGACCTGTTCATCAGCAATTACCTGGATGTCTACGTTAAGGACGCCATCAAGCGCATTCCCGGTGTTGGCGACGTCAGGATCTTCGGCGAGCGCAGATACGCGATGCGCGTCTGGCTCGATCCGGCGCGTCTCGCGGCGCGCGGGCTCACCACCACCGATGTGGTGAGCGCCCTGACGGAGCAGAACGTTGAGATTCCCGCAGGCCAAGTAGGGCAGCCGCCCTCGGATGAAACACAGAATTATCAGATCCCGGTGCGCGTGGCCGGCAGACTCTCGGATCCGGCGCAATTCGACAACATCATTCTCAAGAGCAGCCCCGCGGGGATTGTTCAACTGCGCGACGTCGGCCATGCCGAGGTGGGAGCGGAGACCTACTCGACCGATTTGCGCTACAACGGCCAGGATGCTGTCGGCATCGGCGTGCAGCAGTTGAGCAACGCGAATGCGCTGGCAGTGGACCGTGAGGCCAAGGCCGAACTCGACAAGTTGGCGAAGTCTTTTCCGCCCGGATTGAAATTCGAAATCCCTTTTGACACCACCACGGTCATCGGAGACTCCATTCGGGAAGTGATTGTGACGCTGGCGGAAGCGATCATCATCGTGATCGTCGTCATTTTCCTCTTCCTGCTCGATTGGCGAGCGACGATCATCCCCGCCATCACCATCCCGGTCTCCCTGGTCGGCACCTTCGCCTTTATCAAGCTTTTCGGATTCTCCATCAATTCGCTGACCATGTTCGGCATCACCCTGGCCACCGGTCTGGTGGTTGACGACGCTATCGTGGTTATTGAAAATGTGCAGCGCCATATCAGCGCCGAGCACTCGGACCCACACACCGCGACCTCGGTGGCCATGGCCGAGGTCACCAGCGCTGTGATCGCCACCTCACTGGTTCTGATCTCCGTCTTTGTGCCCGTCTCCTTTTTCCCGGGAACCACCGGCATCCTCTACAAGCAGTTCTCGCTCACCATCGCGTTCGCCATCGCCATCTCCGCTTTCAACGCGCTTACGCTTTCGCCGGCATTGGCCGCGCTGCTGCTGCGCGCTGAAGACGAGAAGCGGGGGCTGCTGGGGCTGATTGATCGCGGCATCCGGCGCTGCACTCGTCTCTACGGAAGGACGATTGAGGGAGTGCTGAAGATCCGCTATGTCATGCTGGCGCTCTTCGTCGCCGGCTTGGCGTTCACGGTCTATCTTTACCAACGTGTTCCTACCGGCTTTCTACCCTCCGAGGATCAAAACTATCTGCTTTGCGTGGTGCAGACCCCTCCGGGAGCCTCACTCTCCTATACCAGCGCTGTCGCCGACAAGGCGGTAAAGATTATCCGCGCGGACAAAGACGTATACGGCACTCTCGCCATCATGGGATTCAGCATGAGCGGCGGCAGCTCGTCGAACTATGGGCTCATCTTCGTCCCGCTTAAGTCTGTGAATGTCCGCGTGAAGGAAGGAAACGGCCACTCGGCTGCGGAGATCTTCGCCGATCTCTCGCCCAAGCTCCGGGCCGTGCCGGGAGGGACGGTAGCCATCTTCCAGCCGCCCGCCATTCAGGGCGTGGGGACCTTCGGCGGATTTCAATTTGAGCTGCAGGACACAGGAAGCAACAGCCTCACCGGATTGGCGCAGGTCGCACAGCAGATTATCGGCGCAAGCCGCAGCGATAAGCAGTTGATGAATCTCTACACCAGCTATACCGCCAACGATCCTCAGTTGCTGGTCACCATCGACCGTGAAAAAGCGAAGTCCCTGGGCGTTCCGCTCAGCCAAGTCAACTCCACGTTGAGCGTCTTCATGGGATCGCAATATGTAAATGACTTCGACTTCAACAACCGTTCCTATCGCGTGTATGTGCAAGCCGACCAGTCAGCGCGCATGGTTCCCAGCGATCTCAGGAAGTTCTATGTGCGCTCCGACACGGGACAGATGATTTCGCTGGATAATCTGGTCACTGTTCAGCAGGCATCCGGGCCGCAGGTCATCGATCATTACGATCTTTTCCGCTCGGCGGAGATTGATGGATCAGGCGCTCCGGGAGTGAGCACCGGACAAGCCTTGAATGCGATGGAAAAGCTGGCTACGAAGCAGTTGAGTCAGGGTATGACCTACTCCTGGACCGGCCTGTCGCTGGAGGAGATAGAGGCCGGCGGCAAGGCGCTCGTTATCTTCGGACTGGGCATTCTGGTGGTATATCTCACGCTTTCGGCCCAGTATGAGAGCTTCGCGCTTCCCTTCATAATCTTGCTAGCAGTACCGATGGCGGTGCTGGGCGCGATAGGCGGGGTCGCGCTGCGTGGCATGTCCAACGACGTCTACTGCCAAATCGGTCTGTTGATGCTCATCGGCTTGTCGGCAAAGAACTCGATTTTGATCGTCGAGTTTGCGGAACAGATCCGCGGGCACGGCAAATCCATCATTGAGGCGGCCATAGAAGCGGCAGAACTGCGCCTGCGCCCAATCCTGATGACCTCCTTCGCCTTCATTCTGGGCATCCTGCCTCTGTGCTTCGCCGAAGGAGCGGGCGCGCTGGGCCGGCGGTCCGTCGGCACCACCATCGTGGGCGGCATGCTGGTATCGACCATTCTGAACATCTTCTTCATCCCGGCGCTGTATGTGATCTTGAAATCAAGCCTGGAGCGGCTGGTGCCTGGGTCGCGCCGGCGGGAACAGTTGCCCGAGGTCGCAGAGCGGTAGCGCAGCGTGGACTATACGGGCGGGCACGGTATCTCCGGCATTCGCGGTGAAGGACCCGAGAGGACGCACTTGATGAAGCCCTCCACCGCAGCTTGTCTCTAGAGCGCGGATACACGATAGGTGTACCCCGAAGCAAATGCACCATACGCGGCTTTTCCGTGAAAAAACCCGTACTTCTCGAACCGTGGTGGGGCATGGCAATCTCTAATACGCCCGCCCTCAAGAGTCGCAGGATGATCGGGCGGTCTGCAGTTTCGTAAGTTTCCCCTTGTTGAGCACGAAGCGTTCGCCGCGCCAGCAGACGGTGTTTCCCGCGTAGCTCCAAGCCCAGAGCCCGAGCGCAATCAAATCCCGCGGGATCACGACCCAGAGGTCGATCAGCACTTGGCGATCGCCAAGGATACCCACGCCGATGGTGAGGGCCATGGCGGCGCGCGCCAGCACCGCCGCGATGAGTAACACCGTGCTGGGCATACTGCCGCCCCAGGCAATAAAGCTCAAGATCGCCCAGGGCAGCCCATAGGCGAAGACCAGACCCGCATAGCCCACCTCTCTGGAATTGCGGGTGCTGCGGCTCCAGCGAATCTGATGGGAGAGGAACTGGGACAAGGTGTAAGGGGGAATCGAGGTCTCGACCACCTCCCAGCTCAACGCAACTTCAAAGCCCTGCGCGGTCACGCGCGCTCCCAGCTCGTAATCGTCGGCCAGATAATCGACCAGCGGCTGCAGACCGCCAATGGCGGTGAGCGCCTCGCGGGAGAGTGCCAGCGTCGCCCCCAGCCCGAAGTGCAGCCCTCCCTCAATGCGGCGCGCGGTCAGCACGCCGGGGACGAAATCGGTTGCGATGCCCAGCGCCTCCATGCGTGAACCCAACGTTCCATGCGCGATGCCGCGATAGAGCGCGGTCACCATTCCCACGCTCCCGCCGCGCCGCCTAGGCTTTTGAAAACAGCCCATAATACGGCGCAAGTAGAAGCTCGAGACGTGAATGTCGCTGTCGTTGATCAATATGTAGTCGTAGGCGGCATGAGGAAGCATCTGCACCAGATTGCTCACCTTGCCATTGGAGCCGAGCAGCTCCGGGCACAGGATCAGCTGGATGGCCCGATCGGGAAACTCGCGCTGCAAGCGCTCGACGGCCTCCGCCGCCGGATCGTCCATGCTGCTCACCCCGAAGAGAATCTCGTAGGGGCCCTCATACTGCTGCCGGCAGTGGCTGACGAAGCCTTCATACATACCCGGGTCAATGCCCTTTACCGGCTTCAGAATGCTGACTCCCGGCTGATAGTCCGGCAGCGGACGGAGCGAGTGGCGATGGAAGGCACGCGCGCTCCACATCGCCAGGATGTAATAACCCAGGCCAATGAAGGTGAGAACCGTGGTCACTGCGGCTACGATCGTCGGAAGCATGAGTACTTGAGGCGCTCCTAAATTGAGGCAAGGCGCAACGAAGAACCAGTCTATTGCATGCCGCAGCGTTCATTCATAGCGCAGGCATTCGATGGGGTCCAGCGATGCCGCTTTCCAGGCGGGATAGATGCCGAAGAGGAGCCCGATGCCACAGGAGACAACGAAGGCGGCAACAGCCCAGATCAGCGACATTTGTGCCGGCAAAACCGAGCCCAGCGCAAGGCGCACGATCCAGGTGAGCACCGCTCCGGCAAGAATGCCCGCCACTCCGCCCAGGGCGCAGAGCGCGATCGCCTCCAGGGTGAACTGGAAGAGAATCGTGCCTCGGGTGGCGCCTACCGCCTTGCGCACGCCAATCTCCCGCGTGCGCTCCGTAACGCTGACCAGCATGATGTTCATCACGCCCACTCCACCCACCATCAATCCCACGCTGGCCACGCCCACCAGAAAAAGGAAGAGCCCGCTGGTCAACTCATTCCAAAGCTGCAGCAGGGAGTCGGCGGTAAAGATGACAAAGTTATCCGGCTGATCGGCTCGTACCTTGCGGCGGCGGCGCAGCAGGTCGCGCAGCTCGTCTTCCACCAGCAACTTGTTTTTGGCGTTGTCGTATTTCACGCTGATCCAATAGTCCTCCACCTCCGGATGCAGCTTGCGAAAAGTAAAAAGCGGGAAGTGAGCGGCGTTGTCGTCGGGGTTCGCACCGCCGCCGAAGACGCTCTTGGCCTTGTCGAGCACGCCGACCACGGTGAAAATGTCACCGTCTATGACGACCTGCTTGCTCAGTGCCGAGTTGTTGCCGAAAAGCTGCTCCGCTGTGTCATATCCCAGGACGACCACGTCGGCTCTCCGCCGCTCCTCGGCCTCGGTAAAAAATCGTCCTTGGGCCATCCGGATGTCGTAGACCTTGGGCTGGTCGGCCGAGTCGCCTTCAAGAAGCGTGTTGTTGACCGCATGGCCCATGTATTTCACGGAGAACTGGCCCAGCTGTCCGGTGGGGGCGCGATACTGCTGCGCGGGATCGACAGCAATCACGTGGGGCAGCAGCTTCATGGCCATGCCGTCGTCATAGGTCAAATGTTTTCTGGCCAGCATTTCCGAGGTGGGCCTCGAGCCGAAGAGGGGATAGCGGACAACCCAAAAGACATTGGTCCCCAGCGACTCGATCACATTGTTGACGTTCGCCGTAAGCCCGGTAATGACGGAAGCCAGCAGGATAACGGTGGTCACGCCGATCATGACGCCAAGAATGGTGAGGCCGGAGCGCATCCGGTTGTTGCGTAGCGTGTCCGCCGCCATCTTAACGCCTTCTCTTGCGCCGGTCATATCCATAGCGGAACGGTCCTCAAGGCTCCGAACGGAGGGCGGCGATGGGATCGAGATTGGCCGCCTTGCGCGCCGGATAGACGCCGAAAAATATGCCCACGGAAGTCGCCACAAGCAAGCCGAGGATCACTGCCCAGGTTTGAATCTGAGAAGGAAAGCCGACCGCCACGGTAATCAGCTTGGCCACCACGATGCCGCCAATCACGCCAATCAGCCCGCCCAGCGAGGAGAGCGTGGCCGACTCAATCAAAAATTGCAGCAGCAAGTCTCTCCGGCGCGCTCCCAATGCCTTGCGGACCCCGATCTCGCGCGTGCGCTCCGAGACGCTGACCAACATGATATTCATGATCACGATGCCGCCGACCACCAGCGAAATGGCCGCGAGCGCCACCAACAGGGCGGCAAAGCTTTGGCTGATGCTTTGCCATAGCCCGATGAATGTCGAGTTCGTGTCGATCGTAAAGCTGTCATCGGCCCCGGGGGCATCGTGCCGCCGGGCCCGCAACACGCTTCGCACCTCGCCGGTAGCCAGAGCGAGCGGTGGGCCGGTGCCGTTCGCACGGCCGTAAATGACCAGGCTGCGGTCAGAGCCATAGGCCGCCAGAAACGTGCTCAACGGAATCGCGACCCAGTTGTCCTCGCTCTGTCCCAGCGTTTTGCCCTTGCGCTCCCCCACCCCGATGACGGTATAGCTAACGCCATCGACGCGAATCTCTTTGCCGATGGGGTCCAGCTGGCCAATCTGATTGTCGACAATGTCGTAGCCAATAATGGCGACCCGGCTGCGATGGTCCTCGTCAGCCGGTGCAAATGCCCGCCCCCGATCGATGTTGGTGTTATAGATGGAGGGCATCGAGGGGGTCCAGCCGCGCACATCCGTGTCTGTGCTGGATTGATTGCCAAAGACCACGCTGCCGGACTGGTCGGCCATGGCGCCGGTGGCGGAGCATTGCGGACACTTGGCCGCGACGTCCAAGTAATCGTCCAGGGTCAGATTTTTTCGCTTCTGAAAGCGCGTGTAATCGCGATCGGTGAGAACCACTTGCGGCTGCTTGGAGGCGGTGAAGACATCGGCGCCGTAGCCATACACTTTGGTGGCGACGAATTGATTGGCTCCGCTGACAAGCGTAATGACCATGATGACCGCCGCCACGCCAATCATCACCCCCAGCAAGGTGAGAAAGGATCGCAGCTTACTGGCCCAAAGGGACTGCAAGGCGATCTTGATGGCTTCGGTGAATTCCATAGGGCAAGACACGAGAGGAACAGGTCTTTCGAGTGTAGACTGTTTTGCCTGCTCTAGCGGGGCGCCGGCCGACGCTGGTAATGGGGAGATCCCGCCGCCTGTTGCAGCGGCGGGACCCCAATCGCAAGCGGCCTGTAAGCCGAATTCTGTCGAGGACGGCCATTCCTCTAGGCGGCGCATTACTGCGCCGCTCCAGCGACCTACCCGGAGGTTTCCCACCCGCGTGCAGCCGAAACCGCGCGCGGGAACCCGGTCTGGCGCGCCGGGCCGGCACGCATCCGTGGCCTGGGTCTGGCCCTCGGATTCCCTCCCTATTTGGTCTTGCTCCGCGTGGGGTTTACCCTGCCGCCTCCTTTACAGGAGGCGCGGTGCGCTCTTACCGCACCTTTTCACCCTTACCCCCGGCTCAGAGAGCCGGCGGCGGTATCTTTTCTGTGGCACTAGCCGTCTTTGAGCCTTGAAGCTCAAATCCCGGACGTTATCCGGCACGCTGCCCTGCGGAGTTCGGACTTTCCTCTCCCGAAGCGCGAACGCCTCGGCAGCGGCCGCCCGGCCCGCCTGCACCTTCTATGGTATCGCGTCTTTCTCGCTTCGTTGCGCTCGCGATTCACTCGAGGAGCGGCTGTCCTTTGGAGCCCGCGTCCAGCTACAATTGCAGCGTTAAGCCTTTTTCCATGCTTGTCCGGTGTGAAGGCGGGATCGCCAGTCCTCCGGCGCTTCGCGGGGCAAAGCACATCGCAGACGAGAGAAAACGCGCCGCGGCAACGCAGGGCGCCGGAAGGATAACTGTGCAGGCAGGTGCAGGAGACGTGCTGGAAATTCAACACTCCAGATTTCAAAAGAGGATTGAGAAGAGCGTGAGCCGCGTGGCTGCGCGGCAGTGGGCGCGCGTGGCGGTCAGGCGCGCGGTTTTCCTTTCGCTCCTGCTGGCGCTGATCTTTGCTCCTTTTGCCATCGGTGTCGCGATGGGCGACAGCATGGGAGCGACCCAGACGGCGCTGACGGTCAACGCCGACAACTCCGGCCCGCGCACCACGGTGACACTGAACGCGCATGTCGAGCCGCTGAGTGGAATGGATGTGCCGGCGGGCGTGGTCACCTTTCGCACCGGCGCGAGCGAGCTGGGCTCGGCCGTGCTCGACTCCAATGGCGACGCCGCATTGACGACCAATAACCTGCCCGCCGGAAGCCACCATGTGATCGCCATCTACCGGGGCGACTCGACGTTTCAAGGTTCTATCTCTCCGTCGGCGGAGGCCGCCGCAGCGCAGTCGGATGTAGCCGGCTTTATTTTGGCCGCTACGCCTTCCACCATGACGGTCCCGGTTGGCTCCATCGCCAGCACCACCATCGCGGTCACGCCGGTCAATGGCTTCAATGCCTATGTGAGTCTCTCCTGCTCCGGACTGCCGCCGGGAGCCACGTGCAGCTTTTCTCCCGACAGCGTACTTGCCGCCTGCACCACCTCGGGATCCACGACCAGTTGCCCCGCCGGCTACAGCACTATGCAGATCCAAACTCTCGCCCCATCGGCAGAATTGAATATGCCCGCCGGGTCCGGCCACGGATGGCCCGTCTACGCCATCCTCTTCCCTGCGTTCTTCGGGGTGGCGGGCGTGGGGGCGCGCAAGAAGCGCAAGGTTTGGAATGCGGTGCTGCTGGTTCTTCTCTTTGCCGGTGCCATGAGCTTGACCGCCTGCAATGTGCGTTACAACTATTTCCACCATGGGCCCACCACCAATAAGGGCACTCCCACCGGCACCTATACCGTCACCGTCAATTCGGTTTCCACGCAAGGATCGCTGATTACGACACCCCCCACTTCACCGCAGATCGCGCTCACCGTTACCGGCCAGTGAGAGATGGGGCTCTTTCGGAAGAAGCTGAAGCAGGAACATAAGATCATGCGGCAGGCGGAGCAGGCCCAAGGCGCGCTCCTGCCCGAGTATCACCGCGCCACCCCGGAGTGCCCGCATCCCGATCGCTGGAGCATGTACGATTCGATGACTGCGGAAGCGGAGGTTTTGGAATTCCTCCGCACCTTGGTCACCACCGTCAAACCCGAGCTGGTGGTGGAAACCGGCGCCTTTCTGGGCGTGAGTACCCTCTGGATTGCCGAAGGACTGAAGCGGAACAATCGGGGCAAGGTCGTAAGCTGCGAGCTCGATCCGGTTGTCTTTGCCAACGCGCAGGCCAAGATAGCGGCGTCAGATTTGTCTTCCTGGATCGAATTGCGCAATGAATCGAGCCTGGAGATGCAGGTCAATGGCACGATCGACCTGTTCTTCAGCGACAGCGATATGGCAATCCGCGCGGAGGAGATCAGGCGTTTCCTGCCCCAGATGAATCCTCACGGATTGATCTTGATGCACGACGCCAGCTCCCACTTGAAAGTGGTGCGCGAGGCTGCGCTCAAGATGGAGGCCGAGGGGCTGCTCTCGGTTGTCTTCCTTCCCACGCCGCGCGGCTTGGTGGTGGCGCAGAGAAAGATGCAGTACTGATCCTGGGACACCGCCAAAAAACGGACAGTGGATCAGTCTGAAGCGGATTTTTTTTCCTTGTGCACTACCCCCAAACGCCGGCTCTACCGTCCCGCGCCACTCCCGTGCTACCCTAGATCTTCAGGGAAACTGGAAGATGTGCAAGGTAAGCCCAGCGCCGCAAATGACCCTGCCGGTGGAGATGCGTCTCCGGCGAGCGGGACGCTGCTCTCTTGAAGCGGTTCTGGGGGTGGCTCCCGCACAGTGGCTTTCCTCCGGCTCTGGACCGCGACACAACGCCTCTCCCAGGCCTCTCTGCGTCCTGCCCTCCCGTATGCGACCTAGTCTCTTCGGCGGTCACTAAGCTTCTTTCCGCCGAAGCTCTGCCCCGCATCCAGGCTGCTTAACCCTATACAAGGGCAGCGGTCTCCTTCATTGCCATGGGCTCAACGGGAGCCAATGGACAAGCCCGGCGCGCTAAGAAGCACGCCGAGAAAGCAGAGAATACCAATGCAGACCAACAATGGACATCTAAGTGCCGAGGTTCTGGCGCAGTACGGCCCGCGCCTCCAAGGAGCGGTTCCGGGGCCGAAGGCTCGCGCCATCGTCGAAGCCGACCATCGCCTAGTCTCTCCCAGCTATACCCGTTCCTACCCCATGGTGGCGAAGCGCGGCCGAGGCATCCGCTTGGAAGATGTGGACGGAAACCAGTTTTTGGATTTCGCAGCGGGCATCGCCGTCTGCTCCACCGGGCACTGCCATCCCGAGGTGGTTGCCGCTATCCAGCGCCAGGCCGCAGAGCTGATCCATGCCTCTGGGACAGATTTCTATTACGAGCACATGGTTCAGATCGCCGACCGACTCTCCGCGATTGCGCCCATGCCCGGCCCGCACCGCTTCTACTTTGGCAACTCGGGCGCCGAGGCCATTGAAGCTGCGCTCAAGATCGCGCGCTACCACACCGGCCGGCAGCAGTTCGTGGCGTTTTTGGGAGCCTTCCATGGCCGCACCATGGGCGCGCTCTCCCTTACCGCATCGAAGGCGCAGCAGCGGCGGCGCTTCTCCCCACTGATGCCGGGCGTCACGCATATCCCCTATCCCTATCTCTATCGCGGCTGCACCGGGGGCGCTCGCGAGCAGGAGCAGTATGCTCTGAATTGCGCCCGCTACCTGGAGGACAAGCTCTTCAAGACCACGCTGCCTCCGGAAGAGGTTGCCGCCATCTTCGTCGAGCCGATTCAGGGCGAAGGCGGTTACGTCGTGGCGCCGGACATCTTTCTGCAGGAGCTGCGCCGCATCGCGGATAAGCACGGCATCCTGTTGGTGGTTGACGAAGTGCAATCGGGAGCGGGACGCACCGGGAAATGGTGGTCTATTGAGCACTCCGGCGTGCAGCCCGACATCGTATGCATGGCCAAAGGCATCGCCTCGGGCATGCCCCTCGGCATCTGCATGACGCGGGCCGAGCTGATGGACTGGAAGCCGGGCTCGCATGCCTCCACCTTCGGCGGCAACCCGGTGGCCATTGCCGCCGCTCTGGCCACCCTGGACATCATCGAGCGCGAGGCTATGGCCAATGCCGCCAACCTCGGCGGAGCCATGCTGGAGCACCTGCAGGGGTTTGTTTCCAAGCATCCTATCGTGGGCGAGGTACGCGGCCGCGGCCTGATGATCGGCGTGGAGATCGTTCAGGACCAAGCCACGCGGGAAGCCGCGCCCGCTCTGCGCGACCGCATCGTCGAGTTGGCGTTTGAGCGTGGCCTGCTCATCCTGGGCTGCGGCGAAAGCTCTTTCCGGCTCTCCCCTCCGCTCATTCTGAACCAGCAGGAGGCGGCCATCGCGCTCAACATTGTTGAAGAGTGCATCGCAGTGGCCGAGCGGGAGCGTGCCAAGCCCGGCGTGCTGGCCGCAGCGGCGCACTAGAGCAGTCCTCTGGCGTGGAGTCGGCGGGCACCATGAGTTTGTTCGCTCATTCGCGGCGGACTCCGCTGCCGCCTGGGTGAGACCTGCTCTTCCCGGTATCGATAACGGCGTACGCTTGGCTTCCCCGTCTTTTCGGGCATTTTCCCGCAAGGATGGGGAGCCGCAAATCTGAAATTGCTCGAAGCGGCAACCGGGCCTCTCCACTTCCGAGAACGGGTGCCCAGAACGGGCTCTCCATAACGCTTCGGTCAAAAGAATAGAACAGCCGCCAGAGAACGGAGCAACAGGTGGCTCAGGGTCCCCCAGAGGTGTAGACGGGCGGGCCCGCGCACACCCCCCTAAGGAGAAGATCGCATGGAACGGGCCGGCATACATCACCTGGAACTCATCATCCTGTTCCTGCTGCTGGTGGCTGCGGCATTGGCGGCATTGGCCCGCCGTTTTCATACTCCCTACCCGATTGTGCTGGTGATTGGAGGGCTTCTGCTCTCCTTCATTCCGCACATGCCCCACGTGTCGCTTCGGCCGGAGCTGGTCTTCCTGGTATTTCTGCCGCCCTTGCTCTACGTCGGTTCCTCCCGCACCTCCTGGCGCGATTTTCGCGCCAATCTCACCAACATCCTCATTCTGGCCTTCGGTTTGGTGGGATTCACGGTTCTGGGAGTCGCGCTGGGGGCCGGCTGGCTGTTGCCCGGCTTCGATTACCGGCTGGGCGCCGTGCTGGGCGCGGTGATCGCGACCACTGATCCGATCGCCGCCACCGCCATTGCCACACGGGTTGGATTGCCGCGGTCCATCAGCGACATTTTGGCGGGCGAAGGCATGGTCAACGATGCCACTGGCCTCCTAGCTTTGCAATTT
>Ga0207933_1002148_pt1 | contig 13255 bp, 23 predicted proteins | sample NGESurdeep092012_4_FD_184488 | JGI IMG/M metagenome (GOLD analysis project Ga0207933, IMG submission 184488) | Arctic peat soil microbial communities from Barrow, Alaska - NGEE Surface sample F53-3 deep-092012 (SPAdes) | ecosystem: Environmental > Terrestrial > Soil > Wetlands > Peat ... | reverse complement strand
GGTTGGGGAGTGCCGAAAAGCCGTGCCGCAGCGCCTCCCTGGCTGGCCAGAGAGTCCAGCAGCGCGCCAACGCGGTGTTCCTCGGCATGGGCCGCGTCGCGGGCAGTCTGTGCCAACGCGAGATCAACCTTGGCGGCGGCGAGGTCGGCGAGGGCTTCGGTCAACTCTGCCTCTATATCGGCGGTCCACGATTGGAAATCGCTGGTGCTCATCCCAAGATCCCCATCCGCTCAAGCACCCTACGCCATCCCGAAATTTCCGAATCGTAAAAACTCTCGTCGCCGAGAATCAGCGGCGAACGGACATTCGGCGTTGCCAGGATATCGGTGCGGCTTTGAATGCCCGCGGCATTTATCGCGCTGCTGAACTCGCGGATACGTTTGGCGCTGCGGGCAAGCTCCTGCGCGGCTCGATACATTTCGATCTGCAATTGGTTCCATGCGGGTTGAAGCTGCTTGGCGTATCGAAACGTCAGTTCGCCCGCGATGCGCTTGACTTCCTCCTGCTGCTCAACCGCCGCCGAATTCAGCCTGTCGATCTGCCGGTCGAGGGCGGTGCGCTGGGTGCGGTGGTCAGCATCCGGTGGGGGCGTGGCGCCATTCAGGACGGCGATGCCGGCGGCAATGGCAGGTGATGGCGAACCGGGCGCGACGGCCGACACTGGGGCCGATGCCGCGTTTGCATTCATGGTCGCCAGCCGCGCGTGTAGCATTTTGTCGGTTTCGGACTTCGGGTCCGGCGCCTTCAGGCGTAGAAACTCGGCCAGATCGATCCTGGCGCGTTCCGCGTTTAGCCATTCCAGTCGGCCTTCGAAGTCGGAAAGCAGCGCCGCCGCAGCGGCATATTCGGGATCATCCGAAAGCCGCGGGATCGTTACCTCGGCCGCATCGCGCAATAGCTTCGGTGTGGTGAAATCAGACGCCAGGCGTTTCAACATTTTGCTCTCCATGTCATGCAGCATGACCGGCTTGCCTACTCATTCCCACAGGACCGTCTGCGTAGGATAACCCATTGAGGATACGGCACATTGTCCCGACGCTTGGCATGTCTCCCAGAGAGAGAACATCGAAAATCTCGCCCCTTAAACCATCCGGGCGCCTGTGCTTCTGGCGATCTCTCGGCCAGGCGGTGCCTTCGTAACGCCGCGCCGCTGCCGCTATCGCCAGTGCGGCTGTCTGCACCGCCATGTTGGGGAAATGCTGGCGAGCCAGTCGCAGCAGCGCGGCATCGCGGGCCGAGCGACGGGCATCGGATCGCCACGTCGGTGGCAGTCCCAATGCCCCAGCGAAGCTGCCGCCGTTGGCAAGCCAGTCATCGATTGCCCGCGCGACCGGCAACAGCGTCGCATCTCCATGGTCAACCAGAAGATCGCGGACGGCCCGCAGCGCGGTGATCGGGGCGGCGGTGGTCATTCAGGCGTGGCCACACACGTCTTCCGGCAAGCCACACAGGCGCCCCACGTCGGCGTCAATGCCATCGGGGCGAAGAGCGGATGGGTAAGGTGCCTTCACCAGGTGCCAGTCGAACAACCACGTGCGGACGTTCTGATGCATCCCTCGCACGCCGACGTCATCGGCACCGACTGCCCTCACCACGGTCACATACAGTTCCACCGCCCTGGCGAGATGCTCCAGACCCACCACGAAGGGCGGTCTCCATATCCCGGCCGAAACCGCAGCCGCGTGCGCAGAGTGCCAGATGGCTCGTCCAACGGGGCCAAGGTCTTTCGGTGGCTCAGGCATCGGAGGACGCCGTGGGTTGGAAGAGGGCATCCCACGGGCTGTCAACTTTGCCCGGCGCTGGTCCGAGGCGTGCGGCGGGTGCTTCGTGGAACAGCGACGCAAGGGTGCGCAGCGCCGTCATCATCGCGGCAGTTGGCACCTGCCCGGACAGCCAAATTTTTTCGATGGCCGCGTCAAGTTCGCAGAGGTGGCCGAGCAAGCGTTCGCAGCCACGGAGCGGAACATCGATCGCAGTGAGCCGAGCGACACGGGCTTGCCAAAGTTCTTTCCCCCGCGGCGACAAAAACGACGGCATCGCCGGACGGCCAGGCTGATCGATGACGGTGGTGTCGCGTGCTCGGTCTTTGCGGAAAGTGCCCGACAATTTTTTGACGGCGTTCGGTTTTGGTTTTGGTCCTGGTTTCAGCATGGGGAGATTCCTGAAATTTTAATTCGTCCGCGAAGATTTTTCATGGACATGCGGTCAAGGCCCGGAATGCTTTTTTGGAGCGACACCCCCATACATACGGGGGTTGCATGGCTCGCGTCGGTCGATGCGCTGATCGCATACATCGACACCGTCGGCGGTTGTCCGAACCTCAACATGGCTTAACAACCCCGGACGGTTCTCGCCCGCGTGCCACGCTTTGATTTTCCTTTGATTTTCCACAAGTCGTTGATTCAACGGCCATCGTTTGATTAAAAATATCAACAGCGGGGAAAAAATTCTGCGAGTGAGGTGCATGCGGTCACCGGCAGACCATCCGTTCCGGAAACCACACCCCATACCGGGTGGTCGGGGTCGGTGCGGGTGGCGAAGGGCCAGCGCCATCGCGCCATCGGTGCGCCATGAATGCGCCGTTGGTCCTATGCCGAAAGGCGTTTGCGCCATCGCCATTGGACTATAGGCGCAAATCAATGACGGCGCAGATCGGTTTGCGCCATTACTGCGCCATGGTTGCGCCATTGACTGAGCAGCGGCGCGGGTCACGACGGCCTCTTTGTCGGGTTGACCCGGAGACCTGATCGCTTCTTGCGCTGCTCGATGTCCTCGTAGTCTTCGGTGTAGAGCGTGCCGCTTTTGAGCCACATCCTGATCAGGTTGCGGGCTTGCTGCTCGGTCTTGTCCGGCGCGTGGCGGACGATGACGTGCCAGGCGGCGCGCTCCTCCGCCTTGCCGGCTGCCGAGTACCTGGAACCGTTCGGGAGCCCAGCTTCGACGTCGTCCAGGATGCGGTTCAACAGGGGACTATCAAGCCCCGCCAAGGTCTCAGGTGGTTGCCACGGCTCGACGGTCTGCACGTTGTCACCGGCCGGATAGATGCCCTGGCCATTGTCCAGCGGCACGCCAACGATGCGGAACCATGTGGCCTCGGATGCTTGTGGCGCGATGTTGACCTTGCCGCTGTCCATGCGGATCAGGCTGCGGCGTTCAACCTCACTGAGACCAAACTGCCCCGCTTCCTCGGTCGTCATGGGACTGAGGGTGTAGACCAAGCGGGCTGCGTCCTTCATCGACGATGCGCCGCGGCTGCGGTCAGCGTCACCGGGGGCGCCTATACCTTTCTTAGTGTGGTGGGGAAGATCGACGGCGCAGTCTCGGTCAATTGAGATCTTGGCTAGCAGGGTGCATACAAAATCGATCGCGCCGTTGCTGTTTTCTTCCAGGCCATGAGATTTCACGAATGGATCAAGCGAGACCACATCGATCGATTTTTCGACGATCACATCCTGCAATAGCTTTTCCAGTGCCCCGGCCACTGGCGCACCGTCCCTCATCTCTGCCAGACGGAGGCCCTTTGGCGCGGCGAGGAATAGCCAGCCCTTCACCTCTGCTGGCGTGATCCCGTAGTGCCGCATGACGGCGTAGACGCGACGGCGCAGCTCGTCAGCATCGTCTTCCAGGGAAACGATCAGCACTCGGCATTGCATAAACACATGCTCGCCGGTCAGGCTGCGCCCGGTGGCGAGGGACATGAGTTGCGCGATGCGCAGCGCGGTTTTACCGACGCCACCGTCCGCGATCAGGGATGACAGGAACCGGCGGCAAAGGATGTTGCCCAGCAACCAGCCGCGCGGTGGGATGGTATAGTCATCGTCGCCGGCATCCCAGATGCCGAGGGAGGCGCCCTTCACTGTGTCGTCTTTCGGGGTCTTCTGCGGGGCGAGATTGCCGCTCTTGTCCCCCTTCGCCGGCCGCCAGCGGTGGTCGTCCGGGGCGAGATCATTCCACCCGGGGTTCGCGGCTTCCCATGCGGGATCGGGCGGCTCGATGGGGAAACGGTCGAGGGGCTGGTCCATCAGCGGACCCCCACCGCGAGCGGAGAGGATGCGCCCTTGGCCAGGCCCCAGTTGATCGTGCCCAGTGCGTTGCGCTGATCCACCCGGCCGCCGCCGGCCTGGAGCACGGCATCGAGAAGTAACCGTGCGGCCGTGGCGCTGCTCATGCCGGCGGCATCCAGCACACCGCCGAGAGTGCAAGCGGCGGCTCTCAGTGTGGCGTGGCGGCTTCCGTCCGGGGCGCATTCCAGGCGCCGGATGGTGGCGGCCACAAGATTCTGCACGCTGCCCCCATTGCTACGGAAGGCTTGCGTCCGGGCTGGGATCGGCTCGGGGGTGGGCTTGTAGAACAGCGCCTCAAGCAACCAATCGGACCAGTCCGCGGTCGGCGACTGATCGGTACAGGGGAATCCGGCGCCGAACCAGAAGATGATGTATCCGCCCTCGCCCCTGGTATCGACGCCCTTGGCGATGTGGCTTTCCGTGTTGTGGACGCCCTCGGCGTGTCGGAACAGCACATGAAAGCCGCCGGAGCGGGTCTGATAGGTCCGCGTTGCCGGTATCCGATCCTTCGCCGCGATCAGCCACGCCCGGGCCGCATCATGCTTCACGTCGATATCGAGAACATCGAAGCCGGAGCGGATGCCGGTGGCGATGCCGATCAGGCTGGCGTTTCGATGCGAGAATAGGCGGCTGATCGCGTCGGGGTCTCGAGTGGCGCCAAGGAAGCCGTTGCCGCCCTCCCGCTTGCCGATGGCGGGCTTCTTGTCGTCGTCGCAAGGGAAGACGTGCCAGCCGGTGTTGCGGGCGAGGTTTTGGGCGACGTCGGTCAGTTCACTCACGCCAGCGCCTCGGGATGCGTGAGACGAAGCGCCTCGATCACCGCGGCGGACCATCGCTCCTGCGTGGCGCGATCCACGAACGAAACTGTTTGCTCGTATCTGGTCTTGCCGTCAGTCGTTTTCTGAACGGTGCCGTCGCGTCCGATGACCTGTTTCGACGGCGGGGACGCCCAGGCTTTATCGTCCTTCGCAAAGATCGAGCAGCGATGCAGGATCATGCCGGACGCAAGATGCACATCGGCGAAGCCGCGCATGGCCCCGGCGCTGATGGGCTTGAAGTCAGAGATCGTAATATTCGACACGGGAATCCCTTCAGGGCTTGTCCCCGGCGCGGCGAGTGGCTATTTCCGCGTTGTCATCCACGAATACAGCCGCTCCCGTAGTTCGCGCTCGGGGGCGGTTTTCGTTTCGGGATCAGGCGGCGATGCGTTCCGCCCGTTTGGCTGCGAACCAAGCGTCCACCTCCTCCCGGACAAAACCGATCGAGTTCGGCCCCAGTCTGATCGGCTTGGGAAAGTTCCCCTCCATCACCCACCGGCGTACGGTCACGGAGCAAACGCCGGTAAGGGCCGCGACATCCTTCATTCGATAGACATTACTCATTTCGAGAATCCTATAACAAACAGTCGTCTATTGCTCGTGATATATACCCCTGTGCGTCACTATTGCAAGAGACAACAAACAACGGTAGATTGTTTATATGGAAACACCCGACCTAACGGCCCCGCGATTCACCTCTGCAGAGATTTGCTTGGCCGCGGATGTCGCTCGCGGGACATTCGACGCTTGGCTGTTGCGCCGTTACCTCCCTGTGCCGATCGGCCCGGGGACTGGGAAGGTGCGAAAGTTTTCGGTCTTGGACGCCATCCGCATTGCGGTGGTTGCCGAGATGAACAGGCTTGGCATCCCCGTGAGCTCGGCGGCGGATTTCTGCGTGCACGTCCAGAACGACTATGCAGACGTTCGAACCGTGATGATCCTCGGCCCACCCAGGAAAGGCCCCACGGGAAGGCGGACGACCGACCATCCGACCATGGATATCGTCCCGCTTGAGACAGTTAGGGATCTGGACGGTCTTCTGGGGCGCGGCGCCGATGGCCAGATGCGCGGCCTGGTGATCATCGATCTGTCGCGCATTGCAGCGGACACGATCGCGCTCTTAACCGACCCGTTGACCAAGCACCGAGCCGATTTGCGGACAGAGTCGAGATGGCAAGGCGCGACCGGCGAAAAGGTATCGGTCGTGGTTCCTGATCCAAGTCTGGAAGATGATCCGGAACCCGGCGCCCCGAACGGGTAAGGTCGAATTACGCCCGGCGCGACTGCCCCGGCCCGGACGCACGGAGCACCGTCCGCATCCGCTTGCCAGCCGCGGTTCGCGTCCCCATCCTCCACGCTATGTTCGTCGTCACCGAAGAGGATGCCGCTGCGATCCGCACCGTCTTTGAGCAAGAGGGCGAGCTGTCGGCCGCCATTGAGGTGCGTCGCCCGTTCCCCGGCGTCACCGACAACGCGAAGGCGTGGCTACACGCTCGGACCATCGCCGGGTGGATGCCGCTGTGCGTGCCGGTGCGCCCTGTGACTCGCCTGCGTCCCGGCAGGGGCCGCTAGATCCCGTAACGCCGATCGGGGACAAGACGGAACTGGCCGGGCAGATCGCGGCGCTGGCTTGGGATGCCGATGAACGGTTGAGGTAACCCCATGTTCATTGTTCGTTCACACATTTTTGCTATTCTGGCGCCAGCCGTCAGGATGGCGGTATGCAATGGAGAGGCTGCTGAATCCCCGCAAATTCATCGGTATGCTCGCAACGATCAGTTGTCGCTGGGCGTTAGTCGGGTCTAGAGTCATGTGCCACGTTAAGAATGGGTTCGGTAAAATGAGTATGCGACCGCGGACAAATCCGAGTCCCACTATTCGGACGGGCAAGGACGGCTCTGTGTCCTCAGATATTGGCCCCGGCGGCTACCGTAGCGGCTTTTCCCAGCTTTTGGACCTAACGGCACCGACCTTTGCGCCGCAACCGTTGGCGCCTCAGGAGACGACCAGAGCAGGGTTTGTGCGGACTGGGAACGTGTTGGCAGGAGCGTTGGCGAAGGCACGTGAGCGGTTCGGGGGCTGACGAACCGCAGGGGGTCGTTCACAGCGATCAGAGCGAGACGCCCCCGGCGCAGTTCACGTTACCGGGGATACCAGGGCTGGCGACCACCTTTGCGTCTGCGGTGCAGGTCCAAATCAGCGCGCACCAAGGGCCTCTCCCGCCACCACAGGTCTTAGCCGCATATGAACAGGCCCATCCTGGAGCAGCGGCCTGGGTGCTAAGGGAGGCCGAGGCGTCTGCCGCACACGTCCGCGAGATGGAACGGCGGGCAATCCGTTATCAAGCCCGGGACGCCCTTTTGCATCGGATACTGCCGTTTGCCCTGGTGGCTCTTCTCCTTATCATCTCGGCTGCGCTGGCTATTTTTGCCAACGCCATCATTGGCGGCATTGCGTTCTTTAGCACCCTGGCCAGCGTCGTGATCGTTTATCTCAAAGGCGCGTTGGGCGCGGGAAGCGCAGCCCCAACGGAAAACCCTGGAAGTGCGGTTACCGCCGCGAACACACCCTCCCGATAACCCGCCCTCTCAGGACCGTCGAGCCGCGCGAGTAAGCCCGCGTTGATACGTATCAACGCCTATCCTGCCATCGAACCCCATGATTTTGAGCGATCCCCAACGGTCGCCAATGATCGCCGACGCCTTCAAGGCCTGTCGGATCATTCGGGATCGCCCCGGATCACATCCTCCCCGCCGCAATAGGCGAAACTACGCGATTCTATGAGATTCTATGAGATTATATGCGATTGTTGGAGAACCTCTGCGATCCTTGGAGATTCAATCGGATGATCTCACAAAATCTCACAGGATCGCAGACAATCGCCTTTGATTCGGACGGCAGGATAGGCGTTGCTACGTATCAACGCGCGGGGCTTACTTGCCTTCGGCTCGACGCGGGGTGCTGGACAACCCGGCTATGGTGCCAAGCGCTGCGCCCGAAGATGGGTGCGTGCTCTGGCGGCGTTGATCTGGCCGCGGTCGTGATCCTCATGGGGGCCGAATGAAGTCGTGTAGAACCCGGATCACGGCGCGATAACGTGACCGGCGACATCCTGGCTCTATCGAGGCAGGAGACCGCGGCATGCACCTCTACATCACGGTGGTTGGGATGGCTTCCGGCCTACTGGTCGTGTGGGCGTCACTGGTCCAATGACGCGGCCGATCCTCGACCTTGGGCCGCGCCCCCCTCGCATGCCTCCGCCGGTTCTAGCCAGGCCGATGAACCCAAGCAGTCCGTATGATACCCTGGTTTTGCTGAAACGGGCGAAGCAATGGCGCACCGAAGCTGACAGGGTGGCACCGGGGGCCATGCAGGCGTTTTGCCTTGCAGAAGCGGAATGGTGCGAGCGGCGGGTAAGCCAGTCCTGTGCGACACCAGTTTTCCGCGGCTATCACGACTGATGAGTTGGGCAGACGATGCGTTCGAAATCGTATGCCAAGATGCACACCGGAGCGCCGCTCACGCGAACGTCACGTATTCCGGGAAGCACTGCCATCCGATCGACGCAAAGGCTCGGGATGCTTCGCCAGTGACGACGATAGAGGTTCTCGATGGCTAAAATGCTCCTATGCGGGATCGCCATTGGCGCGGTAGTCGCTGGGCTGTCTTTGCCCGTGGCGGCCGCGCCCGTCCGGCCAGTCGGTGGTGGCGCCGCGCAGCAAGGTCCCGACATACAGCAGGTCTATTGGCACCGTGGGCACTACCATCGTTGGCATCATTGGCACCACCACCACTGGCATCATCGGCACCGCCGTTGGTGGCATCATCGTTGGCAGTACTATTGAGGCCATGGGCGACGGCGGAGAAGGGGCCTCAACACTGTTGACCCCAACCGACTGCGCCGCGCCCATTCGGAACGACTCAGCACCATCCGTCTAGGATGACTTGGTCTGTCAGAGATGCGGCGCTTCGAGCGGACGCGGCCGGGGCATCCTTAAGGGAATCCTTTGGGGAGTCTTTTGGGGCATCCTAAGGGGAATGTTTTGGCCCGCGAGGGTGAGGGGCCTTCACAACACGAAGGCCCTTTCCGGCGTCAGGGCTGTGCCTATCTCGCACACCCTTCGCCTACAGGGTGTCGGTATTGGCGACCTCCTGTCGCCAGACTGCGTTCAGACCACCCGCAAGTGTGGCGGAGCGATCGGTTCCTGTCCCTCGTCTCTGACGGCAAATCGCTGATCCTGGGCAACCCAGGATGTAGCATCAGCGATGGACGTAAAGCCGCCCGCTTCACGGACAAAACCGCCAAGGCGTTTGATCTCCACTTTGTACCCGTCACCGTCTTTGACGATTGTGTATGTCGTGTCGCTCATGACGTGCTCCCTAGCCCTTCACGTGATGCACGGGGCAATCATAGCACCGCTCACCGCGCCTCGCGAAAACGGCTCTCGAGCCGGGTTGCCCCAACAGCAGAAGGCCCCCGAAGGACGGCCCTGAGTTTGTGGCGCGGTATCGGGAATCTATTTTCCCGGCTTTGGATTACGTCGCGGCGGGAACATCGGTGCCGGCCAGCGGAACGGGCGTATCACGCATCCTCCAAAATCAGCGGCGACCCGGACGGCGCATACGGCCTCGGCCGCACCCGTCGGCCGCCGTCGTCATCGTCGCCGGCACAGATCGGGCTGACGTGCGGTTGCCAGCCGCCGTTCGGACCGAACTGATGTTTCTTACAGACCTCGCAAATGCGGATCAGCGACATGCCGCGCCACAGGTGCTGGGCCACCTATTCGCCCTCCCCGACTGGCCACAGAGCGGCGCGCAAGCCGGGGCAATCCAGCAGATCCTGCGCCAATGACATCGCAAGGTCGCCGGCCCTCTCTGGTTCGGTGCGTTCATGAATGCATGAATTCATGACACTATGCAACCAAGAAAATGAACCCTTGAACGCAATGGTGCAATCATGCATGAACGCAAGAATGCATAAAGGTATGGCACCATGAAGTCAGTCGCGCTACTCGCCCGGAAGGGCGGTGTAGGAAAGACGACGTGCGCGATCCATCTCGGGGTGTTGGCTCAGGCGGACGGACAGAAGGTCGCATTCGTTGATCTGGATCCGCAGCGCAGTCTCACGACGTGGTGGCAAAGCCGAACCGCGGGCACGCCCATCCTACTCGAATCGGACGCCAGACGTTTGGGTGACGTGCTCCAGGCCGCAGCGGCCGAGGGTTATGATCTGACCATCATTGACACCCCGCCGGCCGTGACGTTCGAAACGGCGAAGGTAGCGGGTGCCGTTGATCTCGTGTTGATCCCGCTCCGCCCGAGCATCCTGGACATTTACGCGGTGGGGAGTACGGCCGAGGTGGTCAAGGCGACCAAAACCCCCGGTCTGCTCGTTCTGAACTCCTGTCTGCCTCCCAAAGAGGCAGGGGAGGCGCCTACCACGACCGAGGCCCGGAAGGCCCTGGAGAGTATGGCGATGCCGATAGCCGAGACATCCATCTCCCAGCGCATGGACTACACCCGCGCCTTGAATGATGGGGAAGCAGTCAACGAATCCGCCCCCGGTTCCAAGGCGGCTGCCGAAATGGAGCGCCTGTGGCGCGAGGTTCAACGGAGATTGTGATGACTAAGAAGCCGACCAGTTTGTCCGACGTGATGGCAAGGAAGGTTTCCGCCGTCACGCCAGAACCCGAAGTGAAGGATGGAGAGACGCGCACCATCACAATGCGCCTGAAGCCGGTCGTTCATGACCAGCTCCGGGAGATGGCCTTTACCTCGCGAAAATCCCAGCATTCCCTACTGCTGGAGGCGCTGAACGACCTCTTTCAAAAGCACGGCAAACCGCCGATAGCTCTATAGAGGCATAGTTCTATGAATGCATGCATCTATGGAGGCGATCTTACGGCCTTCTGGCTGATCGAGGCTGAAGGGGATCGCCCGTGAGTCACGAGGCTGTCGAATGGGCGCTGGAGATCCTTGGCCTTCGGCCGCCGATCAAGCTGGTGCTGGTCGCGCTGGCCGAGCGCGCCGACGCCAAGGGTGGCAGTTGTCATCCCGGCCTCACCGAACTGACGCGCCGCGCATCAACGAGCAGGCGCCGCGTAATCGAAGCTATCGCGTTGCTTGAGGCCGTTGGGGCGGTTCAAGTGCGTCGATCGGTCGCCTCGGAAGGCAAGAGGAGGAGCGTTAACCACTACCGGCTGGCGGTCGGTCAAACAATTTCAGTTCCGAAAAAGGCGATTGCAAAAAAGGGAACTAGGTTGGTTCCTCAGGGGAACCAGGTTGGTTCCCCCGGTTATACTGGAACCTTCACTGAACCTTCCCTGAACCCCCATTCCGAGACTTACGTCTCGGCGCGGTTTTCAGGAAACCCGCGCGACGAGCATATTGCAGAGGCTCGGGACAGCGAGCGTGCGCCAAATTTCCCCGACCACGCGATGATCGCGGCGGCGCAAGCATCGGGGGTCGATCCCGACCATCTGTGTGACATAATCACCGACTACCGGGGGGAACTCTCGGAAGAATCGGACGCTGGCAACCGCAGGGCGCAGAAGCAGTACCGCACCCTCTGGTTTGCCATCCTGAACGGCAAAGCACCCGACCTGGAGGATAAGCTGTGAACCACACCAAGCACGCCGCTGCGCTGGCGCTTTTTCGCCTGATTGGCGCTGGGGCCGAGTTCCACGTCCACAGCCTGGGCATTGACCTTACCATGCCGGCCGACTTCCCAGCGGCCCTTGGGGACGAAGCAGCCCATCATGCCGACGCCATAGGTGAGTTGCTGCGCCTACGTGCGGCTGACGAACCGCGCCGGACACCCGCGCATGTATGCCGTTGATCATCGGCGCCGGCAGTCCACAACAGACCGTCTAGCCGCGAATCGCTTCCCCGTGGCATCGTAGACAATTCGATCGCGAAGGAACTCGCCTAACCCAGACCCCAAACAGCCAAAAGGCGCCCGGTAAGGAGCGCCTCAGGACCGGCCGGAGATGCCAGGATTGGTTGGTGTGAGAACCCCAATCTGGTGCATCTCCGGCAAAAAAGCAAGCGTCCCTTGCTATCGGGAAACTGCGTCCTGTCGCCGCCTGCCAGGCGCCTCCGGCACAACCGGAGACCCCGAACTATGCCCAACGCATACCCACACCTAATGGTCGCCCTACCCGGCTTTTCCGGCCCCCAAACCTATGCCGCCTGGCCTGTCTGGTCAGACAGCGCCCGATCCGAGGTCCGCTTCCAGCCCATCCCGAAGAAGGCTGCCACCCGGCTGTGGCATCGTGCCCGCGACTTCGACCGGCAGACCCGGCGCAAAGACCATCACGGCGGCGCCGTGGGCCACAGCGCCCTCCATGTGCTGCATGCGCTGATCTTCGATTTCCTGAACTACCGCAGCGGCCGGCTCGACCCGTCCTATGCGGCCATCGCCCGCAAGGCGAACGTGTGCGAGCGGACGGTTGCCACCGCGATCCAGCGGCTCAAGGGGCTGGGTATCCTCAATTGGGTGCGGCGCTGCGCGGAAACCTGGCGCGACGGCCGCTATGTGCTGGAGCAGGAGACGAACGCCTATGCCGTGCTGCCGGCGTCGCAGTGGCGGGGATACCGGGAGCCGCCAGAGGCCCCGCCGCCGGCGCCTGGCACCTGGGGCGATCATCCTGTCATGCCGTCGCTGCTGATGCAGGCGGCGGTTGATCGGCAGGCTGGCGGCACGATGCAGGGCGCGATCGGGATCCTCGACAGTGATCCGTCAGACGCGTTGGCGAGGGCGCTCGCGTGTCTCGGCCGGGCCGTGCAGGGGGCGAATCCTCAATGATTTACTGGACTGCACGCGATGCAGAGAAACCCTCCTCACAGATAGATATTCCTGTGAAGATCGACTGATCGTGCCATCCAAGCAGAAAGAGAGCGGAGCGCGCCGAGGCGCGCATAGTGATCTGTTGCCTCAGGGGTTCCACCCCGAAACCCCAAGCGGAAAAGGATGCTCACAAGGGTAGAGTCGCGTCCTGGCCGAAGCGACAATTTGCACGCCGATCCGCTACAACCTACGCGCGAGCGACCAGTATTGACCGACGGCCTGGCGGGTGACTTGACTGGCGTTTGGCAGTCGAAATGGGGTGGCACCGTTCGTGGGTGCGTTGGCACTATGCGAGGACTTCGGAAATACTTTCGGTGAGTTAACATAATTGCCATAATGCGGTCAGTGTCGAGATGGTGTGCGGTTGCGGAGGGCGGAGAACTGATCTCGGAGGGCTTTATGTTACAACGGGGAGGGGCGCCGACAAGAACTGTGCGTAGGTGTACGACACAGAAGAACGAATAGAAAACTTGACGTCGGGATCCGATTTTTCCCCTGAAACTCGATTACCAGCAGCCTTCGGG
>Ga0207933_1002147_pt1 | contig 13266 bp, 18 predicted proteins | sample NGESurdeep092012_4_FD_184488 | JGI IMG/M metagenome (GOLD analysis project Ga0207933, IMG submission 184488) | Arctic peat soil microbial communities from Barrow, Alaska - NGEE Surface sample F53-3 deep-092012 (SPAdes) | ecosystem: Environmental > Terrestrial > Soil > Wetlands > Peat ... | reverse complement strand
CCGGCAGATCATGCCAGCGCGCACCCGAGCGCAGCACCCACAACACACCGTCGACGAACTGGCGGTTGTCCGCCGCCGTCCGGCCAACATACTCTACACGTCCCGGAAGCGTGCCCTTGATCCGCTCCCACTGCGCCCCGCTCAACTCATATCGACTCGCCACATCAACAACTGCAACAGCTCACACCCCACCCGCAAAGTCTATATGTGGATACTGCCTAGAGCCGATAAGAACTCCTCAACAACAAGAGGCCGCGCAAGCGGCCTCTTTGCTTTGAGGGTTTTGTAGGTTTCAGTCCAAATCTCATGCCTACTGAATCTGCACCAGTTCCGACTCGTCGTGTCCCGCGCTTCCCGGCGTCACGCTCCCATGCTGCGGCGCGCGCCAGTGGTCGATATAGCTCACCTGGTGTACGCAGGAGATCGTGCAGTTCGGTGCGCAGGACTTCTCCGTCAGAAACTCACGCTTGATATCTGCCTTCGTGTACTCGGCAATCGGGATGCCTGGATACCCGCGCTGCTGGCTGCAATAGTGCACCAGCCCGTCCTCGCAGATGTACAGGTAGCGCGATCCCGCGCGGCACCGCCAGTCATTCGGCAGCCCATTCGCAATCGCCTCCTGAAAGCCGTTGAAGCGCGAATAACTCCGCCGCGTCAGCCGTCGCACCTCGTCCCATATCTTCCGTTCGCGCTCGCCCAGCGGCTTCAACTGCCCCGAGCCATCGTGAATAATCCCAATCGTCGAGCTGAACCCCAGCTCCAGCGCGCGCTTGGAGATCGTCAGCGCGTCCTCAGGATGCGCAATGCCGCCGCCGACAACCGAGTTGATGTTCACATGAAAGTCCGCGTGCTCGGCCAGCATGCGCAGCTTCGCATCCAGAACCTTCAGCGATTTCTTCGACACCTCATCGGGCATCACATTGTCGATGGAGATCTGCATATGGTCGAGCCCGGCCTTGTTCAGCCGCGCGATCCGCTCCGGCATCAGCAGATATCCGTTCGTGATCATGCCAGCAATCGCGCCCGTCCTGCGGATCGCGCGAATCACGTCATCCAGCTCCGGATGCAGCAACGGCTCGCCGCCCGAGATCGTAATGACGGATGTCCCCATCCTCCCCAGCTCGCCAATTCTGCGCCGCATCTCGTCGATCTCGACGGGCTGCGAGACATCGTCGAACTCGTTGCAGTACGTGCAGGCCAGATTGCAGCGCCGCATGGGAATGATGTGCGCCATGTACGGGTGCGAGGTATTCGCTAGCGCCGACCCGATGCTTCCCAGCTCACGCAGCTTGCGGCTGGCGGCGATCAGCCGTCGCCGCGTCGTCATGCGCCGCCGCGCCGGTACCGCGCCGGGAATGCTCTTCGTTTGTGGGGTTTCCGTCATCATCTGCAATCTTTATTCTACCGTGCCGAGCCCCACAGACTGCCGCGCCGCCGCCCAGTACACTGAACACGGAGGAACAACCATGCCGCGCGAGTTCGACTGGAGCGATACGCTGGAGATAGCCATTCAACTGCAGGAGAAGTTCCCGGACCTCGATCCGTTCACCGTGCGCTTCACCGACATGCACAAATGGATCACGGAGTTGCCTGGCTTCACCGGCGATCCCGCAAAATCCAACGAAGGCCTCCTCGAAGCCATTCAGCTCCGCTGGCATGAGGAGTACGAAGACGCTAAACAAAGCTGATTTGTATTCCTCAGGGACGACACGGCCTCCCAGCCTGCCATCTAAGGCATGAGGAGGATTTTCCATGAAATTCGAACGTACAGCGACGCTTGCGTTGTCTCTGGCGATCACAGCATTTCCCGTCCTGGCACAGCAGAGCACAACGCAGTCTCAGCAGTCGACGACCACGACAACCACCACCAGTTCAGACACACCCCAAGGTCGCGTGGTCGGTCCCGAATCCGCGCACCAGCTAAAGAAGCAGCAGAGAGCCGACAAGAAGCAGGCCCAGGCCGATGAGGCAGAGCGCAAGCTTGCCAAGAGCGACAAGATGCACAAGGCCGAAAAGAAGCAGTCGCAGGCCGATGCCGCCGCCGATCGCGCCAACAACCCCTATCGCTAAGCAGCGAGGCAGTGGTCTAAACCGGAAGGAAGCTCTCCAGAAGCGAGGCCCAGGTCATGGGCCTCGCTTCTTCATTTCTGCTGCGTCTTTCTTGCCGGCCGCTACGCTCCGCGCAACCGCAGCACTTGCTTCGGCAGCTTCGATCCGCTAAGCAGCAGTACTCCACCCACGGCAATCGCCCACACCGCACTTCCGGCGGCAATTACCAGCAGATCGGCCCCGTGCGATGAAGGCGGCGGAAAAATCCGCACCACCGCACCTGTTGCGAGGGCAGCGACAATAGCAGCCAGCAGCGCTCGCCCCAGTTCGCCGAACTCGAGATGGCGGAGATTCACCAGCCGCTTGTGGTGCAGCAGGAAAGCCAGCGTCGCCGTCTGCGCGAGGATGCCAAGGTCAGAAGCGAGCGCCAGCCCTTCCAGTCCCATCGCGCGAAACAAACCCCAGTACATTGGGACCGACAGCACCGTAATGATCGTTCCTGTGATTGCCGGCGTGCGCGTGTCGCTGGCCGCATAAAACGACCGCGCATAGATGCCCTGGACTGCCCACACCGCAAGCGTCACCGACAGAATGCTGAAAAGCTGCGTCGTCTCCACCGTATCTGCGCGATGGAATCTGCCGCTGCGGAAGAGATCCAGCAGCCATGGCGCGACGGCCATCATCCACGCTGAGACCAGCATCCCCACCGCGAACAGCCTGGAGACCGACCGGCTTACTGAGTTGGAGAAATCGAACGCCCGTCCCTGCTGAAAGAGTGAAGCGAAGAACGGCAGTGAAGCCGCGCCCGCCGCCGGCCCGATCACGTTGAACGGCGCATTGAACAGATCCTTGGCGTTCCCGATCAGAGTAATGCCGCCCTCGCGCATTGAGCTGAAGTAATTTAGGAAAAAGCCGTCGAACATCACCAGCGAAACGCCGACCATCAACGGCAGCGTCAGCTTGAACCACTCCAGAAACGCCGGGTCCTTGAAGCCGATCACAGGGCGATACCGCATCCCCGTGCGCAGCGCGCCGAGCGTATTCAACAGGAAAGCGCCCCCGATGACGCCCACAAGCACGCCGACGGCCAGCGAGTAGATGCCGATCTGCCGGTGCAGAAAGAACGCGCCCAGGATGATGCCGCTGTTGTAGACCAGCGGCGCTCCGGCCTGGTACAGAAAGATCTTGCGCACCTGCAGGCGCGCGCTCATGCAACTGCCTATGAAAAAAAACAGCTGCGCGGGAAGGATGAGCCGCGTCAGCGAAGTGCAAAGCTCCGCGCGCAGCGCGTCGTGGCGAAAGCCCTTGTTCGCCAGCCACACGTAATAAGGTGCGACGATCTCAGCCAGCACGACGCCCGCGCACAGCACAATCAGCATCGTCGTCATCACTACGGACAACGCGCGATCGGCGCCTTCTTCGTCCTCTGCCACCAGGTAGCGGTTCAGAACCGTGATCAGCGAGATCGCAACCGCGCCGCCGGTCAGAAAGTAGCTGAGAAGATCGGGGAGCTTGAATGCGGCTCGATACGCGTCCTGGGCCGCACCCGCGCCGAAGAGAAAGTCGACGTACTTGATGCGCACCAGTGCGAGCAAGCCGGAGAGAAACGAGCTCATCATCAGCAGCGTCGCCGCCGAGCCCACCGTGTGGCCGTGCGAGAGGTGGAATAAACGAAAGCGTGAGGTGCTGGCGCGGGGGCTGCTGCCGCCTGGATCAACGATCATTCGGTTACGTCGGAGCCGTCGTTGCCAAACAGATCACGCTGCGTCAGCTTCATGCGCGGTGCCTCCGGCTTGGTGGCCGCCGGCTTCGCGGCTGCCGGACGATGCTTCTGCTCAGGCTGCTGCACCACCAGGCGCGGCCGCAATGGCTTCGTTCGCGACGGTGTGGCCGTGCGCGGTTCCGCAGGAGCGCCGCCCAGCATCGCCACTAATGCCTGCATCTCCGCGCGCAGTGTGCGCAGACGCGCTTCGATCTGCTCGGCCTTGTTCTCACTCGCGCCGGGCATGGTTGCGATCGCATGCGTTGGAGTAGCGGACGAAATCACCGTCGGCTCCGCTTCGAACACCGGCGCTGCCTCGCGGATCTTCGCATCGTTCTTGAAGACCTGGCGCGCGCCCGGAATCGTATAGCCCTGGTCGTAGAGCAGGCTCTTGATACGGAGCGCCATCTCCACGTCACGCTTGCGATAGAGCCGCTGCCCGGTTCCGCCCTTGTTGGGCTTCAGTTGCGGGAACTCGGTCTCCCAGAAGCGCAGCACATAGGCCGGCACCTCGCACAGCCGCGCCACATCGCCGATCCGGAAGTACAGCTTGTCCGGAATCTCGGGGGCGACGGTCTTGCGAATTGGCTGGTGGCTACCCATGAACTCCTGGCTCCGAGTCGACACTGATCCTATGATCCGGATCGAGGGTCCATTCCCCGGCGTTGAGCCAAAGTATAGGTCGACAGGCGAGCCGTAACTAGTAGTTTCGGCGATTCCCTTGGTGACCTCTTTGCTTCCGCCGCTGACCCTTCCGGGCAGAAGAGCGCACTCGCGGAGTGGAACCAAGGTAGTTAATCCCCCATTAAACCTTCACTTGAGGTTTTGGGGTCCAGATGTTCGTTTGAGTTACGAGTGAGGGGGGCGCCCTCCCCGCTCTTGAGGCGGTCTTTTAGAATGTGGCGTTTGTGGCGAAAGACGGCTGCAAAGGCATAAACATACTTGGCTAACCCAAAGTTGGCCGGAGGCAAACTAATGCATGAAATCCCAGATGGTGACCATTTTGTAACGGTCGTTGAGGCGAATGCCCATACGCGTTCTCAGGCCGCAGCCGTTATTTCTGCTGCTGGACTTTCTGAATCGCGGTTAGCTTGGCATCAATCTCCTCCAGAGCTTTCGTCAAATGAACTAATCCTTGGCTCAGATTCCACGTCCACGGATTAGATTTCCAATGTGTTGTGGTGAGATTGTCTGCGAAATGCGCTTTGGCTTTGTTCAGTTGTAGGCTCATGGCCGCCATGCTCTCATGTATCGAATCGTTCGCGTAGAAACTTTCGAGGAGCTAATCGAATTACTGGAGAAGATCGAGGTGCGAATCTGTGAGCGTGCCCCTCGGGTCTACGACAGGAAAACGCACTACATCGTCAAAATCGATGATGCCCACAGATTTGTGGGTGGACGCTAGGGGACTACCAGATTTTGCGGTTGGGTACCCGATTTGCACCGTTTTGCCTGGGAATTAAGTGGAAAACTAGGCGTCTAATTAGGTACACTAGGCGTGGAACACTTTCGCCGTTAATTCGCCTTACCGGGCGAGAGGCACTGGAGGAAAGGGTCATGGCAGACCGCGAGAAATTCAAAGCTTTAATCCATTACGTCTGCTCTCAGAGTCCGAGTCTTCGGAGCTTGGGCAAGGTGAAGCTGAACAAGATTCTTTGGTTTGCGGAGCGAGACTGCTACCTTCGTGGCGAACCGATTAGCCAAGTTCCGTTCATCAAACTTCAGCACGGGCCTGTCCCGCGCTCGATGGACTCGTATCTACGTGAGCTTCAGAGCGAAGGGAATCTTGTTGTCCGCGAGACCGAATGGAAGGGCAAGCCAAAGTTCGAGTTTATTTCCGTGAAGGAACCATCACTAGCAGGTTTCTCGGTGGGGCAAATCAGCCTCATCAATAAGGCCATCCAAGGTATTTGCCGTCAGCATACTGCCGATTCCATTAGCAGGCTGTCCCACGATGAAGTCTGGGACGTCGCAGAGATGGGCGAAGAGATGCCCTTGTATGCCGCGTTTGGCAGACCTGGTGAGTTGACAGAAGAGGACGTCAACTGGGCGAGCCAGCAGGTTCTGGAGATACGCGCATAGATGTTGTTCCCTCCGTTTCGGAGGACATGGATTCTTGAGCATCATGCTCAGGAATCTCTTGACGCAGCATGTAATAACAATCCGAGGAGTGAGGATGAAGTTCGCGGAGTAGAGTGGATGTTGGTCAGATCCCCGGAGTTGGGAACGCAGGTGGCTCCCGATGTCTATCTATATGTAAATCGGAAAGCCACCCTCTCTGCTTCTCTGGTTACGGTCTTGTACAGCTACAACGAAGCTGAGGTGACAGTTCTACGGCTATGGATAAGGTGACGAGAAAAGAGAAAGCTGAGTGTGTCGGGTCTTCGCAGGACGAGTTTTCTTCCGCACTTGCGAAGATTGCTCAGGCTGATGCGGCTTCCTCCCGCGCCGCAATCCAGGCTTCCAAAGCAACGAAGCCTTCTCTGCATACTCGATTCGTTTATGACCGCGCAAAGGGCCGCGCTTGACTCATGCTGTTGGGGCTTTGCCCGTTAGTTCGGCGTACGTGAGACGGCGATTCACCACCTGCGAAAGTGACTTTGTGAAGCGTGTTCCATCGTTATGACCAATGCGGTTGTTGAACCGAAACATCTGTTCATCAAGATAGCGGTCCATGTGCATCGGCTCGACCGCGACATAGGTTCCATTTAGACCGCGCTTGAGTAAGCTCCAGAAGTTCTCAATCGCTTGCGTGTGGACTCCGCCAGCGGTGACATACTCTTCCATATGATTCACGGTTTCGTGAACGAACTGCTTTGCGAGTCCGTCATAACCCACCCATCGATCTGTATGGATGGTGGAACCAAAGCCAACGTTATCAAGGATGGCTTTCTGAAGGTTGACGCGCTTCGCATTGGGAATGACCATCGCCCGCACTTGCCGAGTGCCTGTTTCCAGCATCCCAAACACCGTAGTTTTGTCGGCATATCCATTGGTGCCAAGCTGGAGTTTTGCGCGGCGCTCCTTGTGCATATTCTTGGGCTTTCCGCCATGGTAGGACTCATCCATTTGCACCGGGGTACCGCTGCCACCCATTTTGAGAGGGGTAACGTCCTTGAGGATAAACCGCAGCCGCTGAAGTACGAACCATGCGCTCTTCTGAGTGATGTCCAGATCGCGAGCCACTTCGTAGGAGCTGATACCGTTCTTGCAGTTCACGAGGAGCCATAGAGCGCACATCCACTTGCTCAGGTGAATCGGGCTGTCCTCAAAAATCGTGCCTTGCTTTACGCTGAACTGCTTGCGGCACGAATAGCACTTCCACCGCTTCTGATTCGCCAGCCACATATGCTTGCGATCGCCCTCAGAGACTCCGCATTTGGGGCAAACGGGTTTACCATCCAGCCAGCGGAGCCCCGCAACAGCATCAATGCAGACCTGTTCGTCGGAGAAGATTTTGATTGCTTCGATAAGAGTTTTCGGTTGAGGCACTTGCATAATGGTTCACCTTGACTAACCCAACTCTACACAGAAGCTGTGGGTTAGTCAAGTATATTTATGCCGCTGCAAAATATTGATTCCAGAGATTTTGTGTGGAAAATCTCTGGAATGAGTGGGTTGCTCGGCTTCTGTGGTAACCCCCAACATTTAACCCCACCCATGCCGACAAAAAGCCGTCGTCATGAATGGGGCACCCAGATTTTTGTGGGTTTTGATCTCTAGTTCTATTATAGAGAGTTGAGTGGAATTAATGTGCAGCGATTTTTCTCTTTGTTTTGTTGGATTTAGGTGGTTTGGGGGCTTGACAAGATTTTTGGAGGGCTCGTCGCGAGAACTAGGCCGAATGCCGCCGCGCAGCCGTCAGAAACTCCCGCAACCGCTGCGGGTTTTTCGTGCCCGGCTCGGACTCGACGCCGCTGGCTACATCGACACCCCAGGGCCGGAAGGTCGCAATCGCCTCCGGAACGTTCTCAGCACGCAGCCCGCCCGCAACGATCAGCTTGGGCAGTTTGTGCCCGGTACGCTGCGCCGAGGCGTACGCGCTTCGCACCAGATCGGCCACAACCTTCCAATCAAACGCCACACCGAGGCCGCCTGAGACGCCTCCACGCGCCGCGTCGACCAGCACCGCGGAGATCGCCGGCATGGCCAGCGCCGTCCCCAGCGCGAGCGAAAACTGCTCATCGGCGGCGGCACGGTCCGCGGCATCGATCGGATAGGACACAACCTGGATCAACTGGATGCGGCCCTCGAACGCGCGGTTCAGCTCCTCGATGAGTGCTGGACGAGGCTCGTGATGAAGCTGCACGCCGCTTAGTCCCGCCGCTTGCGTCGCGGCGGCAATCTCCTGCGCATCCTGTGTGGCAAAGACACCGATCTTCGCGACATTGCCCGGCAGATGCGGCGTAATCGCAGCCACCTGTTCCGCCGTCACCTGCCGCTTGCTGGGCGCAAAGACGAAGCCAACAGCATCGGCGCCCAGCTCAGCAGCGAGTTGGGCGTCGGCGAGATTCTTGTTGGCGCAGATTTTGATGAACATAAGAAAAAGTGAATAGTGAATAGTGAATAAGGCAAATGCAGGTGGGCTCGAGGGCATCGCTCTTAAATCTCGGCGTTATTCGCTACTCACTAGTTTCTTTAGTGCTTCACCCGGATTGCTCTGTCTCATCAACGACTCTCCGATAAGAAATGCCTCATAGCCAGCGTCGCGCATCCTCTGCATATCCTCGCGCGTATGAATACCGCTCTCCGCAACACGCACAGCGGATGCGGGCAGCCGTGTCGCAAGCTCACAGGCTCGGTCGAGCGAGACCTCAAACGTGCGCAGATCGCGGCTGTTTACGCCCATGCACTCGCATTCCAGCGGAAGTGCGCGCTCCAGCTCCTCGGCATCATGCACCTCGCACAGCACATCCAGCTCGTATCGCCGGGCCTCTTCGCGCACCGCGCGTAGCTCCACATCCGTAAGCGCGGCGACGATCAGCAGGATGGCGTCCGCGCGATTGGCACGCGCCTCGAGCACCTGAAACGGATCGACCATGAAGTCTTTGCGCAGGCAGGGAAGCGACACAGCCGCCGAAGCGCGGCGCAGGTTTTCGAGCGAGCCCTGAAAAAACTTCTCCTCCGTCAGCACCGAAAGCGCAGCCGCTCCGCCGCGCTCCATCTCCACAGCCAGATTCGCAGCATCGAAGTCGGCGCGGATCAGGCCCTTCGATGGCGATGCCTTCTTCAGCTCTGCAATCACAGCAGGTCCATGCTTCGCCTTCAGCCGCAGAGCCCGCGCAAACCCGCGCGGGGTATGCGCCGCTGCCTGCCGCTCCATGGCGCGCAGATCAGTCGAAGCTTTGCGCTCCGCGACAACAACGCGCGTGTGCGCCAGAATCCCGGACAGGTACATTGTGCGTTCAGCGGCGGCACCCATATGCTCATGCTACGGCAATCGCATCTCATCTTGCAGTCGCGGATGGGACCTGAGCCGCGCGTTCACCTTGCATCCGATTGCATCAAGGAGTCTCCGCGAGTGCGTTGTTTCATCCGGCTTTTGGCAGTTTTTGCGGTGCTGATGAGTGCCTGCGGGGCGCATGGATTGAGGACAAGCCAGACAGCTTCCTTCGAGATTCTTACTCACCGCATGGATGTGGATGTGGACGGGGCGCCGACTGCTTATGGACCGCCGGGAAAGAAGACGCTCGACTATCTGCGCCATGCGCACACGATGGGGCGGCGCGATGCGCCCCTTGTCGGATACCTGCTGGAGGATAAGCCGCCGCATCGACCGGTGGTGCAGGGGCCGCACGATCCTGCGCCGGGGTATTACGTGTCGCAGACTGCGTTTGAAGATGATTCGGTCGAGAACCAGCACGATCCGCGACGCTATGTAGACGCGACGAAGATCAACTATGTGGTGCTGGGCGACCGTGCGCGGAGCCTGGGAGCGCGGCTGGGGGATTTTGTGGCGGTTTACTCGCGACGGACACGATGCGCTGTGTTTGGCATCGTCGGCGACTCGGGCAACCCCAGCGGCGACGAGGGTTCGCTGCACCTTCTGCAGGCGTTGGGATATCCATTTCGCGATGGCAAGCACGATTCGGTGACGCGGCCTGAAGTTGTGATTCGCTTCTATCCGGACTCGAATCCGAAGCATGAGTTCTTTCGCAGGCAAGCCGCACTGAATGCGGCGGCGAAGAAGCGGGGTCTGAGCCGAAGATTTGCGACGGGTTCTCGCGAGACGGCGAAATCGGCGGCCGGCTGCGGAGTGCGGGATCGTGGGGCTAAGGAATGAAGAGAGGGGTGCAGATGCACCCCTCTCTTCTTACTGATGCGATTCGCAATTAGTGATGGCCGCCACCGTGTCCGCCGCCATGACCTCCGCCGCCGTGGAAGCCACCGCCACCATGGAAGCCGCCGCCATGGAAGCCACCGTAGTAGCCGAAGCCCAGGCCAATGCCGTAAGGATAGCCGTACCCGCCGTAGGGATAGCCCCATCCCCACGGGTAACCGTAGCCATAGGCGTAGTACGGGTAGCCATAGGCGAAGCCGTCGCCGTAGGGACCATAGCCATAGGCGCCGTAGCCACGGCCTGAGTTACGAGCATTGTCGTACGGCGTGGGGATCAGATCGGCGCGAGCTTCGTAGGGCTCGAACTCCGTGGAGCGAATGTTGGAGCCGACGAAGTCTACCGCATGATTCTCTTTCACCTTGATGCGCTTCCCATTCGGAGTTGCGGAGGAGATCGCGCCAGGGAAGGCGTAGGCTTCGCCCTTCAGCACGCGGATGGTGTTGGTGTCGGCGTTGAAGGTGTAGAGGCCGTTCTTGAGGAGCTGCGTCTGGCCGCCGGGCAGGTCGACGAGGATGAGGCTGTCGTGGGCGGGGTCGTGGACGTTTACGTTGGCGAGGCCGCGCTCGACGCGGAGCTCGGTGCGCTGGGGGGTGGAGGATATCTCGCGGACGACGCTGTGTTGGCCTACGCGTAAGTAAAGGCCCTGCACGGGTTGGGTGGTTGCGGTGCGGTTGCCGGAGGCGAGGGCTTCGCCGGGGGTGAGGACCGCGGTCTCGTTGGCGTATGTGCCGTTGCTGGAGGGGGTTGGGTAGGCTCGCTCGATAGGAGCGGGCTGGGATTGCTGAGTGCTTGCGGGGGCCGTGGGCGTGGACTGCGCTGAAACGGCGGCAGTTGCGGCCAGAGTCGCCATGGCAAGTAAGAGTGCTGAGTACCTTGGCATCGTTCAGAAACCTCTGTAGATATAGATGCGGAGGCGAAGAAAAAGTGGCGGTGCGCGGACGGAGCGTGGGGGCTTGTGGATAGGAATTTGTAAGTGGGGCTGAGGATTGGGGTTAGGTAGGAGGCTCCAAGGGCAGAGACCACGTTTTGTGGATGGTTGAGTGTGGTTCGGGCGTGGTTTGGGTGTGGCTCGGGCGTGGTGAAGTTTGTGGAGGTCTGGCGGAGTCGGGAGTCAGAGGCGGGCGAGGGCGTCGACGGCGAGGGCCTGTTCGGCGGCCTCGTTTTGAGCCTTGGTGAAGCCGAGGCCGTCGACGGTGAGGAGCAGGACGTGGGTGCTCTTGAGGGCGTAGAAGGCGGCGCTGCTTCCGGTGCTGGAGACGAAGAAGGCGTCCTCGGCGACGCCGGTGACGGGGACGAGGCGGCCGGTGGACTGCATCTGGGAGTGGAAGAAGTGCCAGTCCTTGGAGTCGCGGAGGGTGAGATAGACGACGGTTTGGCCTTTGGCGTCGTGCCAGGTGCAGTCGTTGGGCCCGGGCTGGCCGGGCTGGACCGGCGTGCCGACGAGCGCGTTGATCTTTTCCAAGGCGAGGAGGCTGCAGGGGGATGATGCGTGGGTTTTGGGATGGGTTTGGGGCTGGGTGTGGGTTTGGGCTTGTGTGGAGCTCGGCGTGAGGATGGCAAGAAGGAGGGCCGCGGCGGCCAGGGCGGCGAGATGGGGCGGGCTGGGATTCATGAGGGGCTTCATGGGGCGGGGCTCCGGTGAGTTAGATGCGATTGTCGCGAAGTTTTAGAGGCGGCGCCTTGCAGAATTCTCTTGCCACGACAGAAGAGTGGCATTAGTCTCGCGTTGCTCTCACATCACATGCAGAGGTGTACGTGAAACAGTTCGCGCCTGTCCTTGCTCTCTTTGTTAGTGGCTGTGTTGTCTTCGCGCAACAGCCCGCAGTGCACTCTCCGTCGACGGCAGGCGCTGCGCAGGTTGCGCAAGGCGCGGCGGCATCGCCTGCAAGCCAGATACCGCCTCCGCCGGGCACACTTCTAGATGGAACGCCGATCAAGCTAAGGCTTGGAGAGAATCTTTCTTCGGAGACCAATAAGACGGGAGATCAGGTTCCGTTCGAGGTCACTGAGGAGGTGGATGTCGATGGAGTTGCGGTGATCCCGAAGGGAGCGCAGGCGCTGGCGACGGTGACGAACGCCGAGCCCAAACGGCGCATGGGCCGGGGCGGCAAGCTGGATGTGAACGTCGATAGCGTACGGCTGGCCGACGGAGAGAAGGTGCAGCTTCGCGCAGTGAAAGATAACAAGGGTGGCGGTCATGTGGGCGCAATGACTGGCGCGATGGTTGCGACGGCGATTGTGTTCTTTCCGGCGGCTCCGCTGTTTCTGTTCATGCACGGCAGTCGGTGGAGATTCCGAAGGGAACAGAGGTCACGGCGTTCGTTCAGGGCGATATGCACCTGAATATGGCGAACCTCGCGCCGAAGCCCGCGGGGAGCACGGCGGATGCCGCTGTCGCGCCGGCGGCTGTGACGGCCAGTCTCACGGTGGACTCCAATGTTGCGGGGGCGGACATTGCGATCGATGGAAACTTCGTGGGGAATACGCCTTCGACGATCTCAGTGGCTGCGGGGCAACATACGATCACGGTCAAAAAGAAGGGCTATGTGGATTGGAGCCGCACGATGAACGTGTCGGGCAGCGCTGTGCACCTGAGCGCTGATCTGGATGCCGCGCCTGGCTCCTAGTAAGGTCGCCGGGGACAGGAAGGCAATTCAGTCGCTTCGCCCTGCGGGCTGCGCTCCGGCCTTCGGCAGAGCGTATTCCACCCATATGCAAAGAACGCGTACGAATGGGGCACCTGGCGTCTCCAGCTTTTAGCGCTGACATAAGAAAGTTTACACTTTACATATCTTGTAATTCATGTATACTCAGCTTGGGAGGCCGGTGATGGAGGTTACGTGGACGTCCGATTCGATGACCCCAAGCTCGACCAACTAGAGGTCGATGCCACTTACAGCGCCGGTTTTGCCCGGGAGATTGTACGAGCCTACAGAAAATGCCTGCACATAATTCGCAGTGCGCCCGATGAACGGGTGTTCTATAACTTGCGCTCATTACATTTGGGGCTGTACCAGATAACTATTTCATAGTGTTTTTAACTAATTGAAGTAATTGGTTTTGTTGTTGTTTTGGGCTGGGGGTATTGAATCTCCACTCGCACTCGCAGAGGAAG
>Ga0207933_1002146_pt1 | contig 13272 bp, 12 predicted proteins | sample NGESurdeep092012_4_FD_184488 | JGI IMG/M metagenome (GOLD analysis project Ga0207933, IMG submission 184488) | Arctic peat soil microbial communities from Barrow, Alaska - NGEE Surface sample F53-3 deep-092012 (SPAdes) | ecosystem: Environmental > Terrestrial > Soil > Wetlands > Peat ... | reverse complement strand
GGGAGGCGCGGTGAACCCGCCTTTTGAACGCAAGAGGCCTTCACTGTCCACAAAGAGCGGCAATTGCGGAAGGGGCCGGGCCGCGGGTCCGCCGGTGGGAACCGCGCCGCGAAGAACGTCGAAGGTCGATTGGTGACATGGGCACAGCAGCAGGTTTGAATGAGCCTCAAACATTCCCACCGCACATCCGGCGTGAGTGCACACGCGCGAATATGCAACGTAGCCCATGGGTGCCCAAGTCGACCGCGCTTTCGGCAGTTGCAGAAGGTCTTGATCCACGCGAATCAGTACGGTTTGCGATCGTTGCGACCCGACGCTACTCTCCGGGAATACGGTCATAGAGCTTCCCGGTTGAAGCGAATTGACCGTGAGCGTCTTTCCTTGAGCAGTTACCAGGCGTTCCCCAGATTTCCACACGGTCGAGAATAGCTCCTCGGCAGGATGGGTTATCGCCAATGAGCGAAGCAGGGAAACGGCGATGGCCGCGAAAAGCCCCACAACTGCCGCGGCCATCCACCTCAGCAGGCTTCGGCGTTGAACGTCACGCACGCCGGAGGAAAAGACCGCGAGCGTGTCCTCGCGTTCACCCCGGTTCGACGGCAGCTCCTCCCGGGGAGCGATGACCAGCTCCTGGCGCATCATCCACCGTGCGTAAAGCACGAGCACGGCGCCGAAGCCTCCCATACAAACGGCCAGGGCGCCTCCGAGGAGCCGGTTGCCGCCGCCGGTCCAGTAGAGGAACATGAATCCAACTCCGCCCGCCATGCCTATGGCGAAGGCGCATAGAACAAGAGGAGTTCCCCATTTGCGGCGCCGGGCGACTTCTGCGTCGGACTCAATCTCGAGAGGCCCGTTCTCAATCTCAGAAGCGCCTTCTGCGGCTTGAGGAGTCTCTTCTCCACTCCGAGCTGGTCCCGTGGCGTCTGGCAGGTTTTTCTTTGCCACGGATTTTCCAGCCAGATCTCTTAGGAACTCCAGGCAAAATACGAATGTCGCAAGACCGAATGACAGCGTTCCTCCGCCTGGCTTTCTCGCGCCACGCTCTGCCACCTCTCGCGTTCGGTCTGAAGATGGCCTCTCGGCATCATTCGCGTTCTCCGGCTTGTGCCTATGCCGCTGGTCGTCCTCCATCATCCCTTACCTCCTTTTTCAATCCACATTGACAATCCGATCAACAGGAAAAGCCCCAGGAATCCGACAAACCCTTCTGCGGATGGCCCATAAAAATTCATGGTGGCTCCACCAGGACTCGGCGGATGCTGGGCGAACTTTACGTAATCGACAATGGAGGCGAGTTGCTTGTCGGTGAGGACCTGCTGGGGGAATGATGGCATCGGTCCCGGTCCCCAACGGATCGCGCCGGCGATGAGCGCCGACGATTTGTCAGTCAGTGCTGGGGCATTGATGTCGGTAAAGGCCAATGCGCCTCCCCGGACGCTAGTCCTGTGGCAGGCTGCACAATATGCGCGGAACAGCTTGCCGCCATCGCTCAGATTGCCTCCGGCGAGGGGAATTATGGCGATTTGTTGACTGACATACGTTGCCACTGCTTGCATTTCAGGGATGGAAAGCACGTATGCGAAGCTCGGCATGTGACTGGGGCCAACCTCAACAGCAGACAGAATGTGTCCTTCATTGTGCTCAGCTTGCAGGTTCGGCCCGGCAATACTGGTGACAGCGCTTCTTCCTTGTCCCATTTCCCCATGGCATACGGCGCAATGTTTGGCGAAGATTGCCTTTCCGTCCGGAGGTGTGGTTGCAGTTGTCGCCGCCGCTGCAACTGCCGCGGGAAAAGGCGCAAACTGGGCTGCCAAGGCAGTCAAGAAGACAGCTCGAAGAATTGAGAGGATGGGAATCGAATTTCTGGGCATTGCTCCCCGGCAGCCCTGATGCGTCCACTGGGCCTTACACGAATGAATTTGATGCACAAAATTCCTGCTTGGAAACCTCTACAGCGAGAGAGGCATCTGAAATTCTTGCTAGCCAAGAGCGTCTTACAAAAACCTGCGGTAACCCTGATTTATTTGGACTGATTTTTCCGAACCTTATTTTCCTGGTTACGGCGAAAAGGATCCGCGAGATGAGCCTTCGGTTATGGCCGTTGATCGTCGCTTTTTCCGTCATGGCGGGGCTGACGTCCGGATGTGTTGGTGGTCGCACGCTGCAAAAGCCTCAGCCCCCTTCGACCGGCGGCAGCGCAACGATCGGTGAGCACGTAATAGTGAACAGAAAGTGCGGACAATGCCACACCATCCCCGGCATTCCGGGAGCAAATGGCGTCTTCGGTCCTCCGCTTACGTCGTTCGGCCGGCGCACCTATATTGCTGGAACTGTTCCCAACCAGCCGAAAAACCTCGTGCATTGGATCATGTCGCCGAAGTCGATTAAGCCCAAGACCGCAATGCCTGATTTGGGTCTGACGGAAGAGCAGGCTCGCGACGCCGGAGCATACCTCGATACGCTGCGTTAGAGCTGGTACTAAGATCTCGAAGGTCCGGCGAGGATCTCGAAGGTCCGGCGAGACCAACCATGAGAGAACCGCCATCGAGCGGGATCGATGGCTTAGCAAGATCGCTGCGAAGTCCAATAAGGTTCGTGTTCGATGCAAAGCACGTTTTCACATGACGGGGATTCTGGTCAAGCTCGATCGACGACGGCGGCGCGTGAAGAAAAGCTATCGGATCGAAGCATCCATTTCATCGGCGCGCGACATCCCCCTTAGCGGCTATTCTGCTCGTCTATCGACTCCCATCCCTCAAAAAGGCAGGAGCGATCTCGTTACCTGGATGTTCGTTTGACCCGTATGTACTGGGAGAGTGCATGAGCACTGCGACCGTTGAGCAACGCCTGCTGGAAATATGGGAGGAACCAAAGGGCCTTCGGGGATGGTTCGCCACGGTCGATCACAAGGAGATAGGAAAGCGCTATCTCTGGACCGCCATGATCTTTCTGCTGGTTGGCGGTGTAGAAGCTCTGATCTTTCGGATCCAACTTTCCCGGCCCGATCAAGCCATCCTTTCACCGGAGATGTACAACCAGCTGTTCACCATGCATGGCATTACCATGATCTTTTGGTATGCCTCGCCGATCTTGTCGGGATTCTCCAATTTCGTCATTCCCCTGATGATCGGCTCGCGCGACATGGCCTATCCGCGCCTGAACGCCTTCGGCTACTGGTCCTTTGTGCTCTCCGGCATCCTCCTATATATCGCGCCCTGCATGGCCCAGGCTCCGCATGCCGGATGGTTTGCCTACGCGCCCTACACCAGTGCGATGTACTCCAAGGGGATAGGAATGGACATCTTCTCCTATTCCTTGATTTTCCTTACAATTTCGACGACCGCCGGGGCTGTCAACTTCATCGTCACCATTCTGCGGCTGCGCGCACCGGGAATGACGATCAGCAGGATGCCCCTCCTGTGCTACAGCACAGGAACCATTTCCTGCGCAATCATCTTCTCGATGCCGGCGCTGAGCGTCGCACTCGTGATGCTGGAGCTGGACCGGCAGTGGGGCACGCATTTCTTCGACGTCGCCCACGGCGGAAATGTGCTGATGTGGCAGCAGCTCTTCTGGTTCTTCGCGCATCCGTGGGTCTACGTGATCTTTATTCCCGCCATGGGAATACTCTCGATGATCTTCCCGGTATTTTGCCGACGACCGATCGTGGGCTATCCATATGTCGCAATGGCGACTGTTCTGACCGGGCTTGTCGGTTTCGGCGTATGGATGCACCACATGTTCTCCGTCGGGATGTCCAACATGGCGATGAGCTTCTTCAGCGCGGGCAGCATGTTGGTTTCGATTTTCACTCCGGTCCAGATTTTCGCGTGGCTCGCGACCATGTGGCGAGGCAGAGTGGTTTTGAAAACACCCATGTATTTTGCGATGGGGGCGGTTGCGATCCTGGTGATCGGCGGTCTTAACGGGACTTATACCGGCGTCATCCCTGTGGACTGGCAGGTTCACAACACCTATTTCGTCCTCGCCCACATTCACTACGTCCTTGTTGGCGGGAACGTTCTTCCGGTATTCGCCGGCTTTTACTACTGGTTTCCGAAGATGACCGGGCGCATGATGAGCGAGCGGCTTGGAAAGTGGAGCTTCTGGATCATGATGCTGGGCTTCAACGTGGGCTTTTTCCCCATGCACCTGCTGGGCCTGGCCGGCATGCCTCGGCGTATCTACACCTATGAGCCGGGTCTTGGATTTGGCAATCTGAACATGACCGTAACCGTGGGCTCATTTGTGTTCGCCTTCGGAATTCTACTCAGCATCATTAACTTCTTCTACAGCCGGAAGCACGGCGAAATCGCGGGCAAGGATCCTTGGCACGCCGATACACTAGAATGGGCGCTCGACTCCCCGCCAGCGCCGTATGCGGTTGCGCACATTCCCACTATCACGTCCCGCAATCCGCTTTGGGACAATCACGACGAGTTTTATGACCCCGACGATGCCCGCGTCTTCGATCAGGGTCGGGAAGTACCCGCCAGCACTTGGCTCGACGCTATTCCGCTGGGAATCTCCCAGATGCCGGCGCCGACCCTGGCGCCGCTGTTCCTGGCGCTCGCTTTGTTTGTGCTCTTCCTCTCGCTGACATTCACCTGGATGTGGGCGGCATTAGCGGGCGTGATTCTTACCTTCGCAAGCGGCGCCTATTGGGCGTGGCCAAAAAGAGAAGAGGAAGGAGCAAGAGCGTGAGCGCCACGGTGAGCTTGCACGAACAAACGGGAAATGAAGCGCATGCGCCGCTCGACGACAAGCGCGGTTTATTCGGCATATGGCTCGTGATCGCCACTGAAGGGTGCCTGTTCGTCACTATGTTCTCCGCCTATCTTCTTATGGGGAGCAGCAAGTACCGTTGGCAGACGAACCGCCCTCCCAAGCTGGGATACGCGCTGGCACTTCTGGCGATCCTGGTGGGCAGCAGCATTGTACTAATGGTTGGCGAGAGGATGGTGAAACAGAGGCGATACTTCGCATCGCGCGTAATCCTTGTGATCACGATTCTTATGGGGCTGGCCTTCCTGGGACTGCAGGCTCTCGAATATCTAGACCACTGGAAGACCCTGACGCCCGACACGAACGCTTATGGATCGATCTTTTATATGATCACGACGTTTCACGCCGCACATGTGATCGTCGGGCTTCTCTTCCTCGGCTATGTCCTCTTCATACCTCAGTATGAACCTGCGTCAAACTCTCCGCATCGTCCCTACCAGATCGCTTCTTTGTACTGGCATTTCGTCGACGTTGTCTGGATTTTTGTCGTCATCATTCTGTATCTGATACCACATGGGATCGTGTATGGCCTCTGACAATGCAATCCGGCCGATAGTATCGCGTAAAAGACAATGGTTTGCTTTATGGGGTCCGGCTGCCGCCTGGGTAATCTTATTCTTTGCGAATATCGTGATTACATGGCAGGCGTGCTTGCACCATGAGCAGCTAGGAGGGGCTAGCTCTCATGATGGCCTGCTCATTCTGAATATGATTGTGTTTCTTGCCCTTCTCGCGACCGCAACCACAGCTGGCATTCTTGCTTACCGCGATTGGCGCAGGTGCGCAGGACCAGGGAGTTTTATTTATGCAGAGGCCGAGGACCGGCACGAGTACATGGCGATGATTGGTGTCCTGATGACCATCACTATGGGCATCGGCATTCTCTGGCTGGGACTTCCGTTGTGGATCATTTCGTTGTGCGTGAGGACGCGGTGAAGACTCCCAAGGGATTGGTGCGATGGGCGCTCCTTCTGGTGGCAGGTGCTGCCTCGATGGTTACGGCCGGATGCGGCGTGGCGCCGGGCCCTTCGATTGTGAGAGATGGGAATGCTCAGGTGGGGAAGAAGCTAATTGTCAGCTATGGATGCGGCGCTTGTCATACTGTACCCGGCATTTACACGGCGCGCGGGCTAGTCGGGCCACCACTCAGCTTTTACAGCCGAAGAACGATGATTGCCGGCGAGCTTCCTAATGTTCCTGACAACCTGGTGCGCTGGCTAATGAATCCTCCGGCGATCGAGCCCGAGACCGCCATGCCGGATTTGGGGCTATCAGAAGAGCAGGCCCGCGATATTGCAGCGTATCTCTATACGTTGCACTGAAAACAATGAATATTTATCCAAAATACGCGTTGCCGAACAGACTCTGGAATAGCCGGCTGGGAAAGAGTACGCTGCGGCTTGTTCTTCCTGGCCTACTGTTGCTGCCGCTTGGCGGATGCACCGTGGTTCAATCGACGCTGAACGCAAGCGGGCCGGCCGCGCATCGAATCGAAACCATGCAGTGGTGGATGCTGATTCTGTTCTGCATTGCCACTGTTGTCATGTGGTTGCTGTACGTCTGGGCCGCCGCCAAAAATCCCGGCTCGCTGGAGGAGCACGCTCCGAGCGACACCGGTGGGGGCCAGGGCTGGATCGTCTACGGCGGGTTGTTGATTCCGCTGGTTATTCTCTCCGCTTTGTTCGCCGGTGGTCTTGTTTTGATGCAGAGCTTCCCGATTCACGACCCGAGTCACAGCGATACCCCGCCGAACATCCTCGTGATCGGTCATCAGTGGTGGTGGGAAGTCCGTTATCTTGGCGATCCATCCGGCCCGAAGTTCACGACCGCCAACGAAATCCATATCCCCGTTAACCAGCCCATAACGTTGGAACTGGAGACAGCGGATGTCATCCACTCGTTTTGGGTGCCGGCTTTGCATGGCAAGGTCGATATGATTCCCGGCCACCCCAACTTCATCCGTATCGAAGCGAACCACGCCGGAGCGTACCAGGGTCAATGCTCCTCTTACTGCGGGAAGGAACATGCGCTCATGCGACTGCTGGTGATCGCCGATCCCCCCGCTCAGTATCAGGCATGGCTGAAGGTTGAGAGCCAGCCTGGCGCAGAGCCCGCGACTCCCGAAGCGGTCCTGGGAAAGCAGGTGTTCGTCTCCGCGGAATGTTCGGCTTGTCACACTGTTCGGGGCACTCCGGCGAGCGGTGTCTTAGGGCCCGACCTGACGCACATCGGCAGCCGCCGGTATCTAGCGTCTAATGTCTACCCCAACAATAATGCCTATCTTGCCGCTTGGATTACCCACGCGCAGTCTCTCAAGCCGGGGGCGCTCATGCCTGACTTGCCCGACTATACCGGAAAGCAGCTTCTCGATATGGTCGCCTATCTCCGTCAACTGAAGTAGTGGGCAGCGTTCGGCCTCGGTGGGGATGCGCCGCCTGATCGGTTCTCGCGTCTGTGGCCTTTATTCGGCGTTGCTTGGCTTTTGTTAAGGCGGCTACGCCGCCAATCTGCGATCCGGATCGTCACGCCGCGGGAAACGGAAGAAATATCCTAGCCGCCGGACTCCGGGCTTCGCACAAAGATCACAGACTTGGCGCCGGAAAAGACCATCTTCCATCCCGGCAACAAAGGCAGAACGTGCGCCATGGGTGAATTCCGCCTCAGCAGGCAGAAGCTGATGTTGTATTTCTTCAAAAGCGTCCGTGGATTGCTACGAAGCAGAATCCAATTGGCAAAATCGGGCAGCACTCCGGTCCACTCGTAGATCTCCGCGCGGCCGTCCACAAAGACCGGGTGTTGGGGAGCGGCCCAGATCAGGTATCCCCCGTAGACATATTCGTTCAGCATATTTCCAGCGAGGTGATGGGCCTGGATGAACTCCACCGCCTTCACCGGATTGGCCGCCTCTACCTGCGCGGTAAGGGCGCGGGAACTCGGAAATCCCAAGACAGCGGCCAGCAGAGTGGTCGCGATAAGCACCGCGTTGGCCGGCGGGCGATCGTATCTGGGGTCATAGTTGTCCCAGGAGCCGGCAAGCAGCCGCGACAGGATCGGCGCTGTCAGGATCCCGAAGACGAAGAGCATGCGCGTGTAATGGAGCGCCAGCCCCGCGCCGATAACCAGTAGCGTCAGCTCATCCCAATACAGCTCCGCGCGCTGGACGATCAGCAACAGGGCGATCAGCGCGAGGATGGCCAGCAGCCCGACGCCGCGCGCAGAATTCATCTGCAGCGGCACAAACTCATCGATATACCCGACGCTGACCGGCATGGAGCGCAGGAGGTCGAGGGGAAAGACAACCTGTCTCCAGCCCGTCGGATTGAGAAAGATCGCGGCTCCGGAGATCGCCAGAGCCAACCCTAGCGTCAGCTGGCGCCCGCGGTCCCACCGCACCGCCGCGAGAGAGCCTGCCCGGAAGTCGAAGAAAGAACAGAAGAGCACTGCCGCAGCGACAATGAGCCCCAGGAAGAAAGAGGCGTGGCAGTTGATCCACAGGAGAAAGAGCGGAGGCAGCGCGAGAAACCAGCGAGGCGAACGTGTGCGGCCGAGTTGCAGCAGCAGCAGCTCGACGATGAGCAACAGGTAGCCAACCATCTGCGGCCGTATTGCGATGCCGATCGTCGCAAAAAACCAGATGGTCAGGGCCCCCAGGAAACTCACCTTGGCGTTCCCCGAATACAGCCAGCACAACAGGTATCCGGCGATGAGCAACAGCGCCGTCGCCGAGCATAGCCAAAGCATGAGGCCGGTATAGCCGCCCAAAAAATGGTAGGCGAGATAGATAAAGACTTCCGGGAGCCATTCGTGGGGCAGCAGCCGTTGGTGATAAGCGGTATAGGAAAACAGATCCATGGTCGGAATGATGTGGGTGGACCAAATCACCTGTCCGGTCCTGAGATGCCACCACGTGTCCGGATCGTTAAGGCGGGTACGCGCTGTGAAAACGGCGAGCGCGATCAGAAGGCAAGCTAGCATGACGGGAAAGGAAAACATCGCGCGCAGGGCGCGTATGGCGCGCTTGGAGTCTAAACTCTCCGCCGGCTCGGATCTAAATGGGGCGGCCGTGCTCACACAGTTCCTATTTGCTTGGCATCCGGGACGGGCAACGGACTCCGATCGTCAAGCGGATTTTGCTCGGCGAGGCGAATCAGACGGTGCAGGTAGGCGCGGGAGATGCAAAGGCTCCGTGCAGCAAGCGTTTTATTCCCATTGTTTTCCCGCACTGCGATGGCGGCGAGCCTGACCTTGTAATCGCGGATCTGGCGCTCGAAGGAGCCTGTCGGTTGATAGTCGCCGATATCGACCACGCCCTCATCATGCAAGTTGCGCGGCAAAGCTTCGGCGCGAATGGTGGCGCCCTCGGACAGGATGATAGCGCGCTGGATCTCGTTTTCCAATTCCCGCACGTTTCCCGGCCAGGAGTAGGTTTGCAGCAGCGCCATCGCTGCTGGCTCGATCTCGTCCATAGGCTTCTCGTACATCTCCGAATACCGCCGCAGGAAGTGCAGGGCGATCGTTGGAATATCCTCGGCGTGCTCCTGGAGCGGCGGCGCATCGATTCGCATCACGTTGATCCGGTAATACAAATCCTGGCGAAACTTGCCCTGTGCCACCATCTCGCCCAGGTCCTGGTGCGTGGCAAAGATCAAGCGCGCGCGCAGCGGAATCAGCCGTGTGCTGCCCAGCCGGCTGAATTCGCGTTGTTGCAATACCCGCAGTAGCTTAACCTGCGTGCTCAGGCTGAGCTCGCCGATCTCATCAATAAAAAGAGTTCCGTCCGCCGCCTGCTCCAAATAGCCTTCGCGCGGACCGACCGTGCCGGTGAATGCCCCTTTTTCGTGGCCGAATAGCTCGGCCTCGATCAAAGTGTCGGGAATGGCGCCGCAACAGATCGCGACAAAGGGCTTGTCGGAGCGGGTTCCCATGTTATGGATGGCCTGAGCGATGAGTTCTTTACCCGTGCCGCTCTCCCCAGTTACCATCACCGAGGCGTTCAGGTTTGCGACCCGGTGCACCAAGTCATAGACCTGTCGCATCGGCGAACTGTTTCCGATCATCTGGTCACAGCCACTGCTAGCCTCCTCCAACTGCTGTTGCACGGTTTCCAATTTCCGCTTTAGCGAAAGGGTTTCCTGCGTTCGCCGCAGCAGAGCCTTGAGATCGCGAATGGAAGGGGGCTTGCGGCAATACCCTTGAGCGCCCAACCGGACCAGCTCCGCCGCCACCGGCCGCAGGTTGTCGTCCGCCATCACGATCGATGGGATCGGCGAAGCCGCCACCTGGCGGCAATACGCAATGCGCTCATCGAGCGAGCTCTGCTCAGAGTCAAGGTCGAGGATCGCAACGTCGCAGCTTCCGGCGGCGAGCATCTGCTCCATACCTGAACTCTTGGATTCCGCGCAAACCTGAAATTCCTTTCCCAAGGCAGAGGAAAGAATAGGCTGCAGCTTATGATCTGCTGAATACAGTCCAATGTGGATCATCACCGGGCGCTCTCCGTCGCCGAATTACCCAATGCTTGAGACCCGAAGACCTAAATCGGTTGGCATCTATTCCCGGCCTCTCAACCTAGCCGCCTAGTGAGGAGCCCCAGTCCACTTGCACGGTGACCGCCGGGGGTGCGGTCAGGAGCGAGGCGCTATTCGGTTGAGCGTGTGACATGATTACCTCATCAAGCAGGAAACGTCGAGGGTAACTCTAGTAACCTGGTTGAAGGTACATTGTCGCTCTCGCCAATACCTGATGGGGGATAAGTTTGTTCCCGCAGCCGGGGAGTGGCGCTGTGAATGGCATTGCGTTTGCTTGAACGTCAGACATGACGTTTCGCCGCAACCTCGAACTTCCGCTTCTGATAAGCGCCGTTGCCGCCAGCCGTTTCCTCTTTCGCAGCCACCTTCTCTATGACCTGGACTCGGTGAACTTCGCGCTGGGGATGGAACACTTCGATCCTCGGGTTCTTCAGCCTCACTCCCCTGGATATTTTCTTTATGTCTGTCTCGGCCGGCTCTTCCAGCTTGCTTTCCGGGACGCAAACCTGGCGCTGGTTGTCCTTAGCATCGTCGCCAGTTGCGGGACCATCGCCATGATCTATCGCATGGCGCTGGAATGGTTTGGCCCCAATGCGGCGCGTTTCGCCGCACTCCTTTTCCTGTTCTCACCGCTCGCTTGGTTCCATGGCACTGTAGCGCTGACTTACATCGTCGCGGCCTTCTTCTCCTCATTGCTGGGCTATCTGTGCTGGCGCATCTCTTTGGGAGAGACGCAGTGGATCTGGCTGGCGGCCCTTGGGCTGGGTATTTCGGCGGGAGTGAGGCCCTCCTCACTTATATTTTTAGCGCCCCTCTTCCTCTATGCATTATGGCACGCGGCGGCCAAAGAGCGGCTGGCCGGAGCCCTGATTCTCTTGCTGGCCCTGGCCGCATGGTCGGTGCCGATGGTTTGGGCCAGCGGCGGATTGCATGCCTATCTTGCCGCATTCTTCTCTCTCTGGAAGATGGTGCCGTCCAAAACGACCGTATTCAACTCCTCTCCCGCGAACTCGATTGCTAGAGCCTGCACGATAGTTCTGATCTATTTTCTATGTTTCGGGGCAGCGTCTCTTGCCCCATTGGCCCGGCTTGGCCGCACCTCAGCGGTTGAGCCGCGGAGAAAAGTCTTCACCGCGATTTGGATCGCTCCGGCGCTTTGTTTCTTCACCTTCATCTTTCTCAAGTTCGTAAACAGCGGCTATCTGTTGGTGGTGCTGCCGCCCGCGTGCATCTGGCTGGGGCTCTGGACGTCGGAATGGTATCGGGACTCATGGCTGCCGAAGCGGGCGAAGCAGCCGTGGTTTGGATAGGAGCTGCGGCGAATGTATTGATTTTTCTGTTCTCTCCGTTCTACTGCTCCTACCGGTCGGTGCGGCAGTTCGAAGCCCGTATGGGAGCCATTGAACGGGCGCTTCCCCATGCTGGGGCGCTAGGCGATACCGTCATCGTGTCGTTCGATTCGCACTTTCTCGGCTTTCGCCACGCAGGCTACTATTTCCCCGGCTATCTCACCTTGGAGTACCCTGAGGCCCACCTGTTGGAAGGGACGCGGATATTCTCAATGCAAGGCGGCGAAACACGCTTGCTTACCGGGCTCCCCTCACACCCGCCCTCCCGTTTCGTTCTCTTCCCGTTGCCAACCGGAAATCAATACCAGCAATACCTCAAAAAGGTCTTCGATCGCTTCCGCCGCAGAGCCTGCGGACGATTCACGCAGGGGGGTACGACTTTGTTACGGGCCCGTCCTCGGATCTGCCTCTTCTCTTTCCCCCAATCAAGACGGGCGCCAAGCCCGGAAGTGTATATGGCGCTTCACACCGGGACCCGGCATGTAAACAGCCGTGCACACTAGCTCTGCAGAAGGCGCCCTAACGCCCTGAATTCAGGGTTTCCCGGCTTCCGCGAATTTGGAGAAGGAATTGCTTTTCCTTCATTGTCCCTTCCCGCGAAGGGAAGAGAAGAGTCCTTGTATGCATTCGACCGCCTTGTGGCCAACGCTTGTAGTTCTTGCGATCGCAACGTTTACCGATTTGCGCAGCCGCCGCATTCCGAACTGGCTGGTGCTGCCTTTTTTGGTAGCCGGAATCGGAGTTTCAACTTGGCTTCACGGCTGGCACGGACTGGAACAGAGTCTTGCGGGTCTCGCGTTGGGCGCCCTGCTTTTTGGCATTCTCTGCTGGATGGGGGGCATGGGTATGGGGGACGTCAAGCTATGTGCGGGGATCGGCGCCTGGATTGGCCCGGCGCAAATGGCTCTGGCCTTGGTCGCCACCGGCATTGTGGGGGGAATGATGGCCGTCTGCTGGGCGATCGCCGGAGGTTTCCTGGGCGAATTGCTCCGCGGTACCGGGCATCTGGTAGCCGGCTTCGGAAAGCAGGCATTGCACCCGGACCAGCAGCACTCTCTGCGGAATCCCTTGGCGCGCAAGATGCCCTATGTGCCGGCCATTGCTCTGGGAACCCTGTTCTCCTTCTTTGGCCGTTGAGTAGCGGAATACGAACCATGGTGAGCGTATCGACAGCATGCCCATCTCGACTCCATCGGCCGCAACACCGCGAACCGAAGAAAGCCGCGGACGCCTGATGTCGACCTATACCCATGAACCCGACGCGCTGGGCGCCAATGTTTTGTCGGTGGCGTTGATCGGCCCGCAAGAGCCGCGCCGCAAGGCGGTGGCCAGCGCGCTTTCCGGGCCGCAGGCCCAGGTCACGCGGGAGTTTTCTTCCTATCCCGACCTGGATGACCTGCCCCGGATTCTAGAGGCGAGCTACGACGTCGTCATCGTGGAGCTGGATACCAATCCCGAGCACGCGCTGGATCTGGTGGAGCAAGTCTGCGGTCAGAGTTCGGCAACGGTGATGGTCTACAGCGCGCGTACCGACCCGGAAATGCTGGTCCGTTGCATGCGCGCAGGAGCGCGCGAGTACCTGAACCAACCCATCGCTCCCGGCACGATCG
>Ga0207933_1002145_pt1 | contig 13274 bp, 8 predicted proteins | sample NGESurdeep092012_4_FD_184488 | JGI IMG/M metagenome (GOLD analysis project Ga0207933, IMG submission 184488) | Arctic peat soil microbial communities from Barrow, Alaska - NGEE Surface sample F53-3 deep-092012 (SPAdes) | ecosystem: Environmental > Terrestrial > Soil > Wetlands > Peat ... | reverse complement strand
TCGCCTGGTTCGGCCGTCTGCGCGCCGCAACCGATCTGGAGATCACTGCTGCCGGCGGAATCACCACCATCGAAGACATTCAGGCGCTCGACCGGATGCGAATCCACGCCGCGGTTGGCATGGCGATCTATACGGGCCGTCTCGATCTTACGGAGTTATCGGCGCGCGAATCGTATCGATAGGGACCCTTTTTACAACCCCGTTACACAACCATTTTCAGAACGTGTTAGAGTGAACTACCGAAGCGAAGGGTATGCGAGGGCATATGACACTGCGCCCCATTGTTTTAGCTGTTTTAGCACTCTGTCTGGTAACGGGACTCAGTGCGAATGAGGCGGCGGACCGCGCTCAAAAGTATGAAGACGCTGGCGATTCCGCGGCCGCGAAAGATGTTTATTCCGCCGCGCTGAAAGCTTCTCCCGGCGACCCCGAACTCCTTGCGGGCTACGCCCAAACCCTTGAACGATATCGGGATCCTGGCGCCCGCGAAGCCTGGCGGAAGAGCGCCGCGCTCTGGAAAAAAGCCGGGCGCGCGCAGGATGCCGCGGGGGCCGAACGGCGGGCCGTCCTGCTGGACCTGATTGCCGGCGACCGTCGCTCGGCGGACAGAGATCTGGCGGAATACCGCGCTCTCGGTGGCAGGGATCTGCAATCGCCGGGAACCGCCGCGGCCGCGCCACGCCAGACCGTCCGGATTCCGGGACCGCTGCATTCCTTCGCGCGCATGGCCGCGATTGCGCAGGATACCGATGCGGACGACATTCTCGCCGCGCTCGCGCGTAACGTGGTCACGAACGGCTATCAGGCCTCCCGCTCCAATGACGAGCTGGATGAGACCGAGTACCTCAAACTGGTTCAGCGATATCTCGTGCAGGCGCGGGAATTGACGAAACTGGCCGGACCGGATCAGACGATCCGGGTTGCCACGTGCGAATCGACCCAGACCAACGACCTGCTGCGGGTGCTCGGCTACCGTCTGCGTGGAGAGTGCGGCAGCGAAGCGGTCCTTGAAACCGTGAACGCCCCGCGCGCCTTTCTTACCACCGATTCGGGTTTCCCTCTGGCCGAACTGGAACAGGCGCTGCGCACGGATAAGCCGTTCAGTTACGATTACCCTTCAGCGCGCGCCACCATTCTCTACACACCCGATTACTGGCTTACCGCGCGGGAAAAGGCGCAGGGCGAGTTCATCGATGCCTTCCTCGCCGACCCGGGCCTTTGCCGCTTCTACCTGGGAATGTCGAAACTGGACCCGGAAACGGCGGAAGATCTGAAAAACCACATTGCCGGCTCGCGTCTGCGCGCGAGTGCCAGTGTACTCGATTTCTTTGGCGGGAACTTTGAAATTCGCCAGGGCAAGGCGGTTGTGCCCGGCGGCGCGAAGTCAGCCGCGGCCTGGGGCGAACTCGCCGGCGCGTCACCGGACAAAGGCAGCGAATTCTTCGAGAAGCTGATGTTGAAGGATGACGGATGGCTGGCGAGCCTTTACGATTCTCTGGCGCGGCTCTCCGCCAGCGACCGGCAGGCGCCGATTGAGGCGTATCTCACCGATCCCAACCGTATGAAACGCCTGTACGGCGCGGTGCGAGGGCGCGTGACGACACCCGGCCCGGCGCGGCCCGTGTTCCGCGCCAACACGGAAATGATGCTGCTGACCACGCGGCTGCGGATAGAAGCCAACGGTCAGGCACACATCCCCGGCGGCATTGACGCGTGGCGGGATTTGTTTCTGAAGAATCCGAGAAGCAAGTTCGACGCGAAACTGAGCAAGGCCGCGGTGAACTGGAAAGAACCGGACGACGTGGTCGAGGCCCTGTTCGCGCTTTGCCGCAAGCCGGTGGATAATGAGCCGCTCAAGATCTTCATGGCCCTGAGCGATATCGATCGCAACCGGGCGCAGCCGCTGGAGCCTGCAACGGTTGGCAGGATGATTCGCGCCTGGCGCATTTACGGGGCGCAGTTCACGATCTTCAACGATGCGCCAACTCTCCAGGACAAGACCATCGTGGCCTGGCTGGATACGGCGGCGGATCTGGATAAAATACGGGACGCACTGTTCCGCCAGGATGCGATCGCGACCATGCAGGGGCTGACCGGAATCTGGCAGATCTTCAGCAGGCAGGGGAGCATCGGGGCGGACAAGGCCGATGAAACGCTTGCCGCCATGCTGACTCCTTTCGTCGCGCTCAGGAGCGAGCGGGGTCTTTTCGACGCCGGCCGCACGGGCCTCGAGAACCTGGTCAAGGCTACCGGAGACAGCCAGGGATCGCTGCAGGACCGGATGCTCGCACTGCTGGCGGGAGGCTCCCGCGTGGACGATTCGGATGCGCGCGCGGAACTGGTGCGGCAGGAGCAGCAAATCTTCGAGGCGCAGAGGCTTCTGCCCGTCGATCTTCTCTTTGAACTGGCGGATAATCTCCAGACCGTGTCGAAGGGCGGGAAATTGAACGCGCAACTGGCGAAGCGCCTGGCGAGCCGCGTGGCCGATATTCAACTCCCGCGGAACGAGATGAGCGGGGCCGAAAAGAGCTCCATGGCGTTCGGCTTTTACGTGGACCGGCATGTGGACGATGAACGCAAGCTCAACCTTCGGGCCATTGTCGACAAGGCCGCGAAAGATCCGGAAAAGATGAAGGATCTGCGCGGGCAACTCGCGCCGACGCTGCGGGACGCGATCGTGGGGTACAACTACCTGCACTACGCGCCTCCCGGAGCGCAGATCCTGATTACGAATCCGCTGTTCGTGCGTGGGCACGATTTTCTCGGAATGTCCGGAGGGAATCACAGCTGGCGCACGACGGAAATCCATGGAACCGGGTGGCCTTCGAATGCGGGCGGGCGGCTGGTGGGATCGCTGGCGGGGCTGCCGTATGCGCTGGCCGAGGCGGAACAGAATTTTCTGGTTCCGACGCAGACGCAGGCATTGATCTGGGGCGATCTGGCGCCGGAGATGATTCTGACCGCGCGCACCTCCCGCTTCTGGGGGGTGACGCCCGCGCAGATGCACTGGGTGGGGCTGCACATGCGCCTGGCGGAGGAACTGATTGCCGAAGCCGTGGTTGAGCCTGCACGCGAACCGGGCGTACGAGACGAAGTGTCGCGCGTGATTTACCGGTTGGCCAATCCCTCGCGGGCCGCGCAGGTGATGCGATCCATCGCGGAGGGAGACGCGCGGGACGCGATTGAGGAATTGACGCCATCCGAGATGTACACGATGGCGGAGAGGATCGCGGAGGCGGACCGGCGGGAACAAAACTCCAATCCCGAAACGGCGGAGATTGCGCATTTACGCGCGCTGATTCCGAATCAGGTGAGCGAGGCGGCAATTTCGCGGGCGTGGGGCACGGCTAAGCCGACGCTGGCTAACTCTTATCGTCCCGAACTCTTGCAGCTGAGAACCTTCCCTGCCCTGATGGGCTATTCGAGCCGGATCATGGCGGAGAGCTGGGAGTCGAATCTGCTCTACTGGGCGGACGTGGGCGATCAGACGGGAGTGCAGCCGGCGCAACTGAACGTTCTGGTGCCGGAGTGGACCGAGAAGGTAGTGGAACGAATTTTCGCTTCGCATCTGGAGGACTGGCCGGCGCTGCTGCGAAGCTTGCGGTCGGTGGGAGAAGATCTGCGGACGCAGACGACTCAGGTGGCGGCATCGAATACGGGGACGGCATCGAATACGGGGGCAGACAGAAGATGAGGATTCCGTCGCTTGGGGGTATTACGCGAATTGGCTTGCTGGCGGCCGCGGCCGGGGGGATCTGGCTGCTCGCGCAGGAAGTGCGCACGCCTGTATTCCGGTCAAGGGTGGATCTGGTGGTTCTCAGCTTCACCGTGACGGATAACAAGGGCAGGTATGTGAACGGCCTGAAACCCTCCGACTTTCGCATCATGGAAGACGGAATCAGGGAAAAGCTATCCACGTTTTCGGAAGGAAACCGGCCGGCGCTGGAGATCCGGGAGGATGGCACGCTGAAGCCTCTGCCGCCCGCGGAGCAGACTGCGGGGGACTCACCCGCGAACACCGCCGCCGCGGGCGATGCGTTCGCGGGCACCAACGTGTTCGTCCTCTTCGATACGAGTAACTTCATGTATCACGGGTTTGTCTATGCGGAGGACGCGATTGTCGATTTTGTCAGAGGGCTCGACCGCGCGGACTCGGTGGCCGTGTATACGTTCAGCCGGAATATGTCGCGCGCGGCTTCGCTGACTCACGACCGGAACGAGGCGATCTTCGGGTTGAGGAAGTCGGTGGCTGGCGACGATACGGCTTTGTACAACGGGTTACTGCTGACGTTGCGGGATGCATCGAAAGTGCCCGGGCGCAAGGTTGTGATTGTGTTTTCGAACGGGCCTGACAATGCGAGCATGGTGGCTCCGGACGACGTGCGCGCGGTGGCCGAGGATGAGGGGATTCCCATCTACGTCATCTCAACAAATGATGTCGATAAGGACCCGATCGCCAGTAACGTATTCAAGCGGATCGCTACGCGGACCGGCGGAAAAGCTTACTGGGCGAAAACCTGGCAGAAACAGGTGGAGGCGTTTGAGGCGATCCGGGAGGATCTGGGGAATTCGTATACGGTGACTTACTATCCGGCGCCGAACGCGAATGAGGGGTTCAGGAAGATCGATATCCAGATTGTGAGCGATACGGGGAAACACTACCGGGTGAGGTCGCGGCCAGGATACCGGCCGCGGTCTTACTGAGAAAATGCATTTATTTAATGGAACGGATATAGACTGAAATGCATGTTTAAAGTTTCAATATCCCTGTTTTCGGTACTCGCCGCTTCGCTGCTCGCGCTCGCTCAAACGCCCGCGAGGGTTTCTGAAAAACCTGTATGCCCCGCGGCCGCTTCCAATCCCGTGGCGGAACTCGAGTGCGGCAACCTGCGGTTTACCGGCAAAGCACAGCAACATCCCCAACAGTCGGTGGAGTATGCGAAGACATTGAAAGATCACCAGAAGCCGTTCGCCGTTGTTTTGAACTGCTCCGATTCCCGCGTACCGCCCGAGGTTCTCTTCGATCAGGGCTTCGGAGACCTGTTCGTGGTGCGGGTGGTGGGTAATGCGGCGACCAGGGACGTGCTGGCCAGTATCGAATATGCCGTGGATGAATTGAAAACGAAACTGGTGGTGGTGATGGGACATCAACGGTGCGGGGCCGTGGCCGCCGCGTTCTGTCCGAAACCGGGCACGAATCTGGACGGCATCTGGACCCTGATTCGTCCAGCAGTGGCGAGGCCGATCGAGAAATGCGACAGACATCCCGTGATTCCTGCCGCGGACTGGGACAGGGCGGTAAGAAAGAATGTCGACAACATGAAACAAATAGTGGCCAACGACCTGCGTTCGAGGGCGGGAGTCGAGATTGTCGGCGCATATTACAGTCTGGACAACGGCACGGTGTCCTTCGAAGGCCGCTGATTCCTGAAGGTATAACGCCGGGCGCCGGGGTTCGCGAGCCTCCGCGTATCTCTATACTGGTATTTTCACCCCATGCGAAGTCTTCGTTGGCTGTTGCTGGTGGCGATGATCGTCATCGCGGCCGCCGTTGTCGGTATCTACCGGACCCAGCGTCTCACGCAGCGAAGCCGGCAACGCTCCGCTCCCCCCTCGATTCCGCTCGATTCCAAAACGGTCGCTCCCGACTGGGAGTGGGGTCAAAGCGCCAACGGCCTGCCCGCCGCCAAGATATTCGCGAAGCACATGTCGCAGTCCGCTGACGGCTCGCGGCTCGAACTCGATCAGATCGAATTCCGGATTTACCAGAAAGACGGCCAGCACTACGACCGGGTGAAGAGCGCCCACGCCCAACTCACCACAACCGACCACAAGTTTTACTCGCCCGGCGATGCCGAAATCACTCTCGCGGTGCCGGTGGAAGGGGCGCCGCCTCACCCGCTCACTTCCATCACCACGGCCGGTCTGAATTTCGACAGCGAAACGTATCAGGCCGTCACCGACAAGCATGTCTCCTTCACTTTTGAAAGCGGCGACGGCACCAGCACCGGCGCTACCTACGACCCTTCTTCGCACACCCTGAATCTGACGCGCGACGTGGTCGTGAACATGCGCGGCTCCGGACCCAACAGCCAAGCGATGAAGATCGAGGCCGGCCAGCTCGCGTGGAACGAAGCCACGGGCGTGCTGCTGCTTTCCCCCACGGCGCGGCTGACCCGCGATCAGACGGTGATCGACGCGGGCAACAGCACCATCCTGATCCGGGACAATCTGATCACCGCGGTTGACGCGCTCAACGTCCACGGCACGGACCGGCAACCTGCCCGCCAGGTTGAGTACTCGGCCGATGCGGTCCACGTGTCCTACAACGACCGGAACGAGATCGACAAGATCACGGGCACGGGCAACGCGAAGCTTGTTTCACTGGGCAACGGATCTCAGACGACCATGTCCGGAAAGCGCGTCGATCTGACGATTGCGAACCAGAATGGCGAAAATGTCCTCTCGGCAGCCACCGTCACGGGCAATGGGTATCTGGAATCGAAGCCTCTCCCCGATCCCGGAGGCGCGACGCCGGATACCAAAATCCTGCGGGCCGATGTTCTCGATTTGCAGATGAAGCCCGGAGGCAAGGAGCTGGAGCGGGTGAATACGCAGACGCCTGGAACACTGGAGTTCCTGCCGAACCAGCCCGCGCGGCATCGACGCCTCCTGAAGGCCGACCGGATGATCGTCAGCTATGGGGCGAAGAACGAAGTGCAGTTCTTTCACGCCACCGCCGCCTCTACCGAGACGTACCCCTCGGAAGAGGAGCGCAAGAGCAAAAAACAGGGTCTCGCCACGGCGTTCACGAGCAGCAAAATCATTGAAGCGTCCTTCGATGAAGATGGCGAACTTCAGTTGATGAAGCAGTCGGGAAACTTCCAGTACCAGAACGGCGACCGCAAAGCCCAGGCGGACAATGCCACGCTGCAGAACGACACCAACGTGATGGATCTTGACCGGAACGCGCGCATCTCCGATGCTTCCGGATCGACGGCGGGCGATCACATTCAGATGCAGCAGGACACAGGTGACTTCGATGCAAAGGGGCATGTTTCGACAACCCGTCTGCCGGAGACGAACAAGAGCGAATCGGCCATGCTGGACAAGGACGAACCGACGCTTGGGACTGCCGACCGCGTGACGTCGTCTAATCGGAATCACCTGATTCGCTACAGCGGAAACGCCGTGTTATGGCAGACGGCGAATCGCATTCAGGGAGATCGCATCGATGTCGACCGGGATAAGAAATCGCTGGTGGCCGATGGAAAGGTCGTGACCTGGTTTGAGGACAAGGCGAAGCCTGTCGCAGTAGCGGCAACCCAGCCCGCGCAGCCGACGTATACCATCGTGAAGGCTCCGCATATGGTGTATACCGATGCGGACCGGCTTGCGACTTATACAGGTGGCGTGGATTTCTGGCGCCCGACCCTGACGGTGAAAAGCGTGTCGTTGAAAGCTTTCCTGAATCCGCAGGACTCCGACGCGGATTCGCGTATCAACCGCGCGCTGGCGGATGGCAAGGTGGAGATCGTTCAGTTTATCGACGATCGCCAGCGCGTGGGTCTGAGCGATCATTCGGAATACTATACGGACGAGGGCAAGATTATTCTCACGGGCGGAGAACCGCAACTCAACGACTCGAAGCGGGGTAATACGAGAGGGAGCAAGCTCACTTACTATACGGGCGATAACCGGCTTCTGGTGGACGGCGCACCGAAGAAGGCGGCGAAAAGCCATCTCCGAAAAAAATCCTGATGCTGAAATCGTGATGCAGACCCTCGAAACGGTTGAGATTTCCAAGTCATACCGCGGCCGCCGCGTGGTGGACGATGTCTCCGTGCACCTGACTCTGGGCGAGATTGTGGGATTGCTGGGCCCGAATGGGGCGGGCAAAACGACCTCGTTCTATATGGTAGTGGGACTGATCAGTCCCGATTCCGGCAAAGTTTTGCTGGATGGCGTGGATCTGACCAGCATGCCCATGTTCCAGCGCGCACGGCACGGCATCAGCTATTTGCCGCAGGAAGCGTCGGTGTTTCGCAAACTGACGGTGGAAGAAAACCTGATGGCGATTCTGCAAACGCGGCGGATGACGAGCCGCGAGCGCCGCGACAAGATGAACCATCTGATCGATCAACTGGGTCTGGGCACGGTGCGGCGCAGCAAGGGTTTCGTGCTTTCAGGCGGTGAACGGCGGCGCGTTGAGATTGCCCGGTCGCTCGCGATCGACCCGAGTTTTCTGCTTCTTGACGAGCCGTTTTCGGGGATCGATCCCATTCAGGTGCTGGAACTGCAACGGATCATTCTGGATCTGAAGCGGGACGGACTCGGGATTCTGGTGACCGATCATAATGTGCGCGAAACGCTGAGCGTGACGGACCGGGCGTACATCATGGACGCGGGGAAGATTTTTCGGACGGGAAGCCCGGAAGTGCTGGCGAACGATCCTGAAGTGAAGCGGGTTTATCTGGGGGAGTCGTTTACTTTCAACTGGCCGTGACGGCGGGGCGCCGGGGATTGCGTTGCGGCAAGTAACCTGCCGCCGGCGGATCGCTGACAATCCGCCGGGCGGCAGGGACGTTTATTACGCTTCGCGCTCGATTCGCATCTTGTAGAACGAGCGCCAGATGAAGAAGAGCGCCACCAGCATGCACCCGGCGGACAGGTAATGTCCGAGAATCGGTCCCATCTGATCGGATAACGAGACCGAGAGTTCCACGGCCAGCAGTCCGAACAGGGTGGTGAACTTGATGATCGGGTTGAGCGCCACCGAAGACGTATCCTTGAACGGATCGCCCACCGTATCGCCCACCACCGTTGCGTCGTGCAGAGGGGTCCCTTTTTGCTTGAGCTCGGTTTCGACGATCTTCTTCGCGTTATCCCACGCGCCGCCCGCGTTGGCCATGAAGAGCGCCTGGTAGAGACCGAAGAGCGCGATCGAAATCAGATAGCCGATGAACAGGAACGGCTCGGCGAACGCAAACGCGAGAGTTGCGAAGAACACGGCGAGAAAGATATTGATCATGCCTTTCTGCGCGTATTGGGTACAGATCTCGACCACGGCTTTACTATCCGCCACGGACGCCTTGGTCACGCCTTCGAGCCGGATGTTCTTCTTGATGAACTCGACCGCGCGGTAAGCGCCCGTGGTTACAGCCTGCATCGAAGCGCCCGTAAACCAGTAAATGACGCTGCCACCCGCAAGCAAGCCAAGCAGGAAGGGCGGATACAGAATGGACAGCTTGTCCAGATTAGCCGTCAGCCCGTTGGTGAGCAGGACGATGATGGAGAAAATCATGGTGGTTGCGCCGACGACGGCCGTGCCGATCAGCACGGGCTTGGCGGTGGCTTTGAAGGTGTTGCCCGCGCCGTCGTTCTCTTCAAGATTTTCCTTGGCGCGTTCGAAATTGGCGTCGATGCCAAACTTTGCTTTCAGTTCCTGCTTGATCCCGGGAATGTCTTCGATCAGCGAAAGTTCGTAGACCGATTGGGCATTGTCCGTGACCGGCCCGTAAGAATCGACCGCGATCGTCACGGGACCCATGCCGAGGAACCCGAACGCGACCAGACCGAATGCGAACACCGCCGGCGCCACCATCAGGCCGGCAAGGCCAAGCGTGCTCAAACCGTAAGCCGCGCTCATCAGGAGTAACATGCAGAGGCCCAGCCAGAATGCGCTGAAGTTACCGGCCACCAGCCCCGAGAGAATGTTGAGCGATGCGCCGCCTTCCCTCGAAGAAGTGACGACTTCGCGTACGTGGGTAGATTCGGTCGAAGTGAATATCTTCACCAGTTCCGGAATCAGAGCGCCGGCCAGCGTGCCGCAGGTGATGACGCTCGAGAGTTTCCACCAGAGCGACGTGTCTCCGCCGAGATCTGGAATCATGTAGTACGAAACGATGTAAGTGGCGATGATGGAAACAATCGAAGTGAGCCAGACGAGGGACGTCAGAGGCGCTTCGTAGTTGAATTTCGCCAGCTCGGAATAGCGGGCCTTCGCAACGGCTTCGTTGATGAAGTAAGAAATGCCCGAAGAAATAATCATCATGATGCGCATGACGAAAATCCAGACCAGCAGTTGCGCCTGAATGAGGGGATTCGAAACCGCGAGCAGAATAAAGGTGATCAGCGCGACACCGGTCACGCCGTAGGTTTCGAAACCATCCGCGCTCGGTCCGACGGAATCACCCGCGTTGTCGCCGGTGCAATCCGCGATCACGCCCGGGTTGCGGGCATCGTCTTCTTTGATTTTGAAAGCAATCTTCATCAGATCGGAGCCGATATCCGCGATCTTGGTGAAGATGCCGCCCGCCACGCGCAGAGCGGCGGCGCCGAGGGATTCGCCGATGGCGAAGCCGATGAAGCAGTTGCCCGCGTAGTCGCTCGGAATGAACAGCAGGATGCAGAGCATGATGAGAAGCTCGATCGAAATCAGCACCATGCCGATCGACATCCCCGCCCTCAGCGGAATCTGATAGCAGGGGTAGGGCTTGCCGCGCAGGCTGGCGAAGGCCGTGCGGGAGTTCGCGAAGGTATTGACCCGGATGCCATACCACGCCACGCTGTAGCTGCCAGCGATACCGAGAACGCTGAACAGCAGAATCACGATGACCCTGTTCGGTTCGAGCCGCTGAAAGTAGCCGAAGTAGAAGAGGATGATGACGCCGATGAAAATTTCGAGAATGAGAAGGAATTTGCCCTGAGTCCAGAGGTACGTCTTGCAGGTTTCCCAGATCAGTTCCGAAACTTCCCGCATGGAGATGTGCACGGGGAGATCGCGCAGTTCTTTGTAGGTCAACAGGCCGAAAAGCAGGCCGAGAGCGCAGATTCCGAGGCCCGCCATCAAAAGCGTGCGGCCGTTGATACCGAGGAACGTCGCCTGGCTGAGATCCGGCAGGATCAGATGCGCTTCCCCGCCATTTTGGGGCGTCGGTGTCTGGGCGAAGCCATGCGCGGGGGCAATGAAGAGCACGGCTATCGCAATGAGAAGCGGCAAAAGCAAGCGAAGGTTTTGGCGGCGGAAAAGAAGCGAATACAAGTAGACAGTCCTCCTGAGTGGGGTCGCCGGTTTGGAATCCTCGACCCGAAACTTTCTAGCCTATATGACGAGGTCCCGTAAGCGCAACAAACCGATGAAGGATTGGTCCGAATCGGGCGAGTTCCGATGCGCGGATTCGCACTATCATGAAAATGAGGTCATGCTTGCATGGAGTTGCAGTTGCCGTCCCCGGTGCGGGAGCGGATGATTGAGATCGCGGCCAGGCACGGGGCCGCCAATCTGGAATTATTCGGCTCGGCGGCGCGAGGGGAGCTTCGTCCGGACAGCGATATCGATCTGCTGCTGGATATAGTCGGGCAGACGCCGCCCTGGTTTCCGGGCGGGCTTGCCGTTGAACTCGAGGGTCTTCTGGGGAGGCCGGTACAACTGGTAGTCCGGCGGTCGCTCAGTCCTTTGATCCGGGAGTCGGCGCTGCGCGACAGCAGGCCGCTTTGAGATCGGATCGAGCGTACCTTGAACACATTCTGTTGTGTCTGAGACGAATACGGGAAAATGCCTCGCAGGGACGGGAGGCGGTAAGCGCTTCCCACACATTGCAGGATGCGATTCTGCGCAATCTCCAGGTGCTTTGCGAATCGGCCCAACGCCTGTCCGAGGAAAGTAAAAGTCAACATCCGGAAGTGGATTGGCGCGCGATGAGCGGGTTTCGCAACGTGCTGGTTCACGATTACTTCGGAATTTGACTTCGGGATTGTGTGGTCGGCGGTTGAAAGGGATGTTCCGGCCCTGGAGGCTGCGATGGAAGACCTGCTACGGCGCACGGAAACTGAGGACGATCGCAGGAACGACAAGTTTGGGTGATAATGTCATCTACCTGCCATGCCACGGCTCTCGGATTTCGAAGCGTTTTACAACGCCTATGCCGGGCTGATCGACGTGGTGTTGGCGCTGTTGAGCATTGCGGTCGGTGTCGGGTCCTATTTGTGGCCGCGGCAGAGCCCAAAAGATCGCTTCGAGAAGGAAAGAGCCCAAAAGGAGCAAGAATTCAGAGAAGAGTTGCTGAGAGCGGTCGCGGGCCAAACGGAGGAAACGGCAAGGCTGAGGGGCCAGATCGCCGCGCTCCAGGCCGACACCTTTGAGCGAAGGAAGGAGCGATCCGAGTCCGCCGCCGCCGTTCTCGACCGCCTTGCTCCCAAAGGAGTGAGGATGGCTCGCAATGCCCTTGCCAAAGGTCGGGCCCACGAAGCCGAAAATCTGTTTCGCGGGGTTCTGGAAGACGATTCCCGGTACGCACCTGAAGCGGCATACCAGCTGGGCGCCTTGGCGGAGAATCGCTTCGACTTCGCGGCGGCGAAGGATTGGTATTTCAAGAGCGTCGAACTCGAACCCGAGAATCCGATGTATCTGGCCGCTGCGGGGCGATTGGCTCTGAACTTCGGTGAGATCGCCAGCGTCGAAGACTTGTTTGGGAAGGCGATCGATCGCCTGAGCGACGAGTCCGAACTCAGAGCGCGCGTTCTCAACGGTTTGGGTAACATCCGGTATGCCCACGGACAGTATGAAGAAGCGGAGGATTATCACCGTCAGGCGCTCGCCATCCAGTGCAAGGTTCTCGGCAAGGAGCATCCCGATACCGCGCAATCCCGCTTCGCACTGGGGGTCGACTGCTCTGGGCAAGGACGCTACAGGGAGGCGGAGGGCTATTACCGTCAGGCGCTGGCCATCCAGGAGAAGGTCCTTGGCAAGGAGCACCCTGCCACCGTGCAATCGCTCAGCAGCCTCGGAAGCGACTGCGATGCCCAAGGCAGGTATAGAGAGGCCGAGGGCTATTTTCGTCAGGCGCTGGCCATCCGGGAGAAGGGCCTCGGCAAGGGGCACCCCGACACCGCTCGATTGCTCGGTAACCTCGGAACGAACTGCCATGTCCAAGGCAAGTATGGGAGGCGGGGAGCTATCATCGTCGGGCGCTGGCCATCAGGGAGAAGGTTCTCGGCAAAGAGCACCTCGACACCGCTCAATCGCTCGACAGCCTCGGAAATGACTGCAATACCCAGGGACGGTATAGAGAGGCGGAGGGCTATCATCGTCAGGCGCTGGCCATCCGGGAGAAGGTTCTAGGAGCCTGTCGGGATGAAAAGCGAGCAGGCCTTCGGTTGAAACCCGAAATTCGGACACTCTTGTCCAAGACAGCAAATCAGTTTGAACTGAGCAAAAAACAAGCCCTCCTATAATTGTTCCAGCGCCGGACTGCCTTTTGAGCGAGCTGTCC
>Ga0207933_1002144_pt1 | contig 13283 bp, 13 predicted proteins | sample NGESurdeep092012_4_FD_184488 | JGI IMG/M metagenome (GOLD analysis project Ga0207933, IMG submission 184488) | Arctic peat soil microbial communities from Barrow, Alaska - NGEE Surface sample F53-3 deep-092012 (SPAdes) | ecosystem: Environmental > Terrestrial > Soil > Wetlands > Peat ... | reverse complement strand
CTGTTCACCGACATCGCCGGCTTCACCTCCATTTCCGAGGGCATGGACTCGGACGATCTGGCGCACCACATGAACCTTTATTTCGAGACCGCCGTCGCGCAGTGCATCCATCACACCGACGGCACGATTGTGAAATACATCGGCGACGCCATTTTTTCGTTCTGGAACGCCCCGGATTTGCAGAGCAATCATCAATTGCGCGCCTGCGAGGCCGCGCTGCAATTTCACAACCTGCCGCCGCAATACATGAACGGCCAGTTGCTCATCACGCGCATCGGCCTGCACACCGGCGTGGCGAACGTCGGCAACTTCGGCAGCACCGCGCGCGTGGATTACACCGCTCTGGGCGAAAACATCAACCTCGCCTCGCGCATGGAAGGCCTGAACAAGTATCTCGGCACGACCGTGTTGCTGACCGGCGAAACCCATGCCGGTGTGTCCGGCAAATTCACCATGCGGTTCCTGGGAAATTTCCAATTGAAAGGTTTTGAGAAGAGCGTGGGCGTTTTTGAACTGATGGGCGCTTTGGACAAGGCGGCAGGTTTTCAGCCGGTGCTCGAAGCATTTGCCTCGTCACTAAAACTGTTTCAACAGGGAAAATTAGCCGAAGCCGAAACCGCGTTCTGCAAAGTTCTGGAAATCGTGCCGGACGACGGGCCGTCAAAATTTTACCTGAAGCAAATCACCGAACTGCGCGCGCATACAATGCCCGAAGATTGGAAAGGCGAAGTGGAGTTGAAGGAAAAGTAGAATAGCTGTCGCAGTCTGCAGGCATTAATAACCCTCCAAATTAAAGTTGAACGAGTATCAAAACTGTCAAGCTTGACTTCACCGGATGCCGTTTTGAGGTGCAATGTGGAAAGAGATCGTCGCTGCATCGCTGTGCGTAATTCATCGTCCTTTTTACGTGGGTTGTGTGCTGACCGATTTTCCGTCGCCGTTCAGCAAACCGCGCGAGCGCCACAGGTAAAATATCGCCGGATAAACCACCAGCACGCAGACGGTGGAGGTGATGATCCCGCCCACCATCGGCGCGGCGATGCGTTTCATCACGTCCGCACCGGTGCCGTGGCTCCACAAAATTGGCGCGAGGCCGGCGATGATGACGCACGCGGTCATGATTTTTGGGCGCAACCGTTTCACCGCGCCATGATAAATCGCGTCGCGCAAATCACCAAGGTTGCGCATCAAACCTTTTTGCTTCCATTCGTCGTAGGCAAGATCAAGGTAAAGCAACATGATGACGCCGGTCTCGGCATCGAGTCCCGCCAGCGCGATGATGCCGACCCAGACGGCCACGCTCAAATTGTAGTGCAGCAGGTAGAGCGTCCAGAACGCGCCGACGAGCGAAAACGGCACGGCCAACAATACGATGGCGGTCTTAATGGCGGATTTTGTGTTGAGGTAAATGATAAGCGAAATGATGAGCAGCGTCAGCGGCACGACAATGAGCAGGCGCTGCTTGGCGCGCTGCATATATTCGTATTGGCCGCTCCAGAAGATGTTGTAGCCGGACGGCAATTGGATTTGGCCGCCAGCGATAGCCGCGTTCACCGCGTGCATTGCGTTCTGGACGTAAGTGCCTACGTCAACGCCATGAATGTCCACATACACCCAGTCGTTGGGCACGGCGCCCTCTGTCTTGATGGACATCGGGCCGTCCACGACTTTGATGTCGGCGAGTTCGCCGAGCGGAATCTGCGCGCCGGTGGGCGTGGGAATGACGATGTCGTGCTTGAGCGAATCCAAATCGGAACGGAAATCACGGTCGTAACGCAGATTGATGGTGTAGCGTTGCAGACCTTCGACGGTGGTCGTCAACGGCATTCCGCCGAGCGCGACGGATAATACGTCTTGCACGTCGCCAACGTTCAAGCCGTAACGCGCGATGGCGTCGCGATTGATTTCAAACTCGATATAATGTCCGCCCATCACGCGCTCGGCGAAGGCGCTGGCCGTGCCGGGCACTTGGCGGACGACGGCTTCGACTTCGGTGCCAATGCGTTCAAGCTCGTTCAAATCCGGCCCGGCGATTTTGATGCCGACGGGCGTCTTGATGCCGGTGGACAACATGCCGATGCGCGTTGCGATGGGCATCGTCCAAAGATTGTTGAGACCGGGAATCACGATGGCGGTATTCATCGCGGTTTCCAATTCGTCCGGCGTGCGGCGGCGGTGCGCGATGATTTTGCCGTCGTCGTCCTTGATGTCCACGGCGGGCCACGCGGATTCCGGCTTGAGGCGGATGGTGGATTCAATCATGTCCAGCGGCGCGGGATCGGTGGCTGTGTCGGCGCGGCCGGCCTTGCCAAAAACGGTTTCGACTTCGGAAAACGACTTGATGATGCGGTCGGTCACTTGAATCAACTGGCGCGCTTTCGTCACCGAAATGCCGGGAAACGTCGTGGGCATGTAAAGCAGGTCTCCCTCGTAAAGCGGCGGCATGAATTCCGAGCCGATGTTTTGATACGGAAAAAGTTTGCCCGCCTTGAACGCCCATTCCTGCACGCGGCCTTGAGGCAGCACGTGGGCCACCAGCGAGTTCCACGGAAAAAACACCCAGCCGACAATAATGCCGCCGCACAACAACACTAGCCAGCGGTAACGAATCGCAAAATCCACTACCGGTTTGTAGAGCCAGATCAGAAAACGGTTGATCGGATTTTTCTCCTCATTCGGAATTTTGCCGCGGATGAACCAGCCCATCAGCACCGGCGCGAGCGCGATCGAAAGCAAAGCGGCGGCGGCCATCGAATACGTTTTTGTGAACGCCAGCGGCTTGAACAGCCGGCCTTCCTGTTCCTGCAACGTGAACACTGGCAGAAATGAAACCGTGATGACGAGCAGCGAATAAAACAGCGCCGGCCCGACCTCCACCGCCGCGTCGCGGATGATTTCCCAGTGCGGCTTTTTGCCCTGGTCGCGCTCCAGATGCTGGTGGGCATTTTCGATCATGATGATGACCGCGTCCACCATCGCGCCAACAGCGATGGCGATGCCGCCGAGCGACATGATGTTAGAACTCAATCCCTGTCCAAACATCACGAGGAAGGAAATCAGCACTGCAACCGGCAAAATGATGATGGCCACCAGCGCGCTCCGCAGGTGCAGCAGAAACACCAGGCATACGAGTGCGACGACGATGCTTTCTTCCAAAAGTTTTTCTTCGAGCGTCTTGACCGCGCGGTCAATCAGCGCGGTGCGGTCGTAAGTGACGGTGACTTTCACGTCCGGCGGCAGCGCCTTCATCGCTCGCGCCAGCCGCTGTTTCACGTCTTGAATCACCTGATAAGCGTTCGCGCCGTAGCGCACGACGACGATGCCGCCGACAGTTTCGCCATCGCCGTTCAGGTCAGCGATGCCGCGCCGCTCGTCAGGACCAAATTGAATGTTCGCCACGTCGCGCAGCAAAATCGGCACGCCGTCGTTGCCGACGCCGACCGCGACGCTTTTCAAATCGTCCAGATTTTGGATGTAGCCCTTGACGCGCAGGATGAATTCCGTTTCCGCCAGTTCGATGGAACGTCCGCCAACTTCGCCGTTGCTGCGTTCAATGGCTTTGCTGACCTCCTGCAACGACAGGTTATAGGCGCGCAGCTTCGTCGGGTCCACCGTCACCTGATATTGCTTCACGAAGCCGCCGATGGATGCGACTTCCGAAACGCCCGGCACCGAAGTGAGTTGATACTTCAAATACCAGTCCTGAATCGAGCGCAGGTCGGCGAGATTGCGGTTGGTGGAATTGATGGAATACATGAACGCCCAGCCGACGCCGGTGGCGTCCGGGCCAAGTGTCGGCGTGACATTTTTCGGCAATTGCCCGCTGATGCTGCTCAAGTATTCGAGCACGCGGCTGCGCGCCCAATAAGGATCCGTGCCGTCGTCGAAAATGACATAGACAAACGAGTAACCGTAAAATGAGTAGCCGCGCACCACTTTCGCGCGCGGCACGGAAAGCATTTTCGTCGTGATGGGATAAGTGACCTGATCCTCGACGATGTTCGGCGCCTGACCTTCCCACGGCGTGTAAATGATGACCTGCGTGTCGGACAAATCGGGGATGGCGTCCAGCGGAATGTTTTTGACCGCGTAAACACCGCCAAGCACCAGCGCCGTCGTCGCCAGCAGCACGATGAACTTGTTCTTGAGCGAAAAATCTATGATGCGCGTGAGCATGGAGTTCCTTGTTATTTTGCAGAGTCCGGCGGTGTTGAATTCGTGGACACATCCGGCGCGGCCATCACTGGAATAAGTGTCATGCCGCAAATCGGACATTTGCCGGGCTTGTCCTCGTGGATGTAATTGTGCTCCGGCATCGGGCAGGTGTAGTAAAGCACCTTGCCGCCGGGCTGAAGCTGTTTGAGTTCGCCGGGCGTCACCGGCACGAGCGCCATGCCGCAAATCGGGCAGTTGCCCGGATGATCGTAAGTGATGGAAACGTGAGCCGGCATCGGGCAGACATAAACCACGCCTTCTGGTTCCGCATTCGTTGACGAGGCTGATTCCATTTCACTCATGTTGGTGGTGGCCTGCATTCCTATCGGAACTGCCGCCGGTTCGCGCATTTTTTGAATCGCCTCGCGCAACTGGCTTTCCGAATCGAGCATGAACTGCCCGGACGTGACCACGCGCGCGCCGGCCTGCAAGCCGCTGATGACTTCATACTGGTCATGCTCGGCTTCAAGCCCCAGAACGACGGTGCGCGGATCAAATTTTCCGCCGGGCAGCGCGACGAACACCGTGTTCTTTTCGCCGCTGCGCAACACTGCCGAATCCGGCACCAGCAGCACCGATGGTTTCAATTCGGAAACGATTTGCGCCGAGACAAACATGCCGGGCTTGAGAAAATAACCGGGGTTTTCAAACTCCAGCCGCACGCGGGCCGTGCGCGTTTTTTCATCCACGTTCGGATAAATGTAGGTGACGCGCCCGCGAAATTCGCGGTCGGGCAACGACGAAAGTTTTACCGTCGCTTCCTCGCCCAGTTGGACGTAAGGCAAATCCTGCTCATAGACCTGCGCGAAAACCCAGACGATGCCCAGGTCGGCCAGCCGGTAAAGTTTCATGCCGGCGTCCACCATCTGGCCTTGCACGACATTTTTCTCAATCACGAAGCCGTCCGCCGGCGCGAGAATTTCCATCGTCTTGCGCGGCTCGTGCGCTTTCGCCAGCGCGGCGATTTGCGCGTCCGAGATGTCAAAGAATTTCAGTTTTTCCAAAGCCGCCTCACGCAACATCGCCGCGCCGGGATCGTTCGTGGAATTTAGAACCGCCAGATACTCGGCCTCGGCGCTGTAAAGCTCCGGCGAATAAATTTCAAACAGCGGATCGCCTTTCATCACCAACTGGCCGGTCACGTCCACGTCCAGTTTTTCAATCCAGCCCTTGAACTTCGTCGTCACGTCCGCGAGCGCAGTTTCGTTGTAATCAATCGTGCCAACTGTGCGGATGGTCCGGCGCAGCGGGCCGCGCGTGATTTCCGTTGTCTGGATGTTCATCATCTGGATTGTCGCCGGATCAATCGCGATGGTGGACGAATTCGCGGCGGCGGCTTCGGCGACATAAACCGGCACCATGTCCATGCCCATGCTGTCCTTGCCGGGCTTGGGACTGGTCTCGCCAGGCATCATCGTGGACTTGTAATAGAGGATTTTGTGGGCGTCAGTCGCTGCGTCGCTGGAAACGCTGGAAGCTTGCTTGCGAACCGGCTCCAGCTTCATGCCGCAAATCGGGCAGTTGCCGGGGTGATCCTGAATAATCCACGGGTGCATTCCGCAGGTGTAGAGTGTTTTCTCGGACGAAGCTGCCGGCTGACGCGAGCAACTGGTGACAAAAGCGACCAAGCCAATCGCCGCGACAAGCAGCGTTCCGGTTAAAATCATTTTCAGTTTTGAGTCCATAATCATTTCAAGGTTGAGTGGTGATCGGTAAAAGCGGTGCGTTCCCCGGCGGCACGCCGGCGACCATGAGAGATAAAGCTGCGAGTGTAATTTCGTGGTCCGTGCGGACTTCGACGGCTTGAAGTTTTAAGTCAATGAGCGCCAATTCCGCGTCCGTCAGAATGGAAAAATTTATCGTGCCTGCACGATAACCGGCCATGATGGTTTCGACGGATTGATCCGCCTGCGGAATGAGTTTGTCCTCAATCAGCGCGAGGTTGCGTCCAGTTTCGCGATAGGCAAACGACTTTTCTGCGAAGCTCACGGCCAGGTCAATTTGCACCGCCTTCAATCGCGATTGCGCTGCCAATTCATTTGCTTTGGCCTGCGCGATTTCCGCCGCGATTTTGTCGCGCCAGACCGGCAGCGTCATGCCTGCCAGCGGACGGAACATCGTCGGCGAAGCTTTGACATCGGCCATCAAGCCGAGGCTGAAATCCGGCACGCGCGACTTGTAAGCCATCGCAATTCCCGCTTCGGTGGTGCGCACTTCGGCCTCCATCGCCGCGAGCTGCGGATTGTGCGCGAACGCGAAATGTTGTAGCTCGCCGGCGTCAAAATTTTCGTTGCCCATTTCAAAATGCGCGGGCGTTGGCGGGCCGGTTTGCTCCGGTGCGAGTCCGAGCGCGGCCTTGAAATTCTCCAGCAACGGACGGCGCGAATCTTCAAGATTGGCAATGTCGTTGCGGATGCCATCCAGTTCGCCTTGAACTCGCAGCAATTCCGGCAAGGATGCTGTTCCGGCCGCACTTTGCGCATGGAGAACACTTTCTTGATTTTGCAACAGCGAAAGTGTTTCGCGTTTGAGGCGGAGCTGTTTGTCCAGCAGGCCGAGTTTGTAATACGCGCTTTTCAGGTTGAACGCGGTTTGCAGCACGGCGCTTTCAAACGCGAAATACTTGGTCTGGTTTTCCGCGCTGGCGACGCGGGCGCGCGCGTTGAGTTTCCCGGGGCCGGGAAATTCCTGGAGGAAGCCCGGCATCACCGTTTCCACGACGTCGGCGATGTCCGATTGAAACGTCAGTTGCGGATCCGGCAGCGAGCGCGCAACCGTGATGTTTTCGACGGACGCCGACCAGTCGTAAAACGCCGCCGCGACCTGCGGCTGGTTGAGCAGCGCGTAGGTGGCAAAATTGCTCAAGCTCGAATCCGGCGTCAGTTCGGGCAAGACCGGCGGCTGATTGGCCGGGCGAAATTTGTCCGCCACCGTGACGAGGTCGTGGCGTGCCTGCTTTTCGCCCGGCGCGGGAATGCCCCGGCAGCCGGCTAGCATCATCATGCTTGCGGCAAACAAACTTAAAATGACAACTGATTTCATAAATTCCCGACTGCAAACACATTTCATGGACACAACAAATCTACGGAAACAAATAAAACGGGAAACGCTGCGCGCCAGCGACAGGCACACTACGGGCGTGGAAGGAGAAAAATCAGATGAGCCAGGCGCAGTTGCGCGCGAAAAGCGGACTCGCCTTCGTCACAAATGAGATTGGCGATGCGGAAGAAAATTGGGAAACCGCGGCGTCAGGCAAAACCCAGGCCACGACATTACCCGCGAGAAGTGAAAGCTGGTTTTGGTTGGCGGTGGGTGCCGGAACCGCGGGTGAGGGCTGTGAATCCGACACCGGGTTCGCCGCGCAACACGGCATCTTGACGCCGTGCTGGCAGCACGCGGGAACGGGCGATTTCGCGCGGCACGCCTTGGACGGCGTTTGTGCGGACAGGAAAGGAATTCCCGCCAGCATGAGGCTGCAAATAATGGCTGCCGCCAGTTTCATTGGTTGAATGTAATATGGGCTGGCATTTTCAGCCAACCCATTTTTGGCTTAAGCCTGTCAATTTTTGGTGCTCTTGGACTTGGCTTTGGCCGCGGCTTCGTGGATGAGCTTCATGTATTTGTCCGGGTCGGCCAGAAACTTGGGTTTGCACATCGGGCAGCAGAATTTGATCTCCTGGTTGATGCCCTTCGCCTTGTCCTGGTAGATGAACACGATGGGCGGTCCCATGTCACCGCCCAGCTTGTCGCCGGAGACGATGCACATATCGAGCGGATACGGAACGGGCTTGGCCGCCGCCACCGAATTGGTGCTGGTGGCGCCGGCCGGATTCGTGTCAGCCGCGCGGGCGCTGAAAGAAAGGCACATGGCCGCCGCAATCAAAAGAACGGCTGAAATGGAATTCAATGTTTTCATAATCATATCGGTGCGTTGACGGTTTGGTTTTATCGGTTCAATTTGTAAATTGAGCGCCCAACTCGGACGCTGCTGCATACTTTACACCACGCCCGGCGAAATCACGCGGAAATTTTTCCAGTCCGGGCTGGCAGATTATTTTCCAGGTCAGGATTGTTATTTGAGGGGTTTTCGATTTGTCGGGGTATTACCAGCATCGGCGGGTTGTCCCGGCACAATAAAAATGCTAAACCACGGGCGGCGGCTAAAAATCCACGCCTGTCAGCCTATGAATAAAAACGACACCCATCCCGACGGCCCGCAGATCAGCGCGCTCCTGCGCGAATCGCGGATGTCGCCTGCCCTGCCCCCGTGCTTCCAGCAAAATGTCTGGCGGCGCATTGAGAACGCGGAAGCGTCCGCGCGTCCGGCATCGTGGCTTGACGCGCTCGCCGCCTGGGTGCTGCGTCCGCGGCTGGCGTTCGCGACCGCCGCCGTGCTGCTGTTTGCCGGCATCCTGCTGGGCGTGCGCGAAGGTTCGCAATCCGCGCGGCACGAAGCGCAGGCGCGCTATCTTGCGGCGGTCGCCCCGGCGACGCTGCGTTGAACATGAATCGCTCGCTCGTCATCCTGTTTGGCGCACTGGCGCTGGGCGTGGCGGTTTTCGCCGGCTCCTATTTCGTCAGCCAGCGCGCCGCCGAGTTATGCTGCGCCAGACCGGTGGATGATTTGATCTGGCTGCGCGATGAATTTCATTTGAGCGACGCGGAAATGCAGCGCGTCCGGCGGCTCCATGAAAGCTACCTGCCGCAGTGCGCCGAAATGTGCGCCAAGATTGCCGCCAAGAAAACGGAACTGCAGGCCGAGCTGGCCGGCGGAACAAATGTCATCGCCGACGCCCAGGTCAAACTGACTGAACTCGGCGAACTCCGCGCGCAGTGTCAGGCGCAGATGCTCCGGCATTTCATCACCGTCAGTCAGGCGATGCCGCCGGAACAGGGCCGGCGCTATCTCGCCGAGATGAAACAGCTCACGTTGGGCGCCAGCGAACTGATGGAACAGTCCATGTCGGGCGACGCCGGCCATGAGCATCAGCACTGACGCCCAGCCTTCGCCGGACGCCCTTGACCGGGCGGACATGGAACGGCTGCAGGCCGGCCACGATGCCGCGCTCAACAGCTTGATGGAGCGCCACGCCACGCCGCTCTTTCGTTTTCTCTGCCGCATGACCGGCAACGAGGACGACGCCAACGATCTCGCACAGGAAACTTTTGTCCGCGTTTTCAAATCGCACGGCACCTTCCATGTGGAACAGAGATTTTCCACCTGGCTGTTCACCATCGCGGCAAATCTGGCGCGGAACCATTTCCGCTGGCGCTCGCGGCATCCGAATCTTTCGCTGGATGCGGAAAATCCCGAGACCGGGCAATCTCTCGGCAGCACGCTGCCCGCAAATTCACCCACGCCCAAAGAAGCGGCCCTCGCCACCGAACGCGCCGCCACCGTGCGCGCCGCCGTCAGGAATTTGCCGGAGGATTTGCGCGAGGCGATTGTGCTCTGTGAATGGGGGGAACGCAGCGTCGCCGAGGCCGCAGCGATTTTGGAAACGACACCGAAGGCTGTGGAATCAAGGCTTTATCGCGCCCGTGGCATTTTGCGCGAGCGGCTGAAAAGCTGGCTGTGATGATTATTCCGCCGCTAGTGCCGCTTCAAACAGCTCCAGTTCCCGCACAGCCGCCTCCCACTGTCCGTCACTTCCGGCAGCCGGTCGGAAACGTGCAGCAGCTCGCGGTTGACCTGCGTGGCGCGTCCGCCGGAATGGTAGGTTTCTGGATTCTCCAGCACCGCTGCCAGATCGCGTTCCTGCGCTTCTGTTTCTTCCGTCAACTGGCGGCGTGTTGTCAGGGGGACGAGTTCCACGAGTCCCCTATTGAAGAAATCGTTGAAGGTTTCGCTGAAGGTTTTTTTAACTAAATAATCCGCTCTGTAGTGATAGGGTTACACCCCATAGATTTGCCAAGATTATCATGCGATGCTGTGGACATGAAGAATATGCCCCAATTATTGAATCGAATGTATCTCCTGTTTTTTCTCATCGCGCTCGTGGCTGTCGCCGGTTCGGGCTGCCACACGGCCAACGGTTTTGGTCAGGACATGAAAGACGCCGGCCAGGGGATTCAGAACGGCACCAAATAACCATCAACCCGAAAGACTATCTATGCACCTGTTAATTTTGCCATTTTTGGGCAGTGCGCTTTACATCGGAGGCGGCGGTTTGGGTCTCGTGCTCATCATCGTCATTGTGGTTTTATTGATTCGCTGACGGTAGAGACGTTCCACCGACGGCTTCACAAGACCAAGTGACGGGCACCGATGTTATTCATTTTTGCCGTCATGTTGACGGCGATTAGCTACAAACAATAGGATCGGAGCCCCAGCCGAGCCAACCAGTTCTCCCGCCTCCGATTGTTGGGCTACCTCCGGTTGTCGTGCCGGTAAATCTTTCGCCGCCCACGTCGTCAGTCATAAATCGATCAATCACATTTGGGCATAGGAATTCTACAAGCTATTCCGGCAGCCAGGTTTCGTCACTCCGCCGAATTGAAATGCCCGGTCGTGTCAAAATTGCACCCATCACCGCGCCCCACTATCACTCGCGGAACTGGCTGCAAATTTGACACCACCAGGACAAATTGAGCGCGAACGGACGTCACCGGCCGGCGTCGGTCACTGCCGCGATGCTGAATCGGCAATCAAATTATTCAGTTGGCTGCGCGGCGCTTACTATGGGGTGTTCACCCCTCTTGCGAGATTGGTGGATGAAATTAAGCTAGTCAATGAACCCTTGCACAAAGCAAGACGGTTCATAGCAGGGTGCGATGAGATTTCCGCGAATGTTTCAGGAAATTGTCATGGCACTGAAAAAGCTGAAGAAAAAGCGACCGGTCAAAAACACAAAAAATAACATCATGAACCAATACAAAAATCCAAACTGGTGGAACCAAGAAAACGACTCCGCATGGGAACGCACCAAGGCCGCGTTCAAGCGGGATTGGGATCAGACCAAGCATGACCTGGGCGGCCACGAGCCGGACACGGATCAAAAAATCGGCAATACCACCCGGCAGGCCTCCGGCAAGGAAGCCATCCCGCCGCGCGGCGTGCCGACCTATGAAGAGGCGGAGCCGGCCTACCGCTACGGTTTCGGCGCGCGTTCAAAATACGGTGCCGAATATCCTGAATGGGATGATGAACTGGAAACACAGCTTAAAGGCGAATGGGAAGAGATTGCTCCGGCCAGAAGGCTAACTTGGATGCAAGACCGCGCCATCATCCGTCGCGGCTGGGACTATGAGGAAGAAGACGTCGTGAAGACCGCTGACAGATAATATTGGAATCACAGCCATCCAAAAAGCAACCCGGGCCAAGCGATTGGCCCGGATTTTTGTCTGGAAGACAATGGAAAGGGCTGCGAACCAACGCCGCCCTCGTCACAAAACGGCTGGCGCACCCCGAATTGTGGAAATGAAAAATGTCCAGACGGACTCGCGCTTGTGGATTGATTTCAAACTCGCCTCGCTGCATGCGCCGAAGAATTGATTTCGTTGAACGGCGTTCAATTCCAGAACCGAATTTTCCACCATCGTCTCCTGCTTGACAACAACGCGCCGCCGTCACAGTCTCATCGCGTTGGAATGAGCAAAAAACTACGCCTGCATTTTCTGGCCGCCTGCGCGTCCCTCGTCTTTGGCGCGCGGATTTTCGCTGCCGAAACAAATGCGGATTTTTCCGCGCAAACGAACATGGATATGTCCGGCGCGTATCTGCAAATTCAAGCGCAGCTTCGCGAGACGCAGATGGCGCTCGCACGAAACGCAGACGACACAACCGCGCGCATCCAACTCCTGGCGCAGGCCATCGCCGACCAGCGCGCCAGCGACTCCGAATCCGCGCGGAAGACGCAGCAATTGACACTGGCGCTGGCGGGCGCCGGACTGCTTGGACTGCTGGCCATGCTGCTGATGGTTTATTTTCAATTGCGTGCGGCGACGAGGCTGGTTGAACTGGCGGTTTCATCGCCCGCGCTTAATTTCGGCAATGGCCGCGCGCTGCCGGCCATCGAAACCGGCGGCGGATTGCCCGCGCCCGCCCGCGCTGCCATTGAATCTGCAAATGTGACGCTGCTAGGCGCGTTCGAGCGGCTGGAAAAACGCATCTTGGAAATGAAACAGTCTGCACGCGCGCCGCTGGCCGGGAAAAAATCTCTGGACGAAAAGGGATTGCATTCCGGCAATGGCAGTCAGGCCGCCGTGGAATTGATCACCGAAGGCCAGATGTTCCTTGACGCAAACGAACCGGAAAAGGCCCTGGAAAAATTTGAGGAAATCCTCGCGGCCGAGCCGGAGCACGTCGAGGCGCTGATCAAAAAGGCAGGCGCGCTTGAAAAACTGAACCGCATTGACGAGGCCGTGGCCTGCTACGACCGCGCGATTGAGGCGGACGATTCGACGACCGTCGCCTACCTGCACAAAGGCGGGCTTTTCAACCGCATGGCGCGCTACGACGAGGCGCTGTTGTGCTACGAAAAGGCGCTGAAAAATTCCGCGCGCGAAAAAGACGGGGCGTGAATTGTTCAGTTGAATTCCGCGCGCGTGCGGGTGCGTTCGGCTTTAAGCTGCCTGCGGAGCATTTCAATTTTTATTTTGAGCAGTTCGCGGTTTTCCTCGTTTCTTGCCGCCAGATCTCTTTCCAGTTCTTCGATCCGCACTTCGTAAGTCCTCAAACGATCGTGCAGCGGCGTCTGCATTTCATCAAGTTGGTGGACAAGCCGGGAAATTTCCGACGCCGCGCTTTGCTGGAATTGCAGCAGCTCATTTCGCTGCGCGGCGAGTCCCTGCTCGACGGCCTCCTTGAGCACCTGCGCGAGATAGGGTGCGAGGTCAGCCGGAACCACGGCCAAATTTTTCTCCATGCGTTCAAGTTTGACGGTCTGCACAGGGACGAGTGCGGTGGTCTGCTTCCGCCGTTGCCGCATCCAACCCAAAAACGCGGACATCGTCAAAATGGAAATGCCCGCAAGCGCGGCAACCATCCATTTCTGAAAATGATTTTGCGCGTCACCTTTGGCGGACTGGTTGTGTTCGCGGCGGGCGCCGTCGGACGCGAGTCCGGC
>Ga0207933_1002143_pt1 | contig 13294 bp, 6 predicted proteins | sample NGESurdeep092012_4_FD_184488 | JGI IMG/M metagenome (GOLD analysis project Ga0207933, IMG submission 184488) | Arctic peat soil microbial communities from Barrow, Alaska - NGEE Surface sample F53-3 deep-092012 (SPAdes) | ecosystem: Environmental > Terrestrial > Soil > Wetlands > Peat ... | reverse complement strand
ACGGACTTCATCTATTAAAAAAACAGAAATAGAAAATATCTTCAATTTTTCATTTAAGGAAAACCCATCCTTTAAAACAAGTGCTAATGAATATACTGTTGAATTATGCATTATATAACTAACAGTCTTCAGCCTTTGTTTTGGTAACACACTATTAATTTTGCTGAAAAATTCATTTATAGAAATTATCTTGTTTTTATCATCTCCTTCGAGATCTTTAACTATGAATGGGTTAAAGTTTAAAACGCCTTCTTTTAAAAAAGTCTCAGAGCTTTCTATTTTTTTAGGATCTGTAGAAATTATTTGCTTATCAAGAAACAACGCTGCAAACTCTAATTTATCTTCACTAAAATCTCCTGGTGCATATAACTTTGTATTGTGCTTAATCAGAGTATAAAAAAACAAAATAAGAAGAAATGTTGGAAATAAAATTACGAACCATATGAAAAAATCTTGATTTCGCTCGGTAACCTGTGGCACTATGACAATACATAAAGCTTCAGTAATTGTGCTAAATATACCAATGATTGTTAGGGGGTTTCTTATCCAACCTAAATTCTTTGTCATATTACATAGCTATTTATTTCTTTACCATTAGCTGCAGTTATTTTTAAAATCCTGGTAAAAGCAAAAAAGTATTATCTCACAAAGTAAGAAATGTTTTAATAAAAATGATACCAAATATAATGTATTAATTTTCTCGGTTTTAAATCACATCTTGCTCAGGTGTTTCACGAACCACAATCCTAGGATTTCAATTCATTTAATCCCATTATCCCTTAATGAACTTTTGGCTTTGACAATCGCTCATCACCAACAACTATGGCTTTATCAAATATACAGGTATTGAAAGAAAGTTGGATGAGAGAGGGTGGTATTGCGGGTTCCCTACATTGACCGGTGCGTGGCCATTCTTTTTGCCATGGCATCGTACATAGAGGCAGATTTTTTGTCAAACTCCAGCGGATGCTCCCTGTTCAGTTTTACATCCTCTTCATTACTAAATATAATGTCAATATCTCCATTTCGTAATCCTTCTATAGCCCGTTGGGCCACCATCTCTGGTGATTGTAATTTGCCTGTGTTGGCTGTTTTCATCATGGGCGTATCGGTGCCGGTTGGGTAAAGCGTGGCAACCTGTATAGGGAAATCTTTGAGCTCCCTCCTCATTACTTCGGAAAATAATTTCACAGCACCTTTCGTTGCCGCGTAAGGCCCGTAAAACGGCATGCCAATCAGGGCCAGGCCTGACGAAACATTTAGCAGGGCAGCTTCAGGGCTTTTTTTCAATAAGGGAAGTAGGTACTTGGTGAGCAGTATCAGGCCGGTTACGTTGATGTTGATTTGGTTAATAATGTCTTCATCCGGAATTTTTTCTAACGGCCCGGCGCTCACTACCCCTGCATTGTTAATGAGTAAATCCAAATCCTCCCATTTGCTTTCTACCGCTTTCGCAAACTCCCGGATGTCATCAATCCGCAAGATGTCACCTGAAAAAAACAGGAAATTTCCTTCGGGAAATTCACTTTCGAGCGCCTTCAGTTTATCGGAATTTCTGCCAATCACCGCAAAATCCCTTGCCCCTTGTCGGTATAGCTCGCCGATCAGCGCTTTACCAATTCCACTGCCGCCGCCTGAAATAGCTATTTTTTTATTTTCAAATGTTTTCATTGTATTTTTTATAAAGGTCACGAATCAAGTTTCTTGTATGTAGAATTTCTTTTCCCACGCCATGGCTCGTATATCACGAACCACCATTATATCGCTTTCATAAAAGCGTCCCGGCGTGCTTGATAAATTCATCATAAGTAAGAAATGAATACCGACACTGTATCAAACTGAAACATTAGCTGTATCAAAAGCGTACAGTTACATTTTTCTTTAAATTCTAAAGTCTTGACAATGAATGCGAAAATACGTGGCCGGGTTTTTTGAGTAAAAGAACCATGAGGATATTGAATTGTAATAAAACCTCGAAATAACCAAACAATTTTTTTGACAAATTATGCCCTCGGTAAAAGAAAACTAAGAATAGAATTCATTTAATTTTATTGCTTTACTGTACTGAAAATAAAAGTAATTTTAATTCAACCAGGAACAAGATGAGGCGCAATTTTCTAAAAATTATCAAAAATGACAGGCGATACAAATTTTAAAACTGGCTATTCCGAAGTTAACGGTTTAAAAATGTATTATGAAATTTATGGTACCGGAAAACCATTGGTACTGATCCACGGTGGTGGCTCTACCATCGAAACTTCTTTTGGCAGAATAATTCCATTGCTTGCAACACACCGGCAAATTATTGCTGTGGAATTACAAGCTCACGGGCATACCAATGACCGGGATACCGATCTCACATTTGAGCAAGATGCAGACGATGTCGCTACACTTTTAAATAATATCAAAATCCCTAAGGCAGATTTTTTAGGTTTCAGTAATGGCGCTCATGCAGTAGTGGAAATTGCACTGAGGCATCCGGGACTGATCAGCAAAATAATTTTAGCGTCCGGTGTTTATAAGAAAAGTGCAACGGACCCAAAATTCTGGGAAGTATTTGACGGGGCATCGATGTCCACTCATTTTCCCGAAGTTTTAAAAGAAGGTTATCTAAAAACAAATAATAACCAGGCAGGCCTGCAAAATATGTTTGATAAAGATGTTCAAAGAATGAAAATATTTAAAGGTTGGGATGACGTGCAGTTAAAAGAAATAAAGATGCCGACATTATTAATGAGTGGCAACAAAGATATTATCCACCCGGAAAAAGCAGTTGAAATTTATCGTCTTATTCCGGATTGCGAACTGGCTATTTTACCTGGCGGGCATGGAGATTACCTTGGAGCAATAGAAACATTGCGAAATGGCAAATGGGAACATTCTTATGCAGCGGGATTGATAGAGCAGTTTCTTGATAAATAACAAAAATGCAAAATGACTTTATTTGTTGGTTTACTGTAAAATGAAAAAATGATAATTCAGAATTCACCCGACAGGTATGGACTAAAAAATCAAATGTTTCAGATTAAAAATATTATCCCATGTTTAAAAACTATGTAAAATCGGCCTGGCGCAACATCAGAAAGAATAAACTTTTTTCTTTCATCAACATTCTTGGTTTATCGCTTGGCATGGCAACCTGCTTTATTATCATGTTGTACGTGCAGGATGAATTAAGCTATGATAAGTTTAATGCAAATGCAGCCAATATCGTGAGGGTTATTTTTAAAGCAGATATTAATGGCGGCAAAATAAACGAAAGTGTAACCATGCCGCCGGTTGCGCAAACCATGAAGAATGATTTCCCTGAAGTGCAGGATGCAACAAGACTGCTTAATTACGGCAGTCCAAAAATCTCGTACAAAGACAAAGTTTTTAAAAATGACCATTTGGCATTTGCTGATGCCAACTTCTTCAGCATATTTACGTTGCCGATGATAGAGGGTAATGCAAAAACGGCGTTACTTCAACCGCACACAATTGTCATTACACAAACAACTGCTAAAAAATATTTTGGCAATGAAGATGCGATTGGAAAATCCATCACACTATCTGTTGACAATAATCAACCTTATATAGTGACCGGTGTAATTAAGGATATTCCGGCCAATTCGCATTTTCATTTTGATATGTTTGGCTCAATGGTGGGCTATGCCGATTCCAAATCAGATTCATGGATGGATGGCGGTTACCATACCTATCTTTTATTAAAACCCGGCGCTGATCTTAGTAAGATCGATGCAAGGTTTCCTGCAATGGTCAAGAAATATATGGGCCCGCAAATACAGCAGAGAATGGGTTTAAGCCTGGAGCAATTTACAAGCAAAGGAAACGCTCTTGGTTTTACATTACAGCCGTTAACCGATATTCATTTATATGGCGACACCAATAATGAATTTGAACCCGGCGGCAATGCAATGTATGTTTATATATTTGGAGGCATTGCTTTGTTTATGTTGATTGTTGCCTGCATCAATTTTATCAATCTTTCAACAGCAGGCGCTGCCAAAAGAGCAAAGGAAGTTGGTGTAAGAAAAGTGGCAGGTTCAAACAGGTTTCAGCTTATAAAACAGTTTTTATCAGAATCAATATTGATCACATTCTGTGCCTTGCTGGTTGCATTTGCAATAGTCGGGATTGCGCTGCCAGTGTTCAATAATTTTGCAGGCAAGCAATTAAGTTTTGATATTCAGCCAGTGCTTGCTTTCCTTGGTTTAGGATTGCTTGTTGGTGTACTAGCCGGCATCTATCCTGCATTTTATTTATCATCCTTTAAACCCATTGCTGTACTAAAAGGAAAGCTTGTTACGAACCATAAAAGTTTTGGTTTAAGAAGCAGCCTGGTGGTGTTCCAATTCTTTATTTCTGTAGCGCTTATTATAGGAACCATTGTAGTATATCAGCAAATGAAATATATACAAAACAAAGACCTTGGTTTTAATAAAGAACAGCTTATTACCATTCCGAATTCCTATGCGTTAGGCAATAATGAAAAAGTCTTCAAGCAGCAAATGTTGCAGGACCCGCGCATAGTGAACGCCACGATGAGCTATTATAAACCCGCAGGGCCAACCAGTTATAATAATGGTTTGGCTTACCCGCAGGGCAACGATAAACAAATAGTAAGCGGCGTAGATTATCATGTAGATGAAGCCTATATTCCAACAATGGGCATGAAGATGCTTAATGGTAGAAACTTTTCTAAAGATTTTGCAACAGATTCTGCTGCTATCATATTGAATGAAACAGCTGCAAAAGCATTAGGATGGGATGCTGTAACCGCTGTGGGCAAAACAGTTATAAGACAGAATAGCGACAGAGGTAATAACTTTCCTTTTCATGTAATTGGCGTGGTAAAGAATTTTAATTTTAAATCTTTGCATGAAGCAATCAGCCCATTGTATATGACGCTGAACCCTGAAGGTGGCCTTATCTTTAAAATAAAAACAGCAGATGTTGCAGGCTTGCTGACCACCATGAAAAATCAATGGGACAGTTATAAAACAGGAGAACCTTTTGAATATAATTTCATGGATGAGCTTTTTAACACGTATGCAACAGAAAATAAGACAGCGAGCATTCTCAATTTATTTTCAATACTCACCATTTTTGTTGCCTGCCTTGGTTTGTTTGGTTTGGTAACTTATACGGCAGAACAGCGAAGAAAAGAAATAGGCATACGAAAAGTGTTAGGCGCAAGTGTAACTCAAGTAACCAGCATGCTTTCGAAAGAATTCTTAAAGTTCGTTTTAATAGCATCGCTTATCGCTTTTCCCATAGCATGGTGGGCAATGAATAAATGGTTGCAAAGTTTTGCATATCGCATTCATATAAGTTGGTGGGTTTTTTTAGCTGCGGGTGTAATCGCCATTTTGATTGCATTAATAACGGTGAGTTTTCAGGCGATAAAAGCAGCGGTGGCAAATCCTGTTGAGAGTTTGAGAACAGAATGATTAATTAGCTGATGCGCTGATTAATCAATATGCTGGTAAAAATGAAATGTGAATTATTTATTGGTTTACTATAAAAAACAACAGTAATCTATAAACGAAAGACGAAATGATAATAAACTATTTTAAAACTGCATGGCGGAATATGAAAAAACATAAAGGTTTTTTTGCGCTCAATTTTATCGGACTGTACATAAGCGTTCTTTGCTGTTTATTGATTGCGTTAATCATATTGCACGAAACAAGTTTCGACAAAACGGCCAATAACAACCTCAATATCTACAGGGTAGTAGAGAATTCTGTTTCGGCAAATGGAAAAACTTACACACCTGTAACTCAATATCCACTGGCCACAGCAATGCGCGCGGCAATGCCGGATGAGAAACTGGTATCACAAATTCATTTTCAACAAAATAGCCTTATCTCTTTTGCCAATAAAAAATTTAAAGAGGAAAATATCATTTTTGCAGATTCTGCTTTCCCTAAACTTTTCACACTAAAAGTAAAAAAGGGAAGTATAAAAAGAGCATTGTCGGAACCGGGCTTTGCTATCCTTTCTGAAACAACGGCGCTTAAATTTTTTGGGCAAGAGGATCCAATTGGAAAGCGCATTAAACTTCAGAACCTTGTTGACCTTGAAGTGGCTGCTGTGGTGGCCGACGCCACTTCCAATACACATTTGCCCTATAATATGCTTGTTTCAATTTCCAATTTAAGGCCTGAATTTGTTGGAGGCATGCCGCTGACCGAATGGGGCGTCAGTTCCCAGGGATTCACTTACATCGGCCTGAAAAATAAAAATGAAGTGAAGCACACCGAAAGGGTATTAGCTTCAATCGCCAAAGAACATTTGAATGATGAAAAACAAGGAGACATTACCACCCTTTCGCTTCAGCCTTTGCCCGATATTCATTTTAATCAATTATATGCAGCACACAATCCGTCTTATACTATTAATTACGATTATCTATACCTCATAGCCGCTATCGGGTTATTTTTGATTTTAGCGGCATGCATTAATTACGTCAATCTCTCCACAGCACTTGCTATCAAAAAATCGAAAGAAGTGGGTGTTAGAAAAACATTAGGCGCTACACGCAATGACCTCATCAAACAATTTTTATCAGAAACATTTTTCCTCTCGGGTCTCGTTATTTTGGCAGCCGCTTTATCTGTCCGGTTTTTTCTTCCGCCTTTAAATAATTTCCTGGGAAGAAATATCCCTCTTGGCTGGCTTGATTTAAACAGCGCGCTTATATTAATTGGTTTATGGTTATCAATTTCAATTCTATCTGGATTATATCCGGCACTGGTACTATCGGGATTTAATCCGGTTACTGCACTAAAAAGTAAAGCTGCCACACCAAAAGCATCTGTAAATAATTTACGGAGAGGATTGGTGATTTTTCAGTTTTTAACAGCACAGGTCTTAATCATTGGCGCATTGATAGTTGCCAAACAAATGAATTTTATTCAATCAAGACCATTAGGGTTTGATAAAGAAAACGTCGTTAACGTTGCGCTTCCGGAAAACAAGCCTGAACAATTGAAATTATTGCACGATAAATTATCTGGCATTCCGGGTATTAAAAGTTTTAGTCTTTCATTGGGGGCGCCTATTTCAGATGACGGAGTTTCAACCAGTTTTAATACAAAAGAAAAATATGGCACTGAAAAAATCGACGTTTCTGTAAAAGCAGCGGATGACAATTATTTGAAAACTTACGGATTGCAATTAAAGGCAGGGCGCTGGTTTGATGCCAATGATGAAAAAAAGATCGATAATTCAATTCCTGATTCTTTAAAAAATTATGCGTTTGTTTTGAATGAAACTGCGGTAAAGGCTCTTGGATTTTCATCAGCGCAGGATGCACTTGGCAAGTATGTAACTTTTGGAATGTATGATATTTCGGCTCCTGTTATTGGTGTGGTAAAAGATTACAATACCTCGTCCTTGCATGATGCCATTAAGCCCGTGCTCATGATTGAGTTTCCTTTCTTTTATTACGACGCGGGAATAAGATTAACAAGTGGAAACCCTGCCACCACCCTATCTGCCGTAGAAAAAGCATGGTCTTCTGTATATCCTGAACACTTATTCGAGAGCAATTTTTTAGATGAAAACATTGCCAAATTATATGAAAATGACCAACGGACACAACATCTGTTCAACATCTTTGCATTTCTTTCTATCATGATCAATGTGCTTGGTCTTGTCGGTTTGCTTTCATTTATGATAGAACAAAAAACGAAAGAAATAGGAATAAGAAAAATATTAGGAGCTTCCATGAAAGACATCTCTTTCATTTTATCAAAAGACTTTTTGCGCCTGATCATTATTGCATTTTTTATAGCAGCGCCTGTTGCCTGGTTGCTGATGAATAAATGGCTCCAGGATTTTGCATACCGTACTTCAATAAGCTGGTGGATTTTCGCTGTAGCATTTTTGGCAGCTTTCTTTATAACTTGTATTGCAGTGGGGTTTCAAACAATAAAGGCGGCAGTTGCTAATCCAATAGAGAGTTTGAGAAGCGAGTAATAACCTTGGAAGATTCAAATATCTGCACTGTATCAAACTGGAACATTACCTGTATCAAAAGCGTACACTTCTATTTTTTTCTAAAATCTAACTCATTGATAATTAAAGGGGAAATACGTGGCTTGGTTTTTTGAGTAAAAGAACCGGCAAACGTAATAAATTGTTGGAGGCACCTCAAATCAGAATAGAATTATTGAAAATTTGTTCGTTTGCTGTTGAGAGAGGATATATAAATCAGACATCATTAAATCATACATCAGAAATCTTCTTTTTTATGTTTAAACATTATTTAAAAACAGCATGGAGGAACTTAAAGCTCAACAAAATTTATGCTGCCATAAATATCGGAGGCATTGCCCTTGGACTTGCTGCCTTCTGGCTCATCGCTTTATATGTAGGCGACGAAATGAGTTATGATACTTCTTTTACTAATTCCAACCGAATTTGTCGCATAGTGCAACATGCAAGTTGGCCCGGAGGGAACATGAACATAGTGCCCATTTCTGCCCCATTTGCAACTGCTTTCAAAAACGATTTTCCGCAGGTAGAAGATGCTGCAAGGATCGACATTGAAGGAGGCGGCATTATACATTATGGTGAAAAAACGATTAAGCAGGATGATATCTGTGTATCAGAAAATTCATTTTTCAAATTATTTGATTATCACTTTTTATATGGCGATCCGGGCACCGCTTTATCGCAACCACAATCAATCGTTATCACAGAAAGTCTTGCTAACAAAATATTTGGCGATCCATCAAATGCGATCAATAAAACTATTTTTTTTGGAAGCGGCAATTACCCAAATAAAGTAACCGGCGTAATAAAAGATATGCCTCAAAATTCTCATCTTCAATTCAGTGGCATCCGTTCCGCAGGGGATGAATTTACGAATGGAAATTGGAATAATTCTTTTTTATACACCTACCTGCTTTTAAAAAAAGGAACGGATATAAAATCATTTGAAAAAAAACTGGCGCCACTCGAAAAAGATATTGCTAATGTCATGCACTTTAAAAGTTTTAAAATAGAACTGCAACCGCTGACCTCTATTCATCTTCATTCCAATTTAGATTATGAATTCAGCAACAATGGAAGCATTAGCCGCGTCTATATGTTTATTGTAATTGGCTTACTTATTTTGCTGATAGCCCTTATCAATTATATGAATCTTTCTACCGCACGCGCCTCCATTCGTGTAAAGGAAATCGGCATCAGAAAAGTAATTGGCTCAGGTAAAAAACATTTGGTGGGACTATTTATTTCGGAAGCATTACTGATCACTTTTATCGCTGCGGCGATAGGTTTTTTCCTGGTTAATTTAAGCCTTCCCTATTTCAATCAGCTTGCAGGTAAAAATCTAAGTCTCTGGAGATTTGGTAAAATAACTACCATTACTTCCATTCTTATTTTCACCATACTAATGGGAATGCTCAGTGGCAGTTATCCGGCTTTATTTTTATCGCGCTTTAAAATGATTCCTTCGCTCAAAGGACAACTGGGGAACATGCAGGCAAGTATTTTATTCCGTAAATCGCTGGTGGTATTCCAATTTGTAATTGCGGTGTGCCTTATTAGCAGTTCATATATTATTTATAAACAGATGCAATTTGTATCTAACAAAGATCTCGGATTTAATAAAGAACAGTTGCTTAGTTTTCATATTGATAACATGAAGGTACGTAACGAAATACCTACATTAAAACATACGTTGCTTCAAAGCCCACTTATAGAAGGAGCCGCCATCGCCGGTAACCCGATTGGCAATAACGATCTGAATGAGAATGGATTTGTTTTTGAAAAAAATGGTGAAATGCAGCCTACAGCCCAATTGGCCAACAAGCTTTACATAGATGAAGATTTTTTAAAAACTTCAGGCATTCAACTGCTACAGGGAAGAAATTTTTCAAAAGATATGCCAACCGATAAAGACGGCGCCGTTATCATCAACGAAACGTTGATGAAAAAGCTGGGATACACCAATGCCATCGGCAAAAAAATGCAATATAACATTACCAATGATAGTATGAGCAAGCGTGTAATCGTGGGCGTTATAAAAGATTTTAATGCATATTCTCTACAACATAAAATAGAGCCATTGGTAATGCTGATGCCGCCGAACAATAAAGAACGGGACAATTTATATGTAAAAATAGCTAAAGGAAAAGCTGCAGCTGGCATTGCTTTTTTAAAAAATGCTTATTCTAAATTTGATCCCAACAATTCCGCAGATTTTCATTTTTTAGATGAGAATTTCAACAAACAATATTCTGCTGAAAGAAAAGAAGAAAAACTATCCCTGGCTTTTACCATACTTGCGTTTAGCATTGCCTGTCTTGGTTTATTGGGATTGGTAATTTTTATTACCGCACAACGAAGAAAGGAAATTGGAGTAAGAAAAGTATTAGGCGCCACCGTAATGTCGATCACACTTTTAGTGAGCAAAGATTTTGGAAAGCTGGTAGTCATTTCAACAACTATAGCAATTCCTTTCGCATGGTTTGTTATGAACAAATGGCTGCAGGATTTTGCATACCGGATTGAACTAAAATGGTGGATGTTTTTACTAGCCGGTTGTGTAGCCATTTTAATTGCATTGATAACGGTGAGTTTCCAGGCAATAAAAGCAGCGGTAGCAAATCCGGTGGAGAGTTTGAGAAATGAATAAAATTAATTAGCCAATTCGCTAATTAAGAAAATAAGAATACAGAATATTTATTTGTTTACTGTTGAAAGTGAATAATCAATTTATAAAATGTACAATTAATCATAAAACCCATTAAGACGATTCAGTTATGTTTAAAAATTATTTTAAAACTGCTTTAAGAATTTTTAGAAAAAATAAAGTAACCACATTGATTAATGTGGCAGGGCTTTCAATCGGTATCAGCGCCGCGCTCATTATTTTTATGGTGGTGCAATACGATTTTAGCTTTGACAAATATGAGCCGGGGAAAGAACGTATTTACCGGGTGGTAAGCGAAGGTGATGGATGGAAAAATTCAGGGGTTCCCGCGCCAGTGCATGAAGCGGTTCAGCAGAACGCCACTGGCATTGAATTCATTGCTCCTATTTTTCAGTATAACGACCCGAAAATAAGAGTGTCCATTCCGCAAGGCAACAATAAACCTGTAAAAATTTTCAAAAAGCAGGACGACATTGCCTTTGCAGATAATAATTACTTCAACATTTTTCCGCACGAATGGCTGGCCGGAAACGCCAAAACATCATTACAAACCCCCTACAGTTTAGTGTTGAGTGAAAGTAGCGCAAGACTATATTTTCCCGGCGTTCCGACAAACGATTTAATTGGTAAAACAATAATATTTAGCGATACAGTATCCACAACTATTACAGGTATCATAAAAGATTTAAAAGCAAACAGTGATTTTAAATTTAAGGCCCTCATTTCATTGTCAACTATTTCATCAGGTAATCTCAAACCTGTTTACAACTGGGACGAATGGGACAATACAAATTCTATTTCACAATTAATAGTAAAATTATCGCCCGGCGTGCAGCCTGCTCAAATCAACAAGCAACTTGCAGCTATTTTTAAAGAACATATTCATGACGCTGACGCCGCAAAAGACATTCATCGCCTGCAACCTTTAAGCGATGTGCATACCAATACGGAATTTGACGGAAGTGTAAACAAATCGACTGTAAACAATTTGATATTGCTTGGGTTGTTTCTTCTATTACTCGGCGCTATCAATTTCATCAATCTTTCCACAGCATCCGCGGCAGAAAGAGCAAAAGAAATTGGTATCCGTAAAACATTGGGCAGTAAAAAAACACAGCTTATCTGGCAGTTTTTGACGGAAACATTTGTGCTAACATTATTTACAGCTATTTTATCTGTTGCAATTACTCCTTTGTTGATAAAAGCATTTACCGGTTTTATACCTGAAGGCTTGCAGTTTAATTATTTCCTAAGGCAGCCATCAGTATGGCTTTTTCTGTTGTTGCTGGTAATAGTTGTAAGTGTTATTGCAGGCTTATACCCGGCTTTTGTCCTCACAAAATTCAAACCCGTATTAGTTCTAAAAAATAGTGTGATAAATAATTCCGGTTCATCACGAAGTGCCTGGATGCGCAAAACGCTTATCGTTTTCCAATTTGTTATTGCCCAGGTTTTTATTATTGGGATGATGGTAGTGGATAGACAAATAAATTATTCGTTGCAAAAAGATATGGGTTTTCGTAAAGATGCTATCATCAATTTTAATGTGCCTTTTGATTTTTTAAAACCTGATCATAAAAAATTTATTTTAAAAGATGAACTAGGGGAAATTACCGGGGTAGAACATGTAAGCTTAGGCAGCCAGTCACCGGCCATGGGCGGGCAAATGAGCACAGGAATTTCTTATAAAGAAAAAGGCAAAGACTTGAAGCTGAATGTGGATTCACGAAATGGGGATACTTCTTATTTAAGCGTGTATAATATTAAATTATTAGCCGGGAGAAACATAATGGCTTCGGATACAGCCAATGAATTATTGATCAATGAAACATTGGCAAAACAGCTTGGCTTTACGCATCCGGCAGAGGCCATCAATCATTTTGCTACGTTCCACAATTCGCAAATGCCGATAGTTGGCGTTATGCAGGATTTTAATCTCGCGTCTGTTAGAACCGCTATCCATCCATTAATATATTTTTCCCAACCCAAATTTGGATATATGATGCACGTTGCGTTGCAAAAAAATCCATCCACCTGGAAAAAAACAATTGCAGAAATTCAAACAGACTGGAAAAGCCTTTATCCTGATGAGGATTTTGATTATACTTTTTTCGATAAAAAGATCAGTAATTTCTATAAAGAAGATCAGCAACTGTCAACGCTGCTGACATGGTCGGCTGGTGTTGCCATCTTTATAAGTTGCCTGGGCTTGCTGGGCCTCGTAATTTTTATGACCAATCGTCGAGTTAAAGAAATAGGTGTCCGAAAAGTTTTAGGCGCTTCAGTAAGACAGATCATCACTTTATTATCCGTTGATTTTGTAAAATTGCTTTCCGTCGCTTTTGTAATCGCGATCCCCGTTGCATGGTGGCTTACACATAATTGGTTACAAAACTTTGCCTATCATACAAGTTTAAGCTGGCGGATATTTTTACTGAGTGGATTTATAATGATAACCATTGCACTGACTATTTTATGTATAAGAACAGGCAGGGCTGCCATGGCAAATCCCGTTAAAAGTTTGAGAACAGAATAAATTAATTTATAGAATAAATCGTTTAAGTCGTGAATACCTTTTGATAAATGGGGTCACTCTTAACCATTCTTTCTAGAAGGTTG
>Ga0207933_1002142_pt1 | contig 13302 bp, 12 predicted proteins | sample NGESurdeep092012_4_FD_184488 | JGI IMG/M metagenome (GOLD analysis project Ga0207933, IMG submission 184488) | Arctic peat soil microbial communities from Barrow, Alaska - NGEE Surface sample F53-3 deep-092012 (SPAdes) | ecosystem: Environmental > Terrestrial > Soil > Wetlands > Peat ... | reverse complement strand
ATCTTTACGGCGACGCCTATAAACTGGATCATTTCAGCGGCGTAAGGTCCGGCGATGTGGCAGCCGACCACCCGATTGGTAGTGCCATCCACCACCAGCTTCATGAACATGCGCGTGTCGCGTCCGGGCAGCGTCGCCTTCATCGGCCGGAAACTCGATTTGTAGATATCGACTTTGTGGAGTTGTTCGATCGCCTGCATTTCAGTCAGCCCGATGACGCCGAGTTCTGGTTCCGAAAACACCGCAGTCGGTACATTGTCGTGATCGACCGGCGTCGGCTTGCCGCCGTAAACGGTGGCGGCGAAGGCGTGGCCTTCGCGGATCGCCACCGGGGTAAGATTGACGCGGTTGGTCACGTCACCGACGGCATAAATGTTCGGCACCGAAGTGCGCGAGAATTCATCGACGGCGATCCCGCCGTGTTCGTGGATATTTACGTTCAACGAATCCAACCCGAGACCCATGACATTCGGACGCCGTCCAATCGCAAACATCACTTTGTCGGAAGCAACGCTGCCGCTGTCGGAAAGCTGCGTCACGAATTCATCGCCAGTCTTCTCGATCGCGGCCACCGTGCGACCGCAGGTTACGGTAATGCCGCGTCCGCGCATTTCTCCGCGCAAATGCTCGCGGATGTCATCGTCGAAACCGCGTAGAATATTCTCGCCGCGGTAGACCAGCGTCACTTCGCTACCAAGACCGGCAAAAATGCAGGCGAATTCCACCGCGATATAGCCGCCGCCCTGGATCACGATGCGTTTGGGAAGCTCCTTCAACTGAAAGGCCTCATTTGAGGACATTGCGTATTCGAGCCCGGGAATTTTTGGACCCTGATGCGGCCAGCCGCCGGTCGCGATCAGTATCGTCTCCGCGTGCACGCGCGCGCCGTTCGCCAGCCGCACGGTATGGGCGTCTTCCAGCACGGCGCGGCTTTTCACCAGCGCGACCTTGTTACGTTCAAGCGTGCTAGTGTAGGCGGCTTCCAGCCGTGTCAGCTCTCGGTTGACGTTGGCAATAAGCGTCGGCCAGTGAAACGTCGGCTCCGGCACGGTCCAGCCGTAGCCGGCGGCATCCTCGAATTCCTCGGAAAAACGCGACGCATAGACCAGCAGTTTCTTCGGCACACAGCCGCGGATCACACAGGTGCCGCCGACACGATACTCTTCGGCGATCATCACGCGCGCGCCATAACTCGCGGCGATACGTCCGGCGCGCACGCCGCCTGATCCCGCACCAATGATAAAGAGATCGACGTCGTGGTCCGGCATCAGCCGTTATCGCCTTGCTCGCCCACCGATAAGCTCAACGGCTGGTCAAAGATTATGCCCGCGCTTTTTTAATTCTTCGCGCATTTTCGGAATTACTTGCTCTGACAGTTTGTTGGCCCAATCCTGCGCGAATGTCATGCTTTCGTTGACAACCTTCGGCTGCTTATCGAGAAGTTTCTTGCCGACGGGTGATTGGTAAAACGTCAGGATGGCCTTGAGTTCCGGTTCGGTGAAGGTGGTTGCGTAATCCTTGGCTACCTGGTCGGTCAGCTCGGCAAAGCGCGGCTTTAAATTCTCGCGCATCTGCGCGGCGATCTCGTTGAGATCCTTGGCCAGGGACGGATCTTGCTGGAGGTATAAGAGCTTTGCCTGCTCGACGACGCCAGCAATCAACGGATCGAAGAGCGTCGTGGTACCGGTGATGGCAACCAATTCCTTCGCGGTCGCCATGGCCGCCGGGGAGGGCTGCTGGCTATGGGCGGCCGGTCCGAACATAACCAGCGCGACGGCGATCGCGGCCAGCCGGGCGGCGCGTTGGGTGGCCAAAATGATGCTCATCATCAACTCCTTTGGGCTCGACACTCACGCCCGCTCGACAACGGTTATGCCGTCAGGTCCGGCCAATATTGCAGTCTGCGCGAGGCCAATGAACAGACCGTGCTCCATAACCCCGGGAATTCCCGACAGCGCATGCGCCAAGGCTGCCGGATGGTCAATCCTGCCCAAGCTTGCGTCAACGATCCAGTGACCACCATCCGTGACGAAAGAATGGCCGTCGTTACCCTTGCGCAGCGTCAGCGGGCCTGTCAGGTGAACACCCGCGAGGGCCTTCTCGATGGCCCTTAACGTCGCCCCCAAACCGAACGGCGCCACCTCGATCGGCAAGGGGAAGCGCCCCAGCTTTGGCACCCATTTGCTCGCGTCGGCGATGACGATCATGCGAGCGGAGGCCGCGGCAACGATTTTTTCACGCAATAACGCGCCACCGCCGCCCTTGATTAGACTTAGATCGGGAGCGATCTCATCGGCGCCGTCCACGGTCAGATCGAGCTCGGGGGTCTCGTCAAGCGTGGTCAGCGCAATGCCGCAGCGCTCGGCGTCGGCGCGGGTGGCTTGCGACGTAGGCACTGCAATAACATCAAGCCCGGCACGCACGCGCTCGCCGACAAGCTCCACGAAAAGCTTCGCGGTCGAGCCGGTGCCTAATCCAAGCCGCATCCCGGACCTTACAAATTCGACGGCGCGAGCAGCGGCTGCGCGTTTTTGAGCATCGGCGGTCATCGCAATCGCTATCTAGCCTTGATCGCCTCTTCTGGGTAGCCGAAAAACGAGGCCATCAAGCCCTTCCACTTTTACGGATCATGCGCTAGCGATCCGCCATGGCCGCCCGGACCATCGTTTTCGACCTTGACGGCACCTTGATCGATACCGCACCCGATCTCATCGGCACCCTTAATATGGTGTTTGCACGGGAAGGTTTGCGGCCAGTTGCCTATGAGAACGCGCGGAGCCTGATCGGCGGCGGTGCGCGCACGATGATCGCGCGCGGCCTCGAGGCAGAGGGCCGGTCCATTACGCCTGCCCGACTCGAGCAATTGTTCGCCGATTTCATCACGCATTATAGCAATCACATTGCCGACCGCTCGCGGCCCTTTCCGGGACTGATCGATGCACTAGACACGCTCGCAGTCGATGGCTGCCGCTTCGCCGTCTGTACCAACAAACTTGAACGGCTGTCAGTATCGCTGCTGGAAAAGCTCAACCTTGCCGGCCGGTTCGAAGCCATTTGCGGACAGGATACATTTGCAATCCAAAAGCCCGATCCGGAAGTGCTTCGCCGCACAATTCTTGCTGCTGGTGGAAGCCTTGCGCATGCGGTGATGGTCGGCGATTCCGCCACCGACATCCGCACCGCGCGCGCGGCTGGTGTCCCGGTCATTGCCGTCGATTTCGGCTACAGCGAACAACCCGTGTCAGAGTTAATGCCTGACCGCGTTATCAGTCGCTATGCGCAATTACCCGCAGCTATTGCCGAGATTTCGCCTTCAAACTGATGTCGATGGCAGCAGCCATGGTTAATGCGGTAAGGTTAATGACGCGCGACCGGTTGCTTGATAGTTCCCTCGACCGTATTCTGGTTTTGGGCGAGCGGTTCTTTTCGCTTGTGTGGACGGGTTGAAAACCATGTATCGAGTGATTGTGATCGTGCTTGGCGGACTCGCGCTTGCCGCGTGCTCATCAACCCCCGACTGGATGAGCCTCGACGCGCTCAAGCCGGCGCCGGCCAAAGATACGATTCGGTTTGAATCCGATCCGCCGGGCGCCGAAGCCAAGACATCCGACGGACAAGTTTGTCGCACGCCCTGCGCGCTCGCGGTACCGACGGGTGGGCCCCTCACCGTTACCTTCGCGCTCAACGGCTATGAGCCGGACTCCGAAACGATTCAGCCTGTTTCGAACAACAACGGCTTTCCGGAAATGCAGCCGAATCCGGTGCAAGTCGATTTGACGCCCGCGTCGCCCCCGCCCAAGCCGATGAAGCCGGTCAAGAAGCGGGCGGTCAAGAAGAAGACTACGGCGGTCAAGCCTGCGACCAAGCCGAGGCAAAAGCTTAAGACGACGACGGCGGCCCCGCCTGCGTCGACGGCAGCGCCGTCAGGACAGCAAGCCGCGCCCGCACCTTGGCCGACCAATCCACCGCCGGCACGCCAGTAAAACAGCCGCGACTTTCCGTGTGATGGCGCCGTGACACATGCGCGGCAGTAGCCGCGCGTCCATCGGCTAGACGCTCTAGCCATTATCGGCCACAGTTCCTATATCCATAGTGCGCCAACCACCGCGCAGGAACGGATTATGGCAGCGACAATCGGCACACCCGCTCTCGATATCGACCGCGCCGGCACTCCCCCGCGCGCGCTGATCGATCCTTTTGCGCGTGCCATCACTTATTTGCGCGTATCGGTGACCGACCGTTGCGATTTCCGCTGCGTCTATTGCATGTCGGAACACATGACGTTCCTGCCGAAAGCCGACCTGCTCAGCCTTGAGGAACTTGACCGGCTGTGCAGCGCCTTCATTGCCAAGGGCGTCACCAAGCTGCGTCTGACCGGTGGTGAGCCGCTGGTACGGCGCGGCATTATGACATTGGTGTCATCGCTGTCGCGTCATCTAGCGAGCGGCGCATTAAAGGAACTCACGCTCACAACGAACGGCTCGCTATTGGAAAAATACGCCGCCGAGCTCAAGGCTCATGGCGTCCAACGCATCAATGTTTCACTCGATACGCTTGACGCCGACAAGTTTCGCGCCATCACGCGCTGGGGCGATCTCGGCAAAGTGCATGCCGGCATCGATGCGGCGCTGGCCGCCGGCCTGCAGGTAAAGATCAACGCGGTGGCGCTCAAGGGCGTCAACGAGGATGAGATCGGCGCCCTGCTCGCCTGGGCGCACGGGCGTGGCATGGATATGACGGTGATCGAGGTGATGCCGCTCGGCGATATCGGCGAGGACCGACTTGACCAGTATCTCCCGTTGTCGATGGTGCGCTCACGCTTGGCCGAACGCTATACATTGCAGGATATCGATTACCGCACCGGCGGCCCGGCGCGCTATGTGCGCGTCAAGGAAACCGGCGGACGGCTCGGCTTCATCACGCCACTGACTCATAATTTCTGCGAATCGTGCAATCGCGTTCGTATTACCTGCACCGGTACGCTCTATATGTGCCTGGGTCAGGACGATGCCGCCGATTTGCGCAGCCCTTTGCGCGCCTCCGAAGGCGATATTCCCTTGCAAGCCGCGATCGACGAGGCCATCGGCCGCAAACCCAAAGGGCATGATTTTGTGATCGATCGCCGCCATCGGCGGCCGGCGCTCGCGCGCCACATGAGCGTGACTGGGGGTTAAGCCGCGCGTTCTTGCGACGTCACCAGATCGCGCAATTCTTCCAACCGCAGCCGCACCGGTCTGAAACATATTCCAAAACTGTCTCTGGTACTTCGCACAACTTCGGCGGCGATCGCTTTCATATCGGGAAATGTCAGAGCCACGTGATCGCCGACGCAAAGACTTCGCGGCGCATCGATCCGCGCGCCGCCTTCGCTGATATCAAGGACCGTCACATTGACGGCCTTATCACCATATTCAAGTCGAGCGCTCATCTTTACCTCGTAGCGCGGGAATTCGCGTAAATCGGCATTGACCGCTCTTTGCACGATGTCGGGAATTTCACGGAATAGAATATGCGACGTCGACTGCATCACCTCGGCCAGCGTGGAGACGTCCTGCGCGGCCGTGCGTGAACGCTCCACCACGTCGGCGATACCGGCCATGCGCCCGGCCACGTCGGATACCGCCGCGCTCGACTCGCGTGCGCTGGCGGCAAAATCCTCGGTAACCTCACGCTGTTGCTCGATTGCTGCCGATACCGATACCGTCACACCGGAAAGTTGATCGATAGCTTCGGCAACGCTCGATAGAGCGGCCACGACTTCGCGCGCGGTAGTCTGAATCTCGCCCACCTTCGCACCGATCTCTTCGGTCGATTTGCCGGTCCGTGTTGCCAGCGTCTTGACCTCGGAGGCGACCACCGAAAAGCCTCGGCCGGCCTCGCCGGCGCGCGCCGCCTCAATGGTGGCGTTGAGCGCGAGTAAATTGGTTTGCGCGGCGATATTTTTGATCACGGTGACAATATCGCCGATTTGATTGGTCGCTTTGGCCAGCGCATCGATGGCCGTGCGCGAGGCATCGGCGCGCATGACCGCTTCGCGGCCCAGGCCGCTACCGCGTCGCACCTGCTCGGTTATCTCGTTAATTGCCTGGATCACTTGGTCGGATAATTGCCCAGCCGCCTGATTCATGGCGCGCGAGCCCTCGGCGGCGCGCACGGTCTCATCGAACGCGGCCCGCACGCTTCCGAGTGCCGTGACCATATCCTCGGCCTTAAATTGCAAGGTCGACGTGCCGTCGACGATTGGCTGGATACCGACTTCGGTTGCCTGCTCGACCTGGCGTGCCAAGTTGGATAAATTGATCCGGCGCGATGCCTGCCACGCGCGATCGAGATCGTTATGCACCAGTTCGCGGCGCTGACGTTCGCCGACAACATCGGCAAGTCTGTCGGTCGCGGCCAACAGACTCGCTATTTCCCCACGGGCAGATGGCAAAGGCGGCGCCGATTCAAGCTCCGCATAGGCGATGGCGTTGAGCGTATCGGTTACCTGGGTAACAGGACTCACGATACCTCGTACGATCGCCAAAACGGCGGCGCCCGCGACGCCAGCGGCGATCAGCCCGATAAAAATCTCCGCATAAGTCGCATAGGCTTGGCCGAGGAATGGAATTATCGCCGCGGTCAAAAATGGGACCGACAGTACGGCAACCAATGGCAGCAGCACGGCCGCAGCGAGCCGTTCGGCGATGGTGAACTGCCGCATGCTTTGACCTCGCGCCGCAGCCCATGCCGGCCGGCATAAAATGCGGTGTGGCCGCCGTCCCCCGGGAGGGCTGGCCAAGCCTATTTGTACCGTCTGGCTGGTTAACCGAGGGTTTAGACTTCATTAACCATGAGTTTCGGGACCTGCCCGTGGGTCAAGGAAGGGGGCCTTTCGCTCGGTGGAAGCTCCCATCCGCTCGGCCACGAGCCTGAAAAGCGGTAAATTCCGTCAAATTCGCCATTGACGCATGATGGCGGCTTCGGATTAAGGTGTTGAGCTTGGCCCCAAAGCCAGGCTTGGGGTTACAAACTAAAAATAAAATTGCCGGTTGGAACGGCCGGGCAGAGGGGAAATACAAGTGGGCGCCCTTGACGCATTGCTCAAGACGTTGCTCCGGGTGTCGCGCGTGGTCGATGCCGCCAATACCTGGATTGGCAAGCGGCTGGCATGGTTGATCCTCGCCGCGGTCATCGTTTCAGCAGTCAATGCCACCGTGCGCAAGATTTTCGACACCTCGTCGAACTCTTGGCTCGAACTGCAATGGGTGCTGTTCAGCATCGTGTTCCTGCTGTGCTCGCCGTGGACGCTGCTCGATAACGAGCACATTCGCATCGACATCGTAAATCAGATGCTGCCGAAACGGCTGCGCGACAGTATCGATGCTGTCGGCCATACGTTCTTCCTGATGCCGCTGTGCATCATCATGATCATCACCGGCATTCCGTTCTTCTTTCGCTCTTTTGAGATCAACGAGCAGTCGGGTAACGCCGGCGGGCTGCCGCAATGGCCGTCCAAGGCGCTGCTCATGATCGCATTCACTTTGCTGCTCATGCAGGGACTCTCGGAACTGGTCAAACGCATAGCGGTCATGCGCAACCTCATTCCGGATCCGCACGAGAACCAGCAGCACACCCTCGAAGCCGAGGTCGAGCACATTGTCGAAGCCATCAAAAGCGCTGAACACCCGTAGCGGTTCCCGGAGCATCGAATGGAAGTTCTTCTCATCCACAACATGGCGCCGATCATGTTCGGCGCCCTGGTGTTCTTCCTGCTGCTTGGTTATCCGGCTGCATTCTCACTCGGCGCGGTCGGGCTGATCTTCGCGCTGATTGGCATCGAGCTCGGCCTGTTCGTACCCGACTTCCTGCAAGCTCTGCCTGAACGCGTCTATGGCGTGATGAGCAACGACACGCTGCTGGCGATTCCGTTCTTCACCTTCATGGGCTTGGTGCTCGAACGATCCGGCATGGCGGAGGACCTGCTCGACACCATCGGGCAATTATTTGGCACGGTTCGCGGCGGCTTGGCCTATGCGGTCGTGTTTGTCGGCGCATTGCTTGCCGCCACCACCGGCGTGGTGGCCGCTTCGGTGATTTCGATGGGACTGATTTCGCTGCCGATAATGATGCGCTACGGTTACGACCGGCGCGTGGCGAGCGGCGTGATCGCTGCCTCCGGCACACTGGCGCAGATCATCCCGCCCTCGCTGGTGCTGATCGTGATGGCCGACCAACTTGGCCGCTCGGTCGGTGATATGTATGAAGGCGCATTCATCCCCGGCATCGTGCTGGCTGGGCTTTACGCCGGCTATGTGTTCCTGGTGACGGTTTTGTTTCCAAAAGCGACGCCCGGCCTGCCGCCAGAAGCGGTTGGCTTCCGCGAGTCCGACGGCAGCCGAGGCCTGATCTCCCTTGCCATGCTGGCACTGGCCAGCGCCTTATTCGGCTGGCTGATGATGCGGGATTCGACATCGCACGGCGCCGATTTCGTGGTGCTGAGCATGTTCTTCGGCATCCTCTTCGCATTCGGCACCGCCGTGGTGAATTGGCTGACGGCCCGTTTCATCGGCTTTCGCTTCCTCTCGCACATGGCGCAGCAGACCACCTTCGTGATGGTGCCGCCGCTGTTCCTGATCTTCCTGGTGCTCGGCACCATCTTCATCGGCGTCGCAACCCCGACCGAGGGCGGCGCCATGGGCGCCAGCGGCGCCTTGATCCTGGGCGCCATGAAACGCCGGCTAACCTGGGACCTGGTGCGCCAGGCCGTTGAATCCACGGCGAAGTTATCGGCTTTCGTGGTGTTCATCCTGATCGGTGCGCGCGTATTCTCGCTGACGTTCTACGGCGTGAGCGGCCATATCTGGGTCGAAAACATGCTGACCTCGCTGCCCGGCGGGCAGGTCGGCTTCCTGATCTTCGTCAACGCCTTCGTCTTCGTGCTTGCCTTCTTCCTCGACTTCTTCGAACTCGCGTTCATCATCATCCCCCTGCTCGGCCCCGCCGCCGAACACCTGGGCATCGACCTGATCTGGTTCGGCGTCATCTTGGGCGTCAATATGCAGACCTCGTTCATGCATCCACCGTTCGGTTTCGCCTTGTTTTATCTGCGCTCGGTCGCACCGCGCGAGCCGTACAATGACCGCGTCACCGGCAAGCGCACCGACGGCATCACCACCGGGCAAATCTATTGGGGCGCCATGCCGTTCGTGGTCATTCAGGTGATCATGGTAATGCTTGTGATCGTGTTCCCGGCCATGGTCATGCATTACAAGGGCGCCGCCTCTGGAGTGGACCCGGACAAGGTGAACATCGAGGTCCCACAGATCGATTTGCCGCCGGCGCTCGATTTCGGTTCGCCGCCGAAATAGACAAGCGCGCAAATAAAAAACCCCGGAGCCGCGGCTCCGGGGTTTTCGTTTGCGGTTGTATGATCAGGCGTTGTTGTGCCGGACCATGAAAGAGTCGTAGTTCAATTCCGCCACCTGGAACCAGGAATAGGCCGGCTTCATATAGGCGTTCATTGATTCGTACACCTTCTTGAAGTTGGCATTCGTCTCCGAAATCTCGGCATGAAGTTCATGCGCCGCCTTGAAGCAGGCTTCCATGATCGCGGGAGAGAAGCCGTGAAGCTTGGTGCCCCCGGCCAACAAGCGCCGCAATGCCGGCGGATTGACCAAGTCGTACTTTGCGATCATCCATGTGTTGGCGAGCGCGGCTGATTGCATCAGTACGGCCTGATAGCTTTTCGGCAGCGCGTTCCATTTGTCGAGATTGACCATCGCGAAGAGCATCGAGCCGCCTTCCCACCAGCCGGGATAGTAATAGTGCGGCGCCACTTTGTAGAAACCGAGCTTTTCGTCGTCGTAGGGACCGACCCACTCGCAGGCATCAAGCGTGCCTTTTTCCAGCGCGGGATAGATATCGCCGGCCGCAAGTTGTTGCGGAACAGCACCGAGCTTTTGAATGACGCGCCCGGGAAATCCGCCGATACGCATCTTGAGGCCCTTGAGATCGGCAACCGAGTTGATTTCCTTGCGGAACCAGCCGCCCATCTGACAGCCGGTGTTTCCGGCCAGCAACGAGATTTGGTTGTAGCCTTTGTAGAAATCATTGAGAACTTCGCGGCCACCGCCCAACGTGTACCAACCTTGGTTGATGCGTTGATTGGGCCCGAAACCTACCGACGTGCCGAAGGCGAAGGTCGGATCCTTACCGAAATAATAATACGAAGCGGTATGACCGCATTCGACGGTGCCGTTCTGAACGGCATCGACGACCTGTAGACCGGGAACGATTTCGCCGCCGGCAAACACTTGAATCTGGAATTTTCCGTCGGTCGCTTCAGAAACAGCCTTTGACATCATTTCGGCACCGCCGAACAGGGTGTCGAGCGACTTCGGCCAGCTCGTGGCCATTCGCCATTTGAGTTCCGGCATCGACTGTGCAATGGCCGGCGAAGCAATCGCGGCCGTGGCAACACCAACGCCCGCTGTTTTCAAAAATTGGCGACGCTTCATTCTGATCTCCTCCCTGTGTTTTTTTATAGCGGGAGCCCCCGCTATTTACGTGAGCTCAGCACCCACCCCCTTGGGGCGTGGTTAGAACCATGACGGAGCCCACTCGCTAAATCCAGTCTGCACTGGTTCGACGAAAGTTGTAAGAGGGGGCTAAACGTCCGGAAAATGGCTCAAAAAAGCAGCAGGGCCGGTCGTTTCAATCATCTCAATTTATTAGCTGCGAACTCTATCCGAGCAACAATATCCTGCACTGCAGCAAGCTCGATTGGAGGGCGGGTGGGCGCGTTGAGAGTCGCGAAGGCTTGCTTGAGTTGAGACAATCCGTCGCGCATGGCGTGCAATGCCTCCGGATTCTTAGCCTCCAGATCGCTCGTCACGCTTTCGAACATCCGGTCCGCCTGCAAGATGAAGCCGCGCGCGGTTTGATAGCCAATCGGATGCACGATGCGGTCATTGCCGACAGCGTCCGCGTATTCCTCTGACGCGGTATTGAGCACCGCGACTGCGGTTTGCACCACGAAGCGTGACCGATCCGGCTGCCGTAATTTAAGATCGGCATCGGCGGCGGCGAGCGCGCTTTCTACTTTTTCGCGCGCCTTCGGATATTGCTTGGCGTTATGCGCGGCAACCGTGCGCGCCAACGCCTTGAGCGCGCCATCAAACGGCGGTGTATGATAGTCGCGCAAATTCTCGCGGATAACGCCGTAGATTTCCTCGAGTGGAAACATGAAGTGCCGATGCGCGTCCTCCCAATCGCGTTGCCTGACCAATTCATCGCCGGTCAGCAAATGGCCGCGGATGAGCGCGATGAAGCGGCCGAAGGCGACATCTGGTGGCAAGATAGCTGGTGGCAAGACAGCTGGAAGCTTGACGGTGTTTGACGCCTCGGACCTGGTAGCCGCAGCGGTTTGCGCTTGGGCATCGCCACACAACGCGGTCAGGCCTGTGGCGGCGAAAACGGCAAAGCCGAGCCAGATCGCCGCTCGCATCATGCTTCGATCACGATCTTCGGCGCCTTGCGCCCGGAGTCAGCGCCGCCTTTGATCTGCTCAAGCACGCGGGCCGCGATCTCGCGATAAATTTTCGCGTGCTCGCCGTCCGGCTCGGTGGCGACCACCGGCATGCCGGAGTCCGATTTCTCGCGAATGGTCATATGCAGCGGCACTTCGCCAAGGAACGGCACGCCCTGACGCTCCGCTTCCTTGCGCGCGCCGCCATAACCGAAAATATCCGAGCGCTCACCACAACTCGGGCACAGAAAGTAGCTCATGTTCTCGACGATGCCGAGCACCGGTACGTTGACGCGTCTGAACATGGCGACGCCGCGGCGCGCGTCGATCAGCGCGAGGTCCTGCGGCGTCGAGACGATCACGGCGCCTTTGAGCGGCACCTGCTGCGCCATAGTGAGTTGGGCATCGCCGGTGCCCGGTGGCATATCGACCACCATGACGTCGAGCTTACCCCACTCCACTTCGCGAAGCATTTGCGTGATCGCCGACATGACCATCGGCCCGCGCCAGATCATCGGCGTCTCTTCGTCGATCAGAAAGCCGATCGACATCACCGACAGCCCGAAACGGTCGATCGGCTTGAGCCTGGTGCCGCCGACGGTTTGCGGCTTTTCCTTGATGGCAAGCAGCTTGGGCAGCGACGGCCCATAGATATCGGCATCGAGCATGCCGACCTTCAATCCGAGATCGCGCAGGCCGAGCGCCAGATTGACCGCGGTGGTGGATTTACCGACGCCGCCTTTACCGGACGCGACCGCGATGATCGCGTCGACGCCGGGAATACCGGGCTGCACTTTATCGGCGGGATGGGCATGGGTGTGCGGCGGCGGCACGGCCGCGCGATTTTGCGCGACGTGAGACGGCTGCGGCCCGCGCGCGATGCGCTCGGCGGTCAAAGCCACCAGCGCCGACTGCACGCCCGGCACGGCGCGCACCGCCTCCTCCGCCGCCTTGCGCACCGGCTCCCAGGCTTTCACCGCGCCAGCATCGACCGTCATGGAAAAGAACACTTTGCCGTCGGTGACGACGACGTCAGACAGCACGCGCGCATCGGTGAGAGTCGCGCCGTCCGGCGCCGGCACTTTCGCCAGGGCTGCCAAAACCTGTTCTTTGCTCGCTGCCATGCCAAATCCCTTATTCCGGCAGGCACCATAGAACCGGCAGGCCGCAGGTCAATGCGGTTCAAACCGGCTGCATTAGTTCAATGCGATTGCCGAACGGGTCGTCGATGAACACCCGGTCATAGCCAACAAGCGGCACGTCTTCGGCGACACGAAATCCCGCTGTTTCGACCTTACGGGCCATGGCCCGCACGTCGCTGACGATGAAAGCCGGATGCGCCTTGCGCGCCGGGCGGAAGTCTTTCTCGACGCCAAGGTGAACCTTGAGCGTGTCGTGGCCGAACCAGCAGCCGCCGCGCACCGCGACATTGGCCGGCTTCACCAACTCCGGAATCCCCAGCACGCCCACATAGAAAGCGCGCGCCTCTTCTTCCCGTCCCGGCGGCATGGCCAGCAGGACGTGGTCAATCGATCGAACGGTCATGCACGAAGCTCCGCGATAAGACCGGGTTGACGTAAGCGCCGCAGCGTTGACTATGGCGCCGGAAACGCACCAGACGATAGACCCAACTAATATACGCGGGAGAAAAACGATGGCGAAAGTGGCATTTCTCGGTCTCGGCGTCATGGGCTACCCCATGGCCGGGCATCTCAAGAACAAAGGCGGCCACGAAGTAACGGTTTATAACCGCACCGCCGCCAAGGCCGAAAAATGGGTTGCGCAATATGGCG
>Ga0207933_1002141_pt1 | contig 13302 bp, 16 predicted proteins | sample NGESurdeep092012_4_FD_184488 | JGI IMG/M metagenome (GOLD analysis project Ga0207933, IMG submission 184488) | Arctic peat soil microbial communities from Barrow, Alaska - NGEE Surface sample F53-3 deep-092012 (SPAdes) | ecosystem: Environmental > Terrestrial > Soil > Wetlands > Peat ... | reverse complement strand
CTCAACACAAGACCCAGAAAGACCCTCGGCTGGAAGTGCCCAGCCGAAGTCTTCCTACCCAACTTCGACTTCGTGAAATACTGGCACCGTACCTTCAACCCCGTTGCACTTCAAACTTGAAACCGCCTTCTCTAACAGGTCACCATCTGTTGCCCAAGGGTATCTAAACATGAAAGTAAGGACTGTTCTGCAAGAACTCCTTTCTACTGTCATCTCGGCCACCGCGCCGGTGCTTTAGCTGCGCCCTGCGGCTCGGCGCTCAGAACTCGGCTTCGCCGCCCTTCGGGTGTTGGCCTCCTCCCCCCTCGCAGGCTCCGGGTCCCCACTCCAAAAACTTCTTCTCTTGGCAACGCGGCTATGCCGCGACTTGGGAGCAGCGCACCTTTGCGCCCCTTCGGGTTGTGTGTCCCGAGTGACCGGGCAAAAGGAGAAAGACCATGCAGCACAAACCGTCCATTACATACTTCGCCACTGTCAGCAACGACGCCAGCGTCCGCACCGCGAAAAACGGCCGCCAGTACACCGCCTTTGGCATTGCCATCTATCCAGACGGCAACTTGGAACCTTTCCATTACAACGTCGTCGCCTTCGGCAGACCGGGGCAGTTCGCGAAGTCGCTTCAGCGTGGGACAGAAGTCAAACTTTCGATCCAGGCGGAATCGCAGCCTGATAACGACGCCAGCATTCCTCTTCTCACCGCGACCTTCGTGCAGCCGGTAATTCCGGCTGCATATTAGGTCTCCTGTAAAGACCAGACCTCACAATTCGGAAGAGTTATACGTGCTTGATGAGGATTTGCATTTAAGGCAAGCTTTGCTGACGGCACGGATTGATTCCGTGCCGAATCTCTAACGCAAAGCGATCCTATGAAAGAAACCATGACCCAGACATAAGAAAACCCGCTTGAAAGCGGGCCTTCTTGAAACTTGATTCGCCTTGGTGAGCGACCTGAACAATCCCACCCTGGCAGACTCTAGGACCGAACGCAAGCGATTTTTGCGAACGATTTCTTGCGGCCTCATTCAAGCCGGTTTTCTCCATAACATCGGAGAGACCCATGCACCAGAAAGACCCTGTGCGGCGGCTTCGTTCGCTGCGCACCTGCCATTACGTGTCCGTCCCAAAACCCCTCGTTCGCACCCGCCCCAGCCAAGCCTATATCCCCGAACTTTCCGAAACTCTGGAGCGCGATCAAAACCTCTGCGACGGTGCCCGGCGTTGCGCCCGCATCCTCGCGGCCTACACCTATCGCCGCGACCGGGAGACAAGGACTTCGGATATCACCGTGAGCTATTTGTCCCGTGCCCTGGGACGTTGCCGGAGGACTGTGCAACGCTATCTGCGTCAGCTTGAACGCGCGGGATACATACAGTCGGATGTCATCGCATCCTCAAAATCCCGGCTGTGCATCGGCCTCGCGGTGACTTTGCTCAGACCGCTATTTCCGCAGCATCACGCTCACAAGTGGCCTGTCGCCGCAATGAATTCAGGTGCGACACGTCTGTCACAGAAACATAGCTCCAGATACAAAACCACGACGGTATCGCGCGAACATTGGGCGCTGCGCTGCATGGATGGTGTGTTTCGCAGTCTTATGCGAACGATACCGCCGATGCCAGCGATTCTCTAAACCATATCTGCCCCAGCCCAACCTTCAAGATTGCTCTCCGGGATGAGTGATAAATCCCGCCTGCGCTCGTTCATGGGCGATTGCATCGCGCACCAGCCTTCCAGAAAAACCCCCATTTCCTCTTTTACGAGCCAGTAACAGGGCCGCGCTTTGCGCCGTCAAGGGTCGAGATGAACGCTGCGCGCCCTTGACGGCTCGCGACGACCCTGAAGAACGCTCCCCAACACGAGGAAATGAAGTTTTTCAAATGCTGGAAAAGGAGCTAAAACAATGCAAACCACCGAACGTCAGGATGTTTATACACGCATCACGTCAGAGATCATCGCTCAACTCGAAAAGGGTGTGCGGCCCTGGCTGAAACCTTGGAACGCAGAGCACGCCGCCGGGCGGATTACCCGCCCTCTGCGCCACAACGGCCAACCCTACAGCGGCATCAATGTTCTTTCCCTCTGGATGTCAGCCGAAGCACAAGGCTTTGCCGCTCCTATCTGGATGACATACCGGCAGGCCACTGAACTAAACGCGCAAGTCCGCAAGGGTGAAAAAGGTTCTTTGGTTGTCTTTGCCAATTCTCTAAAGCGCACCGAGCGCGACGAGAAAACCGGCGATGATGCCGAGCGCGAAATCCACTACATGAAGGGATACACCGTCTTCAACGTCGAGCAGATCGACGGCTTACCGGAACTTTACACCGCGAAAGCCGTAACCCCCGTTCTTGACCCCCTCGCCCGCATCGAACGCGCCGAAAGCTTCTTTGCTTCGATGAACGCCACCATCAACCACGGCGGCAACCGCGCTTACTACAGCCAGAGCCTCGATTACATCCAGATGCCGGACTTCATCACGTTCAGGGATGCCGAGAGCTATTACGCCACCCTCGCCCATGAACTCACGCACTGGACAAAGCACCCTGCCCGCCTCGCCCGCGATCTTGGCCGCAAAAGCTGGGGCGATGCCGGTTACGCCGCCGAGGAACTTGTGGCCGAACTTGGCAGCGCCTTTGTCTGTGCCGACCTGAATTTGCAGCAGGAAGCGCGGGAAGAAAATGCCGCCTATATCGCCTCATGGCTGGAGGTGCTGAAATCCGATAGCCGTGCCATCTTCTCAGCCGCAGCGCACGCACAACGCGCCGCCGATTACATCAACCAAAAAGCCGCGACCGCCCTGGAGGCGGTCGCGGCGTGACGGCTTATGGCCGTCAATATTCCACTTCTGCATCGCGACGGTTCCACGCCCGGACTTTCTCATACATGGCCCGCGCCTTGTCAGGCGCGACGCCGCACCATTCCGAGGCCAACGCTTCAAAGGCCTTGTCGCTGACGACGCAACTCTCGAAATACTGCGGAAAACGGAGCCGTTCCCGCTCAACGGCCTGCGGCGACAGTTCAGCGTCTACCGGCCCGATGATGTCGCAGAACGCCAGATAGCTTTGCCATGCCACCAGCAGCCGGGGAAATTCCGCGCGGCTTATCCCGAACTGTGAAGCTTCAGCATCGGTCAACTGAAACCAATCCATGCCCCTGTATTCATCTTCGCCGCGCTTTTCTGCGGTTTCGACCAGCTGCCGAACCTCTTGATTGAATGTCATCGGACCTTTCTCTTCGTGGCTTCCATAACTATTCGTTAACCGAGGGTATCCTAAGCTAAATAATGATAACGAAGGGCAACCAACGGGGCGGCGGACTCCAACTCGCAGCCCACCTGCAAAACGGCTTCACGAATGAAAGCGTCGAGATTGCCGATCTACGCGGCGCTGTTGCGCCCGGCCTCGCAGGTGCTTTCGCGGAATGGTACGCCCAATCCAAAGCCACGAAGGCCGAGAAATACCTGTACTCGTTATCCGTAAATCCCGATGCGCAGCAGGGCGGCCTCACGCGCGAACAATATTTCGATTTCATTTCGCGCGTGGAAGCACGGCTGAAACTGCAAAGCCAGCCGCGCGCCGTTGTGTTCCATATCAAGGACGGACGCGAACACTGTCATGTCGTGTGGTCGCGGATTGACACTGAGAACATGCGTGCCGTGCCGATCGCACACGACCATCAGAAGCTGCGTCGTGTCGCCCAGGCCTTCGCCAAGGAGCATGGGCTGGAATTACCCGCTGGCATGAAGAAGGATGGCAGGAAAGAGCGGTTCGAGGAGAAGAAGAAGACCGCCGACCTTGGCGAAAAGCAACAGGAAGAGCGTTCGGGGCTGACCAAGGCCGAACACATCGCGGCAATCACGCAGGCGTGGCAAAGCACAAAGACAGGAGAGGAGCTTATCCGCGCACTCGCCGCGAAGGACTACTACATCGCCCGTGGCGATAAGCGCGGTTACGTTGTGGTGGACCTGGCCGGCGAGATACATAGTCTAAGCCGCCACATCAAAGGCGCGAAAGCGACCGACCTGAAAGCACGGTTGTCAGCCGTGCCGCCGAACGAACTGCCGTCCGTCAACAAGGCGGTTGATTACGCCCGCGAGATGCGCGAGTATCGGCGCCGCACGCAAACGGCGGAGAATGCGCCGACACCACAGGGGCCAACACCCGATGAGCGCCGCGCGCAACTGCGGGCGCGACAACAGCTTGATCGCGGCCCACTCGCGAAGCGGATTGAGGACATGAAGCTGCGTCACGCCCGCGAGGCCGGAAAGCTGGTGATCGAACAGGCCACGGCCAACGCAGCCATCGGGCGTCGCCGTGTTGAGTTCGCGTCGAAGGGTTTGCCGAGCCTGTTCATGAAGCTTTACGGCATGAACAAGATTGCGGAAATAGCCTACACGTATATAGACAAGGATCGCCTTCGGCAGCAAAATACCGAGATCGCCGCCCTTCAGAAAACTCATAAAGCGGAGCGCGTTGAAGCAAATCGCGCCTTAGCAGCGCTCCAGCGGGTACAGAAGCGGGAGCGCAAATCCCTTGAAACGACATTGAGCCGCGAGGAGTTTCAGCGTATCGCCGCTCCCGGCAGAGGGCGCGCGACGGACGGCAAAGGCAAGACAAAACCGCCTGAGCGGGAGAATCACGCTCACGAACCGCAACAGGCATTGCGGGAAACTTTCAATACTTTGTCGTCACTCGTCCCGGCCAAACCAACGCAACAAGGCAGGAAGCGTCCCTCGCTCAAAGAATTCTTCAACCGCGCGGCGGGAGATCTGGATGCAACAATGCGGCCGCGTGACGACGCCAAGGCCCCCAACAGGGATGAAATAGTGGTCGAACCAACGAATGATGGTCCCTCTCTGCGGGATGCGTTCGAGGCAGCAGCGAAAGGCCGCAGCGAACCTGAACCAGATAAGACCGCGCCGGATAGACCCACGGGCGGCCTTGCCGACGACTTCAACCGCGCCGCTGCCGCGCGCGAGCGCGATGGCAACGGATTGGAGAAGACTTTCGAGAAGCGTTACCGCACTCTACCTGCAGACCGCTCCGTCCGGCGGTAATCCCCGTTTATGGGGCACCTCGCATCGCGTATTTTTGTGCGCGGACCCGGCTGATATTTTCCAGTGACGCCAGCGCGTTGCGGCGCTCGGGCGTGCCACGTTTCGTTCGCACCAGGCGTTGCGATACCGTGCAGAATATTGCTGAAAGTTCACTTTCGTTTCGTGCATACAGTTCCATGTTCGAAATCAGTTTCATGTCATTCTCCCTGTTTGTTTTGGCCTGTCATCGGGCCTTGTATGGGAGGACATCGCCGGGACGGATCGAGCCGACGGTCATGGATTGCACGGGAGCCCATCTTGGGCGAATGGAGCGGTCTGTTCATTGACCGGCTGTGCCGTCAGGGCATCTCTGGACGAACACAAGGCCGGAGGACGGGTTAGGCATAACGGGAACGAGAAATGAATTCGTCTTTTGGACTGGACCCGGAAACGGCAAAAGGTTATTCAGGAAGAGCCATGCCGCCGAAGAAGACATACCGACCGAAGAAATCGCTTCCTGACAGTTTCAAGATGAAGCTGGGCGGCGCAGGCAATATCTTCACGACAGCGGAGTTACGCGCAATGGCAATGGAGGCGGTCGATCATCTTGAAGCCGCCGGTATCACTCACGTCAAGCCCTGCAATCTTTACATTCCGCCAGTCGATGCCAAAGGCGAGCCGATTGTCCGCGTCCGTGGCGAAGCATTGCAGGATGTTGTCATTCCCGCCCCGTACCGAAGCGCCGCCGACGAGCACGGGTTGTAAGCGCCCGCACCCAGAGCCGTTCAGCCAACGCGTTTTTTCGTCAGGTTTTGAAAGCCGTTCGCATCGACATTTTCTCCCCCGAGACCGGTATGCCTGTCTTTCACCGTGACACTTTGCGCTGCCGCGCGGGCACTGCAAGGGTCGAGATGAACGCTAACGCGCCCTATTCCGTTATCCCGCTCCTTCGGCATCGCCTGTCGTTTTCACGAAGACAGGCAATAACGCCGGTCTCAAAAAGGAGAAACATCATGTCTAAGAACGAACAAAAACCCAAAAACCTTCCCGTCGCAAAAATTCGCGTCGGCGGCATCACCGCAAGCATCTGGGAAAACAAGGGCGAAAAAGCCACAACCTTCAGCGCCACGTTCGACCGGCGTTACCGGGACGGCGAAGGCAACTGGCATTCCAGCGCAAGCCACAACGCCGACGATCTTCTGGCTCTCGCCAAAGCAGCCGATCTGGCGCATACGAAAATTCTTGAATTGCAGGGTGCCGGTGAGTAACCGGGACGGCGGCGGGTCGAACGATCCGCCGCCTTTACTTTTCCTGTGGTTCGAAAGGGCGCGGTTTATTTTCTTCAAATACCCGCCATTTCTCATCGTATGCTTCACGTTCCGGACTCCCGAACGGTATGCCGAACCCTAATTCCGGCATGTGGGCCTTTGCGTAAAGCTGGAGGCGCAGCTCATCAATGGTGCGCGCGGCGTAGCCTGGATCACGGGGTCCATCCTCCCCGGCTTCCTTGATGACGTATTGGGATGCGTCATCGTATCGTTGAACTTCCTCCAGATAGTTTGCGACGCCAAACAGGAAATTGGCGGTCACCGGCTCGCCCGCGATCTTTGCATTGATGCCGCTCTCGAACGCTGCGAGGGCAGCTCCCGACCCAAATTGCGCAATAACAGCCTGAGCGGCCTGATAGGTATCCCGGCGCACCACCCGGCGACGCACATGGAACCGCTCATTCATGCGCCGGGTGCGCTCGTCCCGGTAGAGATTGTAAATTTTGGCGAACGGATTAAACATGGAGATCGCTTGCCTCCGGGACATCATCAGCTTCGATCATGGTCAGAGCGACGGTGCCGTACTGGCCCCGTGACGCCAGCCGCAATGCCTGACGGGCGACGCATTCTTCAAAAATGTTCCTGACCGTCCGTCCGTTGCCGAAGTGCTTGCCGTGGTCCATTGTCATCAACGTGTCCGCCGCCTTTTTCATCGCGTCCATCGACATCTGGACGCCCGCAGAAACACAGAGACTTTGCAATATCTCCATCTGTTCCAAAGGCGTGTAATCCGGGAAGTCGATGTAGGTCTTGAACCGTGACGACAGGCCGGGGTTGGAATCGATGAACTGCTTCATCTCCGCCCGATACCCGGCGACAATCACGACTAGGCGATCCCGCCTGTCTTCCATCAACTTGAGCAGCGTTGCAATCGCTTCCGCACCGTAATCATCGGCACCGCTGCTACTGACGAGGTTGTAGGCCTCGTCAATGAACAACACGCCATCCATCGCACGATCGACAACTTTTTCCACCTTGAGCGCGGTCTGACCTTCATACGCGGCGATGAGCCCCGCGCGATCTGTTTCGACGAGATGACCCGACTTGAGCAAGCCGTGTTCGCGATAAATCTTACCGATAATCCGCGCGACCGTCGTCTTTCCGGTGCCGGGATTTCCGGTAAAGACGAGATGGTGCGTTATAGGCAAAGACGGCATTCCCGCTCGCTTCCTTGCCTTACCGAGAAGGATCAGGCTCAGGGTTTTCTGCACCTGTTCTTTCACCGCCGTCAGGCCGATCATGCTATCCAGCTCATCCAGCGGATCACCGGGCACTGCGGATCGCGGCGTTAGCCTGCTCAGGACTTCGGGCGGCAGCGTCGAACCACGGCCAGGAGGCAGAAGTTCGCCTTTGGGAGGAACCGGTTTCGGCGGCGTCACGGCGGGACGCAGGATTTCTCCTGTTGGAGTTGTCGGCTTTGGGGTTGTGAGCCCTGTCCCGTACAGACCCCAAGGATCGGGCCTCCGTATTAGGTCGATGAAACCAGGTGTAGGCGGATTACCGGGCTTCGCCGGTTTCTGATTGAGTACGAGGTCGTCCCAGGCATCGACTGGAGGTTTTTGATCGTTATCCACTTGGGGAAAGAACCTTTCAAAGTTCAGGTAATTCGGGGTGTCCTCGCTGCCATCAATTTCCCTCGGCTCTGAAACCGGGGGAGATACGCGATTGCTCCACCCGTCGCCCGTAAGTATTCCATCGTTCCTCAAAAGCGGCAGTAACCTTTGGAAGTTTAGGTAATTTAGGGTGTCCTCACTGCCGTCAATCTCCCTGCGCACGGGAGTCGGCGGAAAACTGCGGTCGGGCAATCGTGGCGGCGGTTGTGTGTCGAAGTAGCGGATTTTGTCGGGAGCAGGCGGAGGCGGAGTGTCGAAATAGCGGATGGTTGCGGGAGGAAGCGCGGGATGAGTTTCGACGGCATACTGGAGTCCTTGACGCCGGGAACGCCAGAGGCTGCGGTTCCATCGTTCTTGATATCGCGCGTCGGGAGCGTAATACCAGTACGGCATGTAATCGAAGTACGGCGTGACCTTCAAAATCATCGGACGGCGGTCACCGCGCCAGATAATCTGATTTTTGCGGCTGTTGAGCAAAAGCTGCGAAACCTGATTGGCGTCAAGCAGGTTCCGCTCCTCCTTGACGATGCGGCGATCCTTGCCGGTGCCTTCCCGCCTTTGCACAACATGCTTGCCCAGGAATTCGACGATCATTTTCACGCTGCCCGGGTGCTTGATGCCAAGGAATTGCACGGCTTCAGCATTGCCGAGGAAGCCGCCCCAGGACTCAGGGTAGGTTTTCTGGAACTGTTCGATGTCCTGTCCGATGACCCACAGGCGGACGCCGAAGGAGCGCAGCGTTGGCGCGACCAGCTCAATGCCGTCCAGTTTGCCGAGGCTGGGAAACTCGTCTATTGCGAGCAGCAATGGATGTCTGCGAGGGGTTGTATTCCGGAACATCATGTCGATCACAAGCAGGATGAACATGCGGAGCCATCCCTTCGCGACCCCGGTCACCATGTTCAGAGGCAGCGATAGATAGACCGACATATCCTGACTTTTCAAATCGCTCAGGAGAAAGTCGGAGGTGCAGCTGATCTTCTTGATTTCCGGGAGGTCGAGAAAAGACGTGTGATTCTGCGCCTGCGAGAGAACGGAACCGCGTTGGTTTTCCGGCATACGCAGGATGGTGCTGGCGACGAAGCTGATGGCTTCCTTATAGGGACCGTCTGGGCAATTTTGCATCGCGATCAGGAGGGCATCAAACGGATCATTCCGCTTCGGGTTGATATCGCCGCTCCGGACGCCTGCTGCAAAAGCATCCTTGTCGCCCTCCATCAGAAACCGCCGCATCTGCATCAGGTTTCGCCTGCCCGGCGGCCCCTGAAAAACGTAAAGCAGCAGTCCCTTGATGACATCTCGCGCAGCCCGATCCCAGAAGGGATCGCGCGATGCAATCTCCACCAGAGCCTCGCTGACCTTTGAGGCGTAAGAAATCGGCGCGTCGATGTCCCTTTCGGCTATCCGCGCCATTTCATCGAAGACGTTATAGCTGGCCGTTGCTATGCCGGTAATCCCGAACGGGTCGAGGACATGGACCTGCTGCCCCATGCCACGGACGCCCCATCCTCCGCCGCCCCGGCGGCTGGCGGTCAGCTGGGCAAGCTCGCCCTTCGGATCGACGCAGAGCAATGACCCCTGATGAAGACAGAGGTTGGGGATCAACGCAGCCGACGACTTTCCCGCTCCGGTGCCGGCCAGCGTGACCATGTGTTTTTCTGTCCTGATACCGATGGGCCGTAACAACCCGCCCCCGAGCTTGAGCCGGGGACGCCCGAGAAAAATGTCTCCCTGCTCATAACGGTTCGAGAGAACTTCCAGAAAGCCTGCCCAGCCACCGGTTGATACCCGGCCAAAGCGGGTTACTATCTCCCACCAGTCTTTGATTTTGATGGCCGCGACCAGCAGTAACGGACGACCGGCCTTGGAATGAAACGGGTCCCAAAGGCCGATGAAGTAGTTCAGCCGAGTGATGACCGTCCACCAAAACACGCAAAACACCGCTAGGCTGAAGGCGATGATGCTCTCGCGTACGGGAGTCGTAAACCACCAGCCAAGCGGCACGGCTCTCAAGAGCGGGTCGGCAAACCATGTAACGGGTAGAGCAGCGACTTCGAGTAGCGGTTCCATAACCGGACGGACAATTTCCGGCAGACGATGTCCCAGCCAATGATGGAAAGTTGGCGAGGGGACAAGCAGGAGAAGGGTCGCGATGAAGACAGCGGCGACAACAAATTTTGCACGCATTGAGAGTTTCCGTATGCTATACCACGAAGCTCGTTGATAACTATTGATTAATGATTGCGTGTCAAAAATACGTTGCACAAACAGAGGAAGTGGTGCATGATGTCGCATATACGGAAAGCCATTCGGTGGCCCGCAATTCCCAAAGCTAAAGCGGTAGGACTGTCTGTTTCACAGACCGCAAGATGTGCGGCGGTAGCACCGCCGCCCGGCTTCGCCTCATCTTGCAAAGGGGCGCTCCGCTCCCCGTTTGATCCCCCGGCCAGGCACTGCGAGCCGTGGACCAGCCCAAAGCGTGCCGCCTTTGGATACCTGCCCAGAGCGTTCCGCCCGTGGACCCTGACCAGGAGCCTTGCCCCTTGCACCCGCGTCGGTGGCGTTCCGCCCCAGCAACCCCTGAGCGAGGGGGTGCCCCCCTCGCCCACCCAGCCCCACCCTGCGCGGATGGGATGCGCGGCTGCGTCATGAGCCGCAGCGATAAAAGAAAGCGCATGACGACGGTTCATGCCCGCGTCACCGAAGAGGAGAAAGCGACCCTCACGGCCAAGGCCAAATCACTCGGCGGCATTAGTGCGCTGTTCCGCGCTGCCGCCCTCGGCTACAAGCCACCGAAGTCCAAGGTTGATGTACAGGCTGTGACGCAGGTGTTGGCGGAGCTTGGCAAAATCGGCTCCAACGTCAATCAGATCGCCAAGCATCTGAATGCCGGGCGACCCGGCGATACGGTCGAAAACATGGTCACTTCCACGCTCGGGGACTTGCGGGATATGCGCCACGCCTGCATGAAGGCGCTCGGTTTCGAAGCCGACCGTAAGCCACCGAAGATTTGACAATCGCTAGAATTTGGCTGGCTAGCCGTCCGGGCTAGCCAGCCGGTCGGGACGGCGTGACACTCCGGCTTGTCGGGCCGTCCTGTCATGGTGGCCTGCCATGACGGCCCTTTACGATGTTCCGGCTAGCCGGCTAGTCAACGCGGCTTGGCAAGCTCTCTTGACACGCCGCCGTGTCACGTCATACTGCCAGGACGGCTAGACGTTCATTCCGGCAGGGCAGTAGCATGATTATCACCGTCGCCAGTTACAAGGGCGGAGTCGCCAAAACCACCACGGCGATCCACATTGCAGCCTTCCTCCAAAGGAAGGCCCCTACGCTTTTGATTGACAGCGACGTTATCCGCGCCGCCACGATTTGGAGTAACCGAGGCCCCGGTTTCTCCTTCAAGGTCGTTGACAGCACCCTTGGCGTGAAAATGGCACGCGAATACGTTCAGGGGCACATCGTCATCGACACCGAGGCAAACCCCAAGAACGTGGACTTCAAAGCCGTTGTCGAAGGGTGCGATTTACTCGTCATCCCGGCTGTGCCGGAGACGACTGCGACAGACGGCCTTATCCACACACTGTCCCAGTTGGAAGAGGGTGAGATAGACACGAGACGATACCGGGTACTAATAACCAAGGTCCCGCCGTCGCCTCAGACTGACGGCGAGAAGCTCAGGGCGCAGCTAGTCGCAAACAATATCCCCGTATTCAAAACCGAGATCCCGCGCCTCAAGGCGTTTGACACAGCGTCGTCAAAAGGGGTCGCAATCTGCGACCTGAAAGACAAAGGGGCGTCGCGGGGCTGGGAGGCATACGAGAAAGTAGGAAAGGAAATTCTCAGTGGCAAATGAAGTTTCAAAGTTCTCAGGTCTGTCGAAGTTTCGCGAGACGACTGGGAAACCGGATGGCAAGCCAACCGCCAAAGTTGAAGCGAAAATGGAATCGACTCCGGGGAGGGATTCCAAGTCCCCAAGTGAGCTACGCGGGGCAGGGGAACTCAATCTGCCGACCCGGAAAAAGCCCATCGGTCAGCGCCGGGATGTGGACTACCGGCAGAAGGCGGTTCTCCTAAAAGAGTCCAGCATTGACGAGGCCGAAGTCCGGTTGCGGCGCAACCACAAGGGCACAACATTTTCAGAGTTGATGCAGGCGCTTCTGGAGCAGTGGCTAGCTGGCTAGCTGGCGTGACACGACGGCGTTCGCCGCCCGGAAGGGGGAGGGGGCTTAGGCGTTCCGCGTCTTTCCGAGCCGCGCTTTCCGCGATGCGAGAGATTCAAACTTCGGTGTGGTGGTCGTCTTTCGCAGCCATTCCGAAAAGACTTCCGGGTCGAAGCGAACCGCATTTCCAACCCTGATACTTGGCAATTCGCCGTCTGAAATCATGCGCTTTATTTGCCGCCTCGTCGTTTGGAGGATCGTGGCGACTTCTTCCAGTGTGAGCGCCGTCTTCCGTTGCGCGAGGTCATCCAGCAACTTCATTTCGCGTTCTCTGAAGTCGCCAGTTCAAGCAATGCAACCCTCCAAGCCTTGACATCTTCATCTGTCTTGAAAACTGGCAGGAGGCCCTTATGCACGAGACGCCCTTGTGCCAAATTGTCGAGCCATTGCGTTGCATTCGGAATCACTCGCATGAAGTGTCCGACGAGCTGATAGGCCTCCGCACACACATCCTCAGCCTCGCTTGCTGGAGCCTCGTAGAGTGAGGGCACCAAGGTCTTGACCGCAGGCGCGGGTGCATCCACCATCTCTGAAACCCAATGGGACAGGATGTGAGGGTCGAATCGCACGGTGCCCCGCACCTTGAAACTCGGGATTTTCCCTTCAGCAGCCATTTGATAGACCAGACGATCGCTAATCTGGAGAAGATCCGCGACTTCGCTAACGGTCATTGCGTTCTGTTTTTGCGCCAGGATGTGCGCCAGTCTCATTGTGCCCTCGGGAGTGCAGCGTATTCGGAACCACGAGGTTATCACCGTTGTTGGAAACGCTTCGCGTTCACAAGGTGCAACGCGGAATAGAGCGTCGGAGAAATTTGGAACGGCTTAGTGCGAGTGGCCGCCAGTCTCTGCTACAATCTTTAAGTGGCGCTGAGAGAAGTTTTAGGGGCGGTTTAGGGGCGGTTCATCCCGGATAGCCTGCAAAATGGATCCACTCGGTCACCCGATGCGCGGTATGCGAAATCTGCAAAGTGTTCCTGACAAAGACACTTACCGCAAATCGTTGAAACTACGTCTGGGGACGTAGCTCAGTTGGTTAGAGCGCTGCCCTGTCACGGCAGAGGTCGCGGGTTCGAGCCCCGTCGTCCCCGCCATAAACCAAAGAAA
>Ga0207933_1002140_pt1 | contig 13312 bp, 9 predicted proteins | sample NGESurdeep092012_4_FD_184488 | JGI IMG/M metagenome (GOLD analysis project Ga0207933, IMG submission 184488) | Arctic peat soil microbial communities from Barrow, Alaska - NGEE Surface sample F53-3 deep-092012 (SPAdes) | ecosystem: Environmental > Terrestrial > Soil > Wetlands > Peat ... | reverse complement strand
ATTTTTTTTTAAAAATTCGTCAAAATTCTGTGGAGATTATTTTTGAAAAGCAATCTTTCATAGGCTTTTTTGTTTTTAAAATTAACTACCAAAACGAACTGCAGGAAGATCCCCTTTACAAAGGGGATTCTTTTTTAATGTGACCTATGCACAACGCACTAATTGAAAAAATGCGGAAATTGTTTGTATACTGTCAATAATAGAGCTGGCAATTTGTTTGTCAAATGCTATATTAAACGATCTGAAAAATTTATACGCTAAAACTTTCGCCGCAAGCACAACTCCGGCTGGCGTTGGGGTTATTAAAATAGAAGCCTTTTCCGTTTAACCCATCACTGAATTCCAGCGTGGTATTTACGAGGTACAAAAAACTTTTAAGATCTGTTACCACTTTGATTCCTTTATCTTCAAATTCCTGGTCCATTGGTTTTCTCTCTTTATCAAAATCCATCTTATAGCTAAGACCTGAGCATCCTCCACTTTCTACACTCACCCGTAAAAAATAATCATCAAGAGAAAATTGCTTTTCTTCCATCAATTGTACTACGCGGTCTTTTGCTTTTTCACTTACGTAAATCATAGTTTGAAATTGTTGATGTTCAACAGCTAAGAAATTAATGCAAAAATACGCCAGATTTAAATGTTTTGTGTATTTTGAATAAGGTAAACCTGGTAATTTAACAATCAAAAAACTTCTTAATTTCAGTTATTACAATTGTCCGCAAACTTTCTGTGTAAAGAATTTTCGCATATTAATTTGTAGATTTGCGCTCTTTTATTTTAAAAGAAGGAGAGTTGTCCGAGTGGTTGAAGGAGCACGCCTGGAAAGTGTGTATGCGGGAAACTGTATCGAGGGTTCGAATCCCTCACTCTCCGCAAGATTTTCAATATCTTGTTCTTGAATGATAGCCAGTACGGGACCTTCTGCCGTTTAGATAGTAAATAAACAAATTCTGGCAATTCCTACTTTAATCTATTAACCGCTCTTTTTTGAAACCATTCTTTAAAATAAAAAGGAATAAACTGACCTAAGTTTTATTTTTACCAAAACATATATTTGCTTCATGAATATTGAAAACATATATAATGTATTTATTAAATATCATTCTATACAAACCGATACAAGAAAATTGCAGAAAGGTGATCTGTTCTTTGCGCTAAAAGGTCCGAATTTCAATGGAAATCTTTTTGCGCGGCAAGCGCTTGACGATGGCGCCGCTTATGTGGTAGCCGATGAGAAGCTGTCATTTTCTGATGAAAGAGTTATACAAGTAGATGATGCATTGCAAACCTTGCAGCAACTTGCAAAATTTCACCGGGAGCAATTTAATATTCCATTTATCGCTATTACTGGTAGCAATGGGAAAACCACAACCAAAGAATTAGTGCATGAAGTATTGGCATCTCAATATAAAACATATACCACCAAGGGAAATCTGAATAATCATATCGGCGTTCCGCTTACCATTTTAAAAATAAAAGCAGATGCAGAGATGGCAGTGATTGAAATGGGCGCCAATCATTTGAAAGAAATTGAAGGCTATTGCCAATATGCACAACCAACACACGGGCTTATTACGAACATTGGCAAAGCGCATCTTGAAGGTTTTGGTGGTGCTGAAAATGTAAAAAAAGGGAAAGGAGAATTGTTTGAGTATATCAAACAAAAAAATGGGATCGCTTTTGTAAATGCGGATGATGCTAACGTATTAGAAGTGAGTCAAAATCTGAAAAATATTATTTACTACGGAAGTAGCGGGGAAAACAGTACCGGACATATTTTGAGAAAAGATCCGTTTTTGGAATTAGCGGTTGGTAAGGAAGGTTTGATTAAAACAAACTTAGTGGGCGCGTACAACTTGCCAAATGTGCTTGCAGCAGTTTGTATCGGAGAATATTTTAAAGTTGATTTTGAAAAAATAAAGAAAGCGATTGAAAATTATGCACCCTCCAACAGCCGTTCACAATTAATAAAATTAAAAAGTAACTCAATCATTTTAGATGCTTATAATGCAAATCCGGGAAGCATGGCAGCAGCTATTGAAAATTTTGCCTCGATGAATGGCGACAAAAAAATTTTGCTGCTCGGCGATATGAAAGAGCTGGGACAGGATAGTCAGAAAGAACATGCAGCCATTATTTCTTTGATTGATAAACATAAATGGAAATACGTGGTATTGGTAGGTGAAAATTTTTCGGAAATAAATCATGGCTATATTTCGTTCGAAAATTCTACCCAGGCCAGGGAATGGTTTCAAAAAGAAGATATTGAGAACGCGCAGATACTTATCAAAGGATCCCGGAGCATGCAGATGGAAAAAGTAATTGAATAACTATTCGGAAAATAAAACTGCATTAATGCGGTTTGAAAAAGTATCTGTGGCTGTTTATTTTGTAGTAAGTGGTTTTTGGCAAAAGACCTCGATCTTTCAAAATTGATGAACTATTTTAGATATTGGAATTGGGATTATTTGATAATTTTTAGGTGGAAGTGATGAGGCTTAAAGGACTCTTTATTAATTTTCTTTTGGTAGCTGAGATAATTTCTATCCTGGTAAAAATGGTTTCTGAAGGAAAAATTTCGGGTACTCGTTCCGGCCACTCTACCAGGCAAATCTCATTACTATTCAGGCAATCTTCAATGCCGGCATCCATCGCTTCCTGATCGCTTTTTATCCGGTAAAGATCAATATGATATACTATATCGCCGCGTTGTGAAGCATATTCCTGGATAATAGAGTAGGTAGGGCTGGTGACCGCTTCGGATACGCCCATTTCCCGACACAGGGCATTTATAAAAGTGGTTTTGCCAGCTCCCAAATCGCCGCTGAACGCGAATAATTTGTTCATTTTATTTAAACTCAAGAAATATTTTGCTGTTTTTTCTATCTCATGCAGGTCAAAAATGATTTCCATAAAGCTCATGTTTCTGTAAAAATACAGGTTTGCAACATTTTCCTAAAATTTATGCGTTATTTAATAGATATCCATTGAAGTTCTTTGGAGTTGTAGGTAAGTTTTTGAACATGCAGTTTAATCCTGACTTAGTGGCGGAACATAATACTTAATTTTAGCGTAATGTAGTATAAATTTGCAACTCAAAACCCCCGTATCCCCGATAAAAAATCTTCTTCCATACCATCTTTTAATTTTTTTCCTTTTTAATCTGTGCAACAATATAAATGCGCAGGATAGATTGATCAATGGGAAAGTAACGGACGGCCTAACCGGGCTTCCTTTGTCGTCATGCAGTGTATATTCGCTTGAATCTGGCAAAGGATCAGTTACAGACGATAAAGGAAAATACATGCTGCAAATTGATCGTAAAACGGATTCTATTGCCGTATCCATGGTTGGCTACGAAACCATCAGGAAGCCTGTGTTGAAAGCCGGTGACCAGGAAATTGATTTTGTACTAACGCCGGTCTCTGCTTCGATGGAAGGTATCGTGATCAAGTTTAAGGCGAAATATACCCTTGCGCAAATGCTTATCAGAAAAGTGATCAAAAATAAAAATACGAACGATGTTTTCAATGCTGATAGCTACCAATGCCAGGTATATGACAAGATAGAGGTAGATGCTAAAAACATTCCTCAGGGGTTACAAACCAGTCGCTTTACGAAGCCGTTGTCTTTTGCGCTTGAAAATATGGATACCACAAAAGACAATGATTTGGCTTTACCAATTTTTATTACTGAAAGCAGTTCTAATTTTTATTTTCAAAAGAAGCCTGAAAGGAAAAGATATGACTACACAGGAATCAAAAGTTCGGGTGTGGACAATAAATCTTTTCTGAAATACGTGGATGGACTTTATAAAAATATAAACGTTTATGATAACAACGTGAAACTGGCGGATGTCAATTTTGTAAGCCCCATAGCCGATAACGCTTTAACCTATTATAACTACGACATTCTGGATACGCTGGTAATAGACCATCATAGTTGCATTCAGGTAAAATTCGACCCTAAAAGTGATGGAAGCAATACGTTTCGTGGATACTTATGGATTACGGATACTTCTTATGCAGTCAAGTCTTTAGTGATGCGCATCTATAAGAACGCGAATGTCAATTTCATTAAAAAGCTTGAAATCTCACAAGTTTTTGAATATTCAAGTTATGACAAATTCTTGCCTGAAAGAAGCGAATTATACATAGATCTGCTTGTTCCTGAATTTAAAAAATTTGGTGCGATTGTAAAGAAAACGACCATGTTTAGAAACGCAGTGTTGAATAATAGCCAGATTGATACTGCTTTCGATAAGAAACAGGTTGATTTATCCATGACGTCAAAGGATACAGCCAATTGGGCAACCAAACGTTTTGAGCCATTGAGCACGTCTGAGCAATCCATTTATAAACTAATAGATTCTTTACAAAAAGTTCCTCTCGCTATTTTTTATGAAAAATTGATTTCAGCGATCACCACTGGCTACTATACAACGGGAAACGTGGATATCGGGAATGTATATAATTTCTATACGAATAACAGAACTGAAGGCAACCGGTTTAATTTTGGAATGCAAACTAATCCGGGCTTTAACGAGCATATACAACTCAGTGGTTATCTCGGTTATTCTACAAAAATTGACCAAACCAGCTACATGGCTAATAGTACTTTTGTATTGACGCGCAAGCAATGGAGCACGTTATCCCTGCAATATATGAATGACATCACCGGCTCTTATGATTATAGCAAGTATGCACCAGATGAAACTTCTATCTTTTCGCTTTCTGCTATTTTACAAAGGGCAAATGCAAATCCATTAAGACTCGTCAATCAAAAAGGCGGAGACATAGCCTACAAGAAATATTTTAATAATGGGATTGGTATTGGCGCAGAAATCAACCACCAAGCCATCACTCCATACTTCAATACTTATTTTACGTCCGATGTGTTTGCACCTTATATCTATTCAAAGCCGGGTGTAAATAGTGATTATCTTACAAACGAAGCAAGTGTTTCTTTGAGATACGCCTATCGCGAGAAATACGTAACGCAACATTATGTAAGAGGCAGCCTCGGAAGCGTCTTGCCCATCGTGAAGTTTGCCTTTACGAAGGGCATCAAAATTAATAGCGGTGTTCTTAAAAGCGACTTCAATTATCATAAATGGGACCTCGATATTCAACAGGATATCACTTTTGGACGCATTGGTAAACTATCCTATAATATAGATGCAGGCGTTGTAAACGGTACATTGCCTATTACATTTTTAGATATTCCAAGAGGGAACTACACCTACTATTATGATATTTATGCCTTCAATAACATGAACAGGTACGAATTTGCTACTGATAAATATTTGAGCCTAATGGTGCAACAGGGATTTGGCAGCTTTCCGTTTAAATACATTCCCCTGCTGAAAAAGACACGGTGGCGCTCAGTAGTTTCATTCAAGGGGGTTTTGGGTGGCATGTCCGAAGCCAACAAAAAAGCCAATGGATATTATGACTCATCCATTGATTATCCCTTTTATGTTCCGTCGAAAACACCCTACATGGAAACGTCAGCTGGGATATATAATATCTTCAATTTCCTGAGATTAGATGCAGTGTGGCGATTGAATTATTTCGATCATCCTAATATTCAAAAATTTGGTGTAAAGATGAGTTTTCAGTTTACATTTTAATTTGAAATGCAACATTAAGACGAAAGATTCTTAACTCTTACCAAGAAACCAGCTGATAGTAAACGAACAAATAGTGGAGTTTTTTATTTTATCCCAAATATCACTTGAATCGTTCTTTCTCGAAAGCGGTAAAAAAAATTCCGGCAATTCCTCTTTTCCGCACGGATAAATGACTTGGGTAAAAGAAATTTCGTAAGATTGATTAATCAGGGATTTTCTTTGTGCCGGAGCAATTTTGGTATTTTAACCTGATCGACGTCCCCTATCCAAATGTAGTGCAGTGGATGTATAAATAAAAAACCTCCGAAATAAATCAGAGGTTTTTTGTCGGGGCGGCAAGATTCGAACTTGCGACCTCCACATCCCAAATGTGGCGCGATGACCGGGCTACGCTACGCCCCGAAAACTTTTTCCCTTAAAAGATGCGGAGAGGGTGGGATTCGAACCCACGGTACAGTTTGACCCGTACGACGATTTAGCAAACCGTTCCTTTCGGCCACTCAGGCACCTCTCCTTTTGTAAAGCATGTATTTAAGGGTTGCAAAAATAGCATATGAATTTCAAAAATTAAAATAAAAATTAAGGTTGTAAAATTGGAATGAAATTTTTGAGAAAAACAAGAACTGGCTGGTTACATGGCGGCCAATTGAACTTTTTGCTGGAGTTCGATGACACTTTCTTTAAATAAAATATCTGTATCCATCAGGTCTTTTACAGTCTGGCAACTGTGAATAACTGTTGTGTGGTCACGTCCACCAAAATGCTCACCAATTGTTTTTAAGGAGTTTTTTGTAAAAGCTTTAGCCAGGAACATCGTAATCTGCCGGGCTTGTACGATTTCTCGTTTCCTTGTTTTCTGCAACAGTTTCTCATATGGTACATCAAAATAATCACATACCATTTTCTGAATAGTATCTATCGTGATCTCTCTTGAAGAGGATTTAATGAAATTGCGTAAAACTTTTTTTGCCAAATCTAAATCTATTTCCCTTTTGTTAAGCGAAGACTGTGCCAATAGAGATATGAGAGCGCCTTCAAGTTCACGGATATTATTCTGAATGTTATATGCGATGTATTTTACCACTTCCTTAGGCATTTCCAGCCCATCATTCTTCATCTTTCTTTCCAGAATTTCAATCTTGGTTTCATAGTCGGGGATTTGCAAATCGGCACTAAGTCCCCATCGAAATCGGCTCAACAATCTTTCCTGAACTCCTTCGAGGTCCTTTGGCGGCTTATCCGTCGTTAGTATCAACTGTTTGCCGCTTTGATGCAAGTGGTTGAAAATGGCAAAAAATGCATCTTGTGATCTTTCCGCACGGTTAAAGAATTGAATATCATCAATAATCAAAACGTCAATTAGCTGATAAAAATGAATGAAATCATTAATCGCGTTATTTCTTCCATGATCTACAAATTGGTTGATGAATTTTTCAGAGCTGACATATAATACGACTTTATTATTATGCAATCTTTTTACTTCATTGCCGATAGCCTGTGCCAGGTGTGTTTTACCTAATCCGACACCGCCGTAAATTACTAATGGATTAAATGAGGTACTTCCCGGCTTTTCCGCTACCGTTTTTCCGGCGCGTCTTGCTACCCTGTTGCAATTTCCTTCTATGTAAGATTCAAATGTATAAGATGCGTTTAGTTGCGGATCAATCTGCATCTTTTTAAGACCGGGAATCACAAATGGGTTCTTAACAGGATTCGTTATGACTAAAGGGAAATCCATTTCATTATTAGAATAAGATTTATACCCGTGGCCAGGCACATCCATCGTCACCGGCTTATTTTTGCTGTTTCCGCTATCCACCATTATCCGGTATTCAAGCATAGCGTTTTTGCCGAGTTCTCGCTTCAAAGTTTTTGCCAGAAGGGTTACGTAATGCTCTTCAATGTACTCATAAAAAAACTGGCTGGGTACCTGGATCGTTAAAACGTTATTTTCTAAATTAACCGGCTTGATGGGCTCGAACCACGTTTTGTAATGTTGCCACTCAACTATATCTTTAATTATATTGAGACAATTACCCCAAACTGTTTCGCAAGCATTATCCATTATTTTCCGTAAGCCGTTTTATTTATTTTAGAAAAATTCTTTTCTGAAGGAATCATTAAAAAAATTCAAACAAAAGAAATTGTCAAAAATTTAATCAACAACACAGCGAATATCAAAAGAAATTGTTGAAAAAAAAATTTTTTATTCAAGGTTTTTTTACAGTAAAAATTTTATTTAGCCTCAAAAAAACAAAAGGATTTTCATTTCCTTTTTTTCGGTTATTTCAAAAGATAAGCCTGCATTGGATTCAGCAGTTTAAATCGCGTTTTTTATGAATTCTAAAATAATTTTTCCGATCCTTTTTTTCGTGAGAATTTTTTTTAGTGCAGAAAAAAAATGTGCAAAACATTTTTTTGACTTTATAATTTTCTTTAAGTGGTTTTAAATTAAATGACTTTATCTTTAAAAAAAAATAGAATAGTTATGAGTTATGAATTAACGGGAAAATTAGCAATAAAATTTGACACAATACAGCGCACTGAGACGTTTAAAATCCGCGAGTTTGTAGTAGAAAAATCTGAAGATATCAACGGTAAGTTAGTGGTTAACTATATTAAATTTCAATCTGTGCAGGATCGTACCGGTATCATAGACAGAGTAAATGAAGGCGATGAAATAAAAGTCTATTTCAACATTCGCGGAAGCAAGTGGGAAAAAGACGGACGTGTTTCTTACTTTAATAACCTGGATGCATGGCGCATTGAACAAGTGTTGAAACCCGGCGCTGACGCGTCTTCAGAAGATGGGCACCTGGAGCCATTGGACACGTTCACTTCCAGTTCGCAGGAAGCGATTGATGATCTTCCGTTTTAAATTCATAAATATAAAAACAGGAAATAAAGTTGTTATAACTAATCTTCTTTTTGTTTAAGTTTTCAGGATAAAAACCTGGCACTTTTTAATTTATGCAAGAAAAAATTTCACTACGGCTTCTTCCATCCCAGGCTTCTCACGAGGCATTCATCGAATATATTGCAAAAGCAAAAGGGAAAAATACGTCCGAAATTACAGGATATCAAATTCTTAAAAAGTCTATTGATGCAAGAGGTAAGACGATATGGATCAACTATACTGTCAATGCATTCATTAATGAACCGTTTCATGAAAGAGGATTGCAGGAATTCAATTTTCGTGATGTAAGCAATGCTGCAAAAAAAGTAATCATTATTGGCGGTGGTCCGGCCGGGATTTTTGCCTCGTTACAGCTTATTGAGCGTGGAGTAAAACCCGTTATCCTTGAAAGAGGGAAGGAAGTGAGGGCAAGGAGAAGAGACCTGGCGATATTGAATAAGGAAGGGATTATTAATACCGAAAGCAACTATTGCTTCGGAGAAGGAGGCGCAGGCACATATAGCGATGGAAAATTGTATACCCGAAGCAATAAACGTGGCGACATCAACCGGATACTAAATCTGTTTGTTCATTTTGGCGCGGACAGCAGTATATTATATGAAGCCCACCCTCACATAGGCACTAATAAACTGCCTGCCATTATAACGGCAATGCGTAAACGTATAATTGATTGTGGCGGAGAATTTCATTTCGAAAAAAAGGTAACTGATTTTCATATTGAGAAGGACGAAATAGTATCGGCGAAGACGGCCGATGGTGATATTTTTCGAGGCGAGGCATTTATTCTTGCTACCGGACATTCTGCAAGGGATATTTTTGAGCTATTGCATCAAAAAAATATTGAAATAATCGCAAAGGGATTTGCGTTGGGGGTAAGGATAGAGCATCCGCAGGAAGTAATTAATTCTATTCAATATGGAAACGCTGTCGCCGAAGAAAATTTGCTGCCTCCTGCGTCATATAGCCTGGTAGAGCAGGTACAAGGAAGAGGTGTATTTTCTTTTTGTATGTGCCCCGGAGGAATCATTGCACCAGCCGCTACCAACGAAAAAGAATTGGTGGTTAATGGATGGAGCCCATCAAAAAGAAATAATCCGTACGCGAATAGTGGAATGGTAGTACAAGTGGAGAAGGAAGACGTAATAAAATATTATTCCCATAAAAAAAATAAGGTTCCTGATTTCGCATCTCCGTTGTTGATGGTGCATTTTCAAAAGGAAGTGGAAGAAAAATCTTTTATTGCTGGCGGCGGCGGATACGTAGCGCCTGCCCAACGGATGGTGGATTTTGCTGAGGAGATACTTTCCCAGTCTTTGCCGAGGTGCTCCTATCTACCTGGCATCCGAACGGCTTTATTGCAAGAGGTGCTGCCTCCTTTTATTAATGATAAATTGAAAAAAGCCTTAAAATCGTTTGGGAAGAAAATGCCCGCGAGAAATAAGCTTTCAAATTATTTTACCAACGAGGCTGTGCTGGTAGCTACAGAAAGCAGAACTTCGTCTCCCGTAAGAATTCCTAGGGATGAATTGAGGTTGCATCATCCCTCGATAATAAACCTTTTTCCGTGCGGAGAAGGTGCCGGATATGCCGGTGGTATTGTAAGCGCTGCAATGGATGGAGAACGCGTCGCTCAGGCGATCGTCTTATAAATGTCCGCTGTTCCTCAGCTACCTAAAAATGGAAAATTGACTGGCCATAAAAAATGTCTCACATTCTCTTAATTTATTCCTCTTGTTTATTTCTTGTCCAATAACAATTGTGTGTTCGACCTAAAGAGCAGTCCGCTAGCTTCGTAAGTAAACAAACAAATAAGAAAGATTTTACTTCAGATTCAAAAGAAGTCGCTTCAGTGACGAATATATTATTAAAAACAATATATTATATTTCACTTATTGTGTAAAAAATAACAACACTAACAAAATTATTTTAACTTATTGATAATCAATGTATCAGCATAATAAACCTTATTTATTAAATATAAATATTATGTGTATCTTATTTTTTTTAAAATAAATTTATATTTTATAAATACTTGATAATCAATAAATATTAATAGTAGTAGTCAAATTATTAAAATAAAAATCTGTATTATATTTCATTTTTATCATTAAAATAGATATTTTTGAATAAATACTTTTATATTATGAAAAAAGTTAAACTAAGCAAAGCCGCTCCTTTTATTATTTTAATGTTGGTAGCAATTATTGCAATGTTCGTTCCCAATTTTACAAATTTCAATGATGCCGGTAAATATAATTCAGCAGATATTGCATGGATATTAGTAGCGACTGCGCTGGTGTTTTTAATGACTCCCGGTCTGGCTTTTTTCTATGGTGGCATGGTGCATAGAAAAAATATACTTTCTACCATGATCAAAAGTTTCGTAGCAACGGGCATCGTAAGCATCGTCTGGGTTACTGTAGGATATAGCCTCGCGTTTGGTGATTCCATAGGAGGATTTATCGGTAACCCGTTTACACATCTTTTTTTTAGAGGAGTTAGCTCCGGAGCCCCATGGTCTCTGGCTCCTACGATTCCCTTGATGCTCTTTGCGCTTTTTCAATTAATGTTTGCAATTATAACTCCAAGCCTGGTAGTAGGAGCTGTAGCCGAAAGAACTCGATTTTCTTCTTACATCTTGTTTATAGTGATGTTCAGTTTATTGGTGTATGCGCCCATCGCACATTGGACCTGGAACCCAAAAGGATTTTTATTTAAAATGGGTATCCTTGATTTTGCCGGCGGCACCGTTGTTCACATTTCTGCCGGGTGCGCTGCCCTTGCCGGAGCAATGGTACTGAAAAGAAGGAAATCGCATCTTGAACATAAAGAGATGCCTCCTTCCAATATCCCTTATGTGCTGATCGGGACGGGTTTGCTTTGGTTTGGTTGGTTTGGTTTTAATGCCGGATCTGCAATGGCCGCAAATTCATTGGCAGTTTCTGCATTTGCTACTACTAACACGGCTGCTGCGGCAGGAGGATTGTCATGGATGTTTTTTGATGTAATGAAAGGGAAAAAGCCTTCTGTCTTAGGATTCTGCATCGGTGCTGTAGTGGGCCTCGTTGCTATTACACCTGGCGCGGGATATGTAGGTATTCCCCAAAGTATTTTCATAGGCGCTTTTGCAGCTATCATATCTAATGTGGCGGTTTATTACAGATCAAAATCAAGGCTGGATGATACATTGGATGTTTTTCCATGTCATGGTATCGGTGGGATCGTGGGCATGATCCTGACTGGGATCTTTGCTTCAAAAGCGGTGAACGCAGGAGGGAACAACGGGCTTTTTTACGGTAACCCTGAATTTTTCTTTACCCAGCTAAAAGGATTGGGAATTGTAATTCTTTACAGCTTTTCAGTCTCTTACGGCATCTTTAAATTCATTAATTGGGTAATGCCGATGAGAGTGAGCGAAGCGGAAGAAGAAATGGGTTTGGATGAATCACAACACGATGAAAAATATTTACAAGGTACACTGCTTGTGAAACATAAAGGAGCTTTTATTGAACAAGAAAAGGATATAGCTGATGCAATTAACTTCTGAGAAAAGTTAATTAGCCATATCCTTTCCATTTTTAAACTTTAAATCTATAACAATGTTAAGAAAAATTTTCTTAGGAATACTACTATTTTTTGCTTTTAATTCCTCAGATGCACAAACAGATTCTGTAAAATTATCAAAACCTGTTTCCGATACAACAACAGATCCAAAACCTTCACTTGCTATAACAGGCGCTGTGGACGCTTATTACAGGTATGATTTTAATAACCCAACAGCAAATCCGTATAACAGTTTTACCAGTTTCACTAAATCACAAAATTCATTTGCATTAGGAATGGCCAATGTGAAATTTGAGCTGCAAACCAAAAAAATAGACATGGTTGCAGACCTCGGTTTTGGCCAGAGAGAAAAAGAGTTTGCCTATAATGATAATGGCATCTCCCAGGCTATAAAGCAATTATATATTTCTTATTCACCCAACTCCTGGCTGAAACTAACAGCAGGAAGCTGGGCTACGCATCTTAATTATGAACTGGCCGATGCGTTCGGAAACCGGAATTATAGTATGAGTTATTATTTTACGTTTGGGCCTTTTTCTCATACCGGTGTCAGGGCAGATTTTACCACAAGTAAAAAAACTGCTTTTATGATTGGTGTTGCTAATGCAACAGATTACAGGGTTCCTCCCGATGGCCAGATTAACAAGAAATTTTTACTGGCTCAGTTTACTTATACGCCAAATGATAATTTACAATTTCTCTTAAATTATGTTGGTGGACAAGCGCCCGATACTTCAAAATCTAATATTGGAAATCTTATTATTACGGATAAGATCAGTAGTAAATTCAATATTGTTTACAATGGTATTCTTGCCAGTGTAAAACTTTGGGATGGCGCAAAAAACATTGGAAGCAAAACCTGGTGGGGCTCTGCATTATATTTCAATTATGATCCTAAAAGCTGGTTTGGTTTAACGCTGCGTAGCGAATACTTTAATGATGATAAACAGTTAAATCTTTACTCAACGCTGCCTGCCGGTGGCAATGTCTTTTCAAATACTTTGTCGGCAAATTTTAAAGTGGAAGGCCTCACATTTATTCCTGAATTCAGGCTTGATAACGCGAGCGCTCCTCTTTTTACAAATCATTCAGGAAGTCTTATTAAAAATGATGCAAGTTTTATTGTAGCAGTAGTTTATAAATTTTAATTCAACCAAATTATTTTTTAATTTTTAAAATTCAAAAACATGTTAGTA
>Ga0207933_1002138_pt1 | contig 13315 bp, 9 predicted proteins | sample NGESurdeep092012_4_FD_184488 | JGI IMG/M metagenome (GOLD analysis project Ga0207933, IMG submission 184488) | Arctic peat soil microbial communities from Barrow, Alaska - NGEE Surface sample F53-3 deep-092012 (SPAdes) | ecosystem: Environmental > Terrestrial > Soil > Wetlands > Peat ... | reverse complement strand
GGTGCCGAACAGGTGGTGGACCGAGGGCGGGACGTTGATGGCCGAGTAGTTCTGGAAGTTGGGGTTGGGCAGGGGCAGCACGTTGGCCAGCACGGCCATGACCACGATCAGGCCCACCCACCCGATAGCCAGCCAGAAGAGGATGCCCATGGGCTTGGACACCATGATGTCGTCGGAGTCGAGGCTCTCGCTCTGGCGCGACACCACCAACTCGTCCACCGCGGCCAGGCCGGGTACCTGGTCGCTGAGCAGCCGTTCCGAACTCCTGGTGTCGGCGAGCTCCCGGTCGTCAGGCATCGGTCACTCCCGCGTCACTCTCGGGTCGACCACGGTGAAGAGGAAGTCGATGATGAACTGGATCACCACGTAGGCGACGGCCACCACCAGGGCGATGCCCTGGACCACCAGGTAGTCCCGCTGCTGCACCGCCTGGACCAACGAGTAGCCCAGGCCGTCGATGGCGAACAGGTACTCCACGATGAACGTGCCGGCCAACAGGGCCCCGATGTTGACCCCGGCCGCGGCCAGCAGCGAGAACGAGGAGGGCCGGAAGGCGTGGCGCCACATGATGGTCCGGTTGCCCAGGCCCTTGGACCGGGCCATGGTGATGAAATCCTCCTGCAGCGTGCTGATGAGATCCGACCGCAGCAGCCGGTAGTAGACGGCGATCGAGCCGGCGGTAATGGCCAGCGACGGCAGGATCATGTCGTGCAGATTGGCCGCGGGATTCTGCGAGAAGGGCACGTACCCGGTGGCCGGGAACCAGTGCAGCCCCACGGCGAAGATGGCCACCATGATGGGGGCGATGACGAAGGGGGGGAGGGCCAGCAGTCCGAACGTGCTGGTGGTCGATACGTTGTCCAGGGCCCGATTGGGTCGCCGGGACGTCACCAGGGCCAGGGGAATGGCCACGGCGAAGGCGATGACCTGGGAGATGACGATGAGTTCGAGGTCGATGGGGAAGCCGGTGGCCACGATGTGGGTCACCGACTCGTGGTTGAGGTACGACTGGCCCAGGTTGCCGTGGAACACCGCACCCAGCCACACGAAGTACTGCTGGTAGAGCGGCTTGTTGAGCCCCAGCTGCTGAAAGAGCACGGCCCGGTTGTGGGCGGTGTCGTTCGGCCCGAGGATCACCACCGACGGGTCGCCGGGCAGCAGATGGACCAGCATGAAGCAGAGCACCGAGATGATGAACGCCACCACCACCAGCTGCAGGAATCGGCGGATGAAATACTTGGTCATGAGTCAGGACGCGGTGCGGGAGACCCGACCGACTATCCGTTCAACCAGATCTGGGACGGGAAGATGATGCCCTCGTCGAATCCGTAGCCGGCCGTGCCGCCGGGCAGGGTGAGCCCGGCGAAGTTCTGGACCCGGCCGTCGCCGACCATGGCGAAGGGGTACTGCTCCAGCCACAGGTAGGGGAGGTCGGTGGCCAGCCGCTGATTGAGCTTCTTGTAGGCCACCTCACGGGTGGACTGGCTGCTCGAGGTACGGCCGGACTGCAACGAGAACTCGATCTGGGGATCGGTGTTGCGGGGGAAGTTGAGGCCGATGCCCCCGACCGGCGACACCGTCGTCGTGCTGAACCACACGTAGTTGAGATCGGGGTCGACGGCACCGAACTGGTAGGAGGTGGCGGCCTGGAACTTGCCGGTGATGAAGTCGGTGATGAGCGTGGCCTGCTGGATGCTGGCCACGCTGATGTCGAAGCCCGCCTGGTTCCACATCTGCTGGATGATCTGGACCACGCTCTCGAGCCGTGGGTCGGTCACCGTGGACAGGGTCAGTGACGGTGTGCCGTGCTCGGCCTTGTACTGGTTGACCAGAGCCTTGGCCCCGGCCAGGTCGTAGGTCGGATAGCCGGTGTCGCTGACGTAGTAGGGCGAGCCCGGCTGGAACAGGCCGTTGATGGCCTTGGTCAACCCACCGCCGAAGATCTTGAGGAGCTGTTTCACGTCGAGGCTCTTGGCCAGCGCCTGGCGGATACGCAGGTCGTTGGTCGGGGCCACCGCGGTGTTGAGCATGATGAAGGACATTGTCGGCTCGCCGATCACATCGGTGAGGCTGTCCACCAACTGGTACTGCGACGAGCCGGTGAACTCCTTGATGGTCACCGGGTCGTTGGTCAGGATGAGGTCGACCCCTCCGGTCTTGAGGGTGGCGGCCCGCTGGGTGTCGTCGGGGATGGGCTTGAAGGTGACCTGGTCGAGATGGGGCAGGCCGCTCTGCCAGTAATTGGGGTTCCTGGTGGCGGTGAAGTGGTCGTTGGGCTGCCACGAGGAGTAGATGAACGGACCCGTCCCGATGGGATTGGGCGTCTTGCCGGCGGCCGTCTGGTCCAGCATGGCCTGACCCACCACGTAGCCCACCTGGGTGGTCAACCCGGCGGCGAACGAAGGCCGCGGGGCCGAGAGGTTGTAGACCACGGTCAGCGGGTCCGGGGTGTCCACCGAGGTGATCCCCTTCAGTGCGGTCCCGGTCAGGGCGGAGGCGGCCAGGGCCGTGAAGTTGTTCTTCACCACCGTGGAGGTGAGCTCGGAGCCGTCGCTGAACTTCACCCCCGACCGCAGGGTCATGGTCCACACGGTGGAGTCGGCATTGGGGGTGAGGGTCTTGGCCAGGTACGGCTGCACGGTCCCGTCGGCCGCCACCCACATCAGCGGGTCGTAGACGGTATTGGCGTAGAGGAAGCCGTTGGTGTCCCAGTGGTTGGACGGCGGGAAGAACCCGTCGATCTCGGCCAGCGTCCCGATGGTGACCGAGCCGCCCTTCTTCGGGGTGCCGGTGTTGACACCCGGGGTGGACCCGCCCGACGGGGACCCCGTCGTGGACGACGACGTCGACGGACTCGACGAGCAACCGGCCAGCACGCTGGCCCCGGCCGCCCCGAGCATGACCAGTCCTCCGGTGGCCGCCCCTCGGGACAGGAAGGAGCGCCGGCTCAATTCGTTACCCGATGTCACAGAGTTCCCCCATCTTTTCCCCTGCCCACGGTCGACATTCGACGCCCGAAGGACGGATGCACTCTGCCACAGCCACAGTGTGCCGTGGGAGCAGGTTACTTCCAAGTAGCCCCAGGGTCCACGACGGGCGTCACCGGGGGACGGGAGATCCCACCTGGCGTCGGACCCTGGGTACCATGCGGTCCATGGATGCGCCTCCGTCTGGATCCGCCCCCGTGGTCGGGCCCGGCACGGAGATCTCCCCGGTCCCCGCAGGCGCTCCTTCCGGCGTGTCCGCCGCGGACTCGGGCGGCCCGTCGGCCACCGGCTCTTCGGTTTCCGCCGGCTCCTCGGTTTCCACCGGGCCCGAGGATCCTGAAGGCCCGCCGTTCGGCCACGCCACCACGGTGGCCATCGTGGTCGGGACCGTGGTGGTCATGGTGGCGGCCCTGGTGCTCCGGTTCTGGACCCGGTCCGACCTGTGGCTCGACGAGGCGCTGACCGTCAACATCGCCCGCCTGCCTGTCCACGAGATCCCCTCCTTCCTCCGGCGGGACGGGGCGCCCCCGCTCTTCTATGTGCTGCTCCACTACTGGATCGGGTGGTTCGGCACCTCCGATGTGGCGGTCCGCTCACTCTCCGGGGTCATCGGGGTGGCCACGGTGCCCCTGGCCTGGCTGGCCGGCAACCGTCTGGGCGGTCGGAAGGTGGGGTGGGCGGCCATGCTGCTGGTGGCCACCTCCCCGTTCGCCACCCGATACGACACCGAGACCCGCATGTACTCGCTGGTGGTGCTGCTCACGGTGCTCGGCTTTCTGGCCCTCGACCGGGCCCTCGTGCGGCCCCGTCCCGGCAACCTGGTCGGGGTGGGAGCCGTGGCCGGACTGCTGCTCTATACCCACTACTGGTCGTTGTACCTGATCGGTACCACCATGCTGTGGCTGGCCTGGGAGGCCTGGCGGGGCCGACCTGAGTGGCGGAAGGGGGCACGCGCCGCCCTGGTGGCCGGCGTGGTCGGCTGCCTCACCTTCCTGCCCTGGCTCCCCACGTTCCTGTTCCAGTCCAAGCACACCGGTACGCCCTGGGCCACCCCGGCCAACTTCGCCGCCATGGTCAACGCCGTGTCCTCGTTCGCCGGTGGGAGCACCAGCCAGGGCCGGGCCCTCGCCCTCATCTTCTTCGCCCTGGCCGGATTGGGCCTCTTCGGGGTGGCTGCCAACCGCCGGCACATCGACATCGACATCCGGACCCGACCGCTGGGCCGCCCCTTGGCCCTCGTCGTCCTCGGCACCCTCGCCGCGGCCATCACCGGCGGGTTCCTGACCAACAGTGCCTTCGACTCCCGCTATGCCTCGGTGGTGTTCATCCCGCTCATCTTGATGGTCTCCATCGGGCTCATCACGTTCCAGGACCGCAGGATCCGCAGCATCATCCTGACCCTGGCCGTGGTGGCCGGGCTGGCCGGATCGGTCACCAACATCACCACCAACCGCACCCAGGCCGGCCAGGTGGCGGCGGCCATCGCCCACTACGGCCGCCCCGGCGACATCGTGGCCTACTGTCCCGATCAGCTGGGCCCGGCGGTCGACCGCCTCCTCCCCGCCGGTCGCTATCCGCAGACCACCTTTCCCCGCGGCACCGGACCGACCTTCGTGAACTGGGTCGACTACGGGGCCGCCTCGGCGGCCGGCGATCCGCTAACTTTCGCCCACCACCTCGAGTCCGAGGCGGCCTCGTCGGGAAAGCAGATCTTCCTGGTGTGGGCGCCGGGCTACCAGACCTTCGGCGTGAAGTGCGAGGGCATCGTCCAGACGCTGCAGAATGATCCGCGCTACCGCGCCCAGCCGTTAGTCGGGGCGAACAACGTGAGCTTCTACCAACCCATGTCGGTGGTCCGCTTCACCCCGACCACACCCTGACCCCTCACGGCAGGTCCGCCACGGCCGATCGGGCTCAGGTCCCGCAGGGCAGGTCGGAGTACCACCACGGCTGGGACACCACGGGCAGGGTCGGACGTGACGCACTCGTCGCCAGCTGGGCGTGGGCGTGACCGAGGGCCACCAGCTTGGGCAGGAGTTGGGCCGCCACCAGTTCGCCACCCGGAACGGTCATGTGGACGCCGTCGGAACAGCGTGCGGTCACGCCTGCCACCGAGGTGTCGAACTGGTTGCCCGGCGAGAGGAAGGCGCCCAGGTTGAACACCGACGCCTTGCCGGGATCCTGTCGGGCCGACGCCATCAGCAGGCTGTTCTCGGTGATCACCCGGGCTGGCTGGTTCTCCGGCCACGAACTCCCGTCAGGCTCCTCGCCGCTGTCGTAGTAGGGCGAGGTGAGCAGCACCACATGGGCCCCTCCCGAGCTCAGCGCGGTGATGGCCTGGTCGTAGCGGGCCTCGGCCCAGAAGTCGAAGGTGGCCTCGCCCATGTGTTGCCACGTGCCGTCGAGTTGTGTGTCGAGGGTGTCGCTCCGGGCCAGGTAGATGACCACATCGGGAGCGAACTGGCGGACCAGGCTGTGGTAGGTGTCGATCACCCCGCTGGGGTTCCCCGCCTGACAGGGCGTCCCTGGCGGATTGGTGTACCAGAGGACCCGCACCTGATCGGCCTCGGCCAGCGAGCACCCCGGGGACCCTTCGTTCAGGATCTCCGCGCCGTACCGGGCGGCCACCGCGGTGAGGCCCACGCCGAGGGAGCCGGCCATGGAGTCACCCACCAGGAGCACGCGCACCGGCCGGGCGCCGACGGCCCCGGCCACTCCGGACGCGCCGACTCCGGCGGACCCCGCGCCCGAGAAGGGCAGCGACGCCGAGGCCGACGGCACCACGGCCGAGGCCGACGGCATGAGCAGGGGGAGCAGCGAGACGGCCAGGGCGGCCACCGGGACCACCACCAGCGACCGCCAGCCGGCCAGGCGGCCCTGGTGGATGGGGGACTCGACCAGGTGGAAGGAGAGGGCGGCGATGGCCACGATCACGGCCAGGCGGGCGGCCAGCAGGGCCACCCCCGAGAGGTGGGTCCGCTGGGCCGTCATGACCAGTAGCACCGGCCAGTACCAGAGGTACATGCCATAGGAGATCTTCCCCAGGTAGGGGAGGGGCCGGAGGGAGAGGAGGCCGGCCACGGGATGCCGGGACAGCAGGGTGACCGAGGCGATCACCCCCGCCGTGGCCACCGCCAGCAGAGCGAATCCCCCGTGGAAGGTCAGGGCCGACGATTCGGGGACCATCCGCCACATCACCAGCACACCCACCGCACCGAGCAGGCCGGTCAGGCCCAGCAGGCGGCGGCCGGTGGCCGTGCGCACCGGCCCCCACCAGAGGCACACGGCGGCCAGGGCCGCTCCGATCAGCAGGCCCTGGGCCCGGGTGTCACTGCCGTAGTAGGAGCGGTTCACCGACACGGCCCCGACAGGCGTCAGCAGGGCCATGGCCAGGGCCGAGGCCAGGGCCCCGGCCAACGCCACCCCGGCCACCAGGGCCAGCCGGTGGCGGCTGCCCGGCCCCGACGGCCGCCGGAGTCGGCGGTAGCCGCCCACCAGGGCCAGGAGGATCAGCGGCCAGATCAGGTAGAACTGCTCCTCGATGGCCAGGGTCCAGGTGTGCTGGAGCGGGGACGGATTGGCCACCGTGGCGAAGTAGTCGGTGTGAACCGAGATGAAGTGCCAGTTGGCCACGTAGCCCACCGTGGCCAGGGTGTCACCGAGAAGTCCCGGCGAACCCAGCACCCGGGGTAGGAGGACCGAGACCGTGCCCACCACGGCCAGCATGACGAAGAGGGCCGGCAACAGCCGCCGGGCCCGACGCCCCCAGAACGCCCGCAGGCCCACCCCCCCCGAACCCCGCCACTCGCCGAGCAGCAGGGCGGTGATGAGGAAGCCCGACAGGACGAAGAACACGTCCACCCCGAAGTAGCCGCCCACGGCCCAACTCGGATTGGCGTGGAACAGGATGACCGCGGTCACGGCGAAGGCCCGCATGCCGTCGAGCGGGGCCACCCGGGTGCCGTCGATGGGGGAGTAGGGCGCGGGTGGCCGGAGCGCGGGGTCGATCCATTCGGGCAGCGGCGGTGTGTCCCAGTGCGGCCCCGAGAGGTCGATGGGCAGCATCTCCCGCTCGTCGGCCGTCAGCCCCGTAGGAGTCTGGTCCCAGGACTCGATGAGCCCCGTCGCTGTCAGCATCTACCGCTTTGCCCCCCTCGGGCGCCGACACGCGTCGACCCCCGGCCCACTGCTGCCCGTCGTTCCACTTGAGCCGCTCCCGCCGGGATCCTGCTCGACCACCCGGCCTTCGGCGGCCCCTGTCCGGTTCGCGAAACCCCGGAGACCACAGCATAGAGTGGTCGTCCATGGTAGGCAGGGGGAGGCACTCCACCCGCGCCTGGTGGCCGTGGCTCGGGCTGTGGACGGCCGTCGGTCTCGGGATCCGCCTGGCCTCGCTGTTCGGCCCCCACCGGTCGGAGAGAACCCCTGGTGGGGACGCCTACTACTACCACTACGCGGCCAACCTTCTGGTGTCCGGGAAGGGGTTCGTCAACCCCTTCATCTACTACTCCGGCACGGCCCACCATCAGGTGCAGACCGCGGCATGGCCACCACTCTTCGTGTTCATTCTGGCCGTCCCGTCACTGGTCGGATTCAAGACGTTCTTCGCCCACCGGGTGTGGTGCTGCATGATCGGGGCCGCCGGGGTGGTGGTCGGAGGCTGCGCCGGGCGCCAGATGGCCGGCCGCCGGGTGGGTCTCATCGCCGGCTTCGTGGTGGCGGTCTACCCCAACCTGTGGATGAGCGACGAGCTGGGACTGTCCGAGGCCCTCTCGCCGGTCCTGGTGGCCCTGGTCCTGTGGGCCGCCTACCGGTTCTGGAAGCACCCCGGTGGCTGGTCGGTGGTCGCCCTGGCCGCATCGGTCGGCGTGGCCACGCTGGGCCGCGACGAACTCTCGCTGCTGGCCGTGTTCATCGTGGTGCCCTTGGTCCTGATGGCCACGTCCCTACGCTGGTGGCGCCGGATCGGACTGCTGGCCGCCGCCGGGCTCACCATGCTGGTGATCGTGGGCCCCTGGGTCGGCTACAACATGAGCCGCTTCGACGACCCCGTCTTCATCAGCTCCGGCTTCGGCGTCACCCTGGCCTCGTCCAACTGCGCCGAGCTGTACCAGGGGCCCTCCGAGGGGTACTGGTCGCTGGAGTGCGCCGTGCTGGCCAAGGACACCTTCACCCCGGGAGCCGACGAGTCGGTCCAAGGGGCCGAGGCCCAGGCCTACGCGCTCCGCATCATCGGCCGGCACCGCGACCGCATCGTCCCGGTGGAGATGGCCCGGGAGGGCCGGGCCTTCGGTCTCTTCCACCCGCTGGAACAGGTGCGGCTGGACTCAACGGTCGAGACCCGACCGTACCGCTGGGCGCTGGTCGGCCTCGGCATGTACTACGCCCTGGTGGCGTTGTCGGTGGGGGGCCTGATCCTCCTGCGCCGGCGCCGGATCCCCGTCCTTCCCCTGGTGGCGGTGGGGCTCGATGTGGTGGTGTCGGTGGCCCTCACCTTCGGCCAGACCCGCTACCGGACCACCTTCGAGGTGGCGCTGATCCTGGCCGCCGCTGTCCAGATCGAGTGGGTGTGGGCCCGGTTCGGGTCTCGCCCGGGACGGCACCCCGACGAGGGGCCCCCGGACGACGACGCCGGCCACGGTGGTGAAGGTGAAGGTCCTGACCACGACACCGATCCCGGTCCGGAGGGCCGGGCCCCTGACGGGGCCGCACCGGAGGTGCCCTCCCGCACGGCGGCCGGCGATCCTCCGGCGTCCCCGGTGCCGTCCGCCTCGGCCTGACTGTCCCGCGGCCGGGCCCGTTCCTTCGGCCGCAGTCGTCCAGTGCCGTGCTGGTGGCAGGGGAGGCACCCGGGGTTCAACGATTCGAAGGGGCCAGCCGCTAACCTGCGGGACGTTGCATGGCCGGGCGGACGGTGCTTTGGAAGTGAGGCGCGCCGGATCGGTGGGTGGTGCGCCCGAGACGAACGTGGGCGGTCGACAACGGTCGGTCACCCTCGACAGGACCGCACCCAGCCCAGCACCGTACGGAGATGACAGAGCCCAGCCGATGACAGCCCCCCAGCCATGACAGAGTCCAGCACGACGCCCGCGGTGGAACAGGAAAGTTCCTCCTTCACCGACCCCGTCCTGGTGATCGGGGCGGGTCCCGCCGGGCTCACCGCCGCCTACCAGCTGGTCGAACGGGGCGACCCCGTCGTGGTGGTGGAGGAGGACTCGGTGGTGGGCGGGATCAGCCGCACCGTGGAGCGTGACGGGTGGCGCTTCGACATCGGTGGCCACCGCTTCTTCACCAAGGTGAAGCCGGTCGAGGAATTCTGGCACAAGATCCTCCCCCCCGAGGACTTCCTGCTCCGTCCCCGCATGAGCCGCATCTACTACGGCGGCAAGTTCTACGACTACCCGATCAAGCTGGGGAACGCCCTGTCCAACCTCGGGGTGATCGAGGCGTTCCGGTGCGGCCTGTCGTTCCTGTGGGTGCGCATCCGCCCCCCGAAGGACCTGACCACACTGGAGGGGTACATCGTCTCCAACTACGGCTGGCGTCTCTACGACCACTTCTTCAAGACCTACAACGAGAAGGTCTGGGGCGTCCCCGCCTCCGAGCTGTCCGCCGACTGGGGAGCCCAGCGGATCAAGGGGATGTCGCTGTGGAACGCGGTATGGGAGCCGGTCCGCTCCTCGCTGGCCGGGAAACGCCGTGACCGGTCCAAGCAGGTGACCAGCCTCATCGAGGAGTTCCAGTACCCCAAGTACGGCCCGGGGATGATGTGGGAGCGGTGCACCGAGCAGATCGAGGCCTCGGGGGCATCGGTGCGTATGGAGACCGCCGCCACCACCGTGCACGTGGAGGACGGGGCCGCGGTGGCCGTCACCGTGGCCTCGGGCGGCACCGAGGAACGGTTGGATGTGTCCCACGTGATCTCGTCCATGCCTTTCACCGCACTGGCCCGAATCGTCGATCCGCCTGTCCCCGACACGGTGCTGTCGGCGGCCAAGGACCTCCACTACCGGGACTTCCTCACCGTGGCGCTGGTGGTCCCCAAGGACCGCGGCTTCCCTGACAACTGGATCTACATCCACTCACCCGACGTACAGGTGGGGCGCATCCAGAACTTCGGGTCGTGGTCGCCCTTCCTGGTCAAGGACGGACGCACCTGCCTGGGCATGGAGTACTTCGTCTTCGAGGGCGATGAACTGTGGAACTGCAGAGACGACGAGCTGGTGGCCCTGGGCACCAAGGAGCTGGCCACCATCGGGCTGGTCGAGCCTTCCGACGTGGAGGCCGGCTACGTGGTGCGGATGCCCAAGGCCTACCCGGTCTACGACGACGTCTACCGGGACAACGTCGAAGTTCTCCGCCAGTGGTTCGAGGCGCACGCCCCCAACGTCCACCCGGTGGGCCGCAACGGCATGCACAAGTACAACAACCAGGATCACTCCATGTACACGGCCATGCTGACCGTCGAGAACATCCACGGTGCCCACCACGACATCTGGTCGGTGAACGTCGACGAGGAGTACCACGAGGAGCACGACACCGGGGGCTCCGACCGATCGGTTCCAGGAGCATCCCAGGCGTCGTCCGGCACCGGACGGGATGCGCCGGTCATGCCCCGCAGGGCCGGCTGATCCTTCGGAGGGACCGGGGAACCTTCAGCGGAACGGCCGGGGACCTACCGGACCAGGTGCCGGGTGGGCCCGCCGGTGCGTCCGCCGTCCGGATCAGGTGCTCTCCAGGGTGCGGTCGTCGAGATCCTTGCGGAGCAGGGCCACCTCTTCGGCCAGGACCCGGGAGCGGTCCTCCAGGCGGCCGACCTCCCAGCTGAGGCGGACGCACACCGTCAGCAGGAACAGGGCCGCCGTCACGGTCAGCAGATCCGGTGGGTTCTTCACCCCGAAGGCGTGGGCCAACGAGTTGAACAGGCCGGGGAAGATGGCGAAGAAGGCGATCACCACGGCCACGGCCAGCCACATGATGGCGTACTTCTCGTGGAGGTGACGCCGGCGGGAGAGCTCGATGATGATGGTGAGGGTGATGAGGGCGCTCACCAGGGCGATGATGTGGACTCCGGTCACAGGGCCTCCGTCATTCGTTGCCGATTGGAGTTGGCGTTGGCGTTGGAGTGGCGTCGGAACACCGACAGGACCAGGACCATCATCACCCGGAGCAGATATAGGGCGGCGCGGAACGGGGACTGGCTCGGGGAGCCGGCCAGTCGCGGGCGCATGGTCACTGGGACCTGATGGACCCTCCCCCCGGCGTCGGCCACGATGATCAGGGACTCGACGGTGTCGGAGAGGTAGTCGGCCGGATAGCTCCGGGCGAACAGCTCGATCCCGGCCCGATTGTGGGCCCGGAACCCCGAGGTCACGTCGGTGAGCTTGGTGTGGGTGACGCGGGACAGGTAGCGGGCCAGCAGCCGCATCGCGGCTCGGCGGGCCCGGGGCACGGCGATGTCCCCCTGGCCGGCGAAGCGGGCCCCGATGATGACCTGGGGCCCGGGTTCGTCGTCGAACTCCGCCACCAGCAGCCCGATATCCCGGGCGTCGTGCTGACCGTCGGCGTCCACCTGGATGAGCACGTCGTATCCGTGGGCCTCGGCCACCCGAAATCCCACCCGCATGGCTCCGCCCACCCCGAGGTTGAACGGGTTGGAAATGACCTCGGCGCCGGCCTCCCGGGCCTGGCCCGCCGTGCCGTCGACCGATCCGTCGTCGACCACCAGCACGGTGCAGTCCGGCACCGCCGTCTGCACCTCTTTGACCACGATCCCGACCGAGCGTTCCTCGTTGAGGGCCGGGAGCACCACGAGCATCTTCGGGTCGTTCGGCATCTGGGTCTCGTCGTCCTACGTGGTCACGGCGGGCACGCCCGGTCGTTCGGTCGCTCCGTCCTCCGAACCGACCCCCGGGACGTCACCCGGTGATTCGTCGACCGTGTCGGGCGGGTCGGGTTGGTGATCCGGCTCCGGCCCGGGATCGGCTCCGGTGTCCCGGCCCCGTCGCGCACGGGACCAGATCCACTCGAGCTGGACGGCGGCCAATAGTACCAGCGAGACCTCGAAGGTGGTCCGATAACGGGTCTGGCCGAAGGTCAGGATCACCGAGAACACCACGTCGAGGCCCACCGCCCACAGGGGGAAGGACGGGATCCGGCGCCGACGGAGGAGGACGGTGCCCCCGATGGCCAGGGCCACCAGGACGTAGTAACTGACCAGGCCGGTCACCGCCCACCGGTAGGGGCGGGTCTCGACGTAGGAGTCGAGGTGGATCTGCTGCATGGGGTGGAAGAGGCCGAAGGCCCGGCCCAGCTTGGCCATGGTCACCGGTAGGAGGCGGTTCTCATGGGCCCGTACATAGTCCAGGGCCAGGTGCTGGAGTTGCGAGCCCTCCACCGACTCATCGGCGTGGATGTTCACCGACGGTTCGCTGGCGTAGTGCAGGGCGCAGGGCATCGACCAGTACCCCTCGTACTCGCCCGAGAATGTGGCCGCACAGTCGGCCGACGCCAGGGTCACCCCGAGTCCGCTGCTGATGAACACCGGCTTGTCGAACCGGCTCAGGTTGTACCCCACCCAGGGCGCCACCACCAACGTGGCCACCACCAGCCCGATCCCGAGGGTGGCGAACCGACGCCTCCAGGTCAGGGCCTTGGCCAGCAGCACGATGGGAACGAAGATGAACACCACCAACAGGGCCAGCTCGTCCCGGCCCAGCATGGCCACCCCCAGGGCCGCGCCCAACCAGATGGCCCGGGGGATGGTCGGGCTCTTCCAGAACCGGTAGGTGAACCACAGCACCCCGGCCACCAGGGCGGGAGCGATGGTCTCGGACAGGGCCAGCTCGTCGGTCATCCAGATGTTGGGGTAGACGGCGACCAGGAAGGCGGCGATCAGACCCACCCGACGCCCGCCGATCTCCTTGCCGGTGTAGCCACACACCACGATGGCCGCCGCCCCGAGCACACAGCACCACACGCGCTCGGCCAGGAACGACTTGAACCCGATGACCGAGGGTATGGCCACCAGGCCGATGAACAGCGGGGGGAAGGAGGCCGACTGCACGGCGTGGTGGGCATGGTGGGGGATGTACAGGTAGGGGTTGATGAATCCGTGTCCACTGACCAGCAGGTTGGCCCCGTAGTGGTAGAAGTACGCGTCGCCACCGGCCACCTTGTGGGGCTCGCTGTACACCGTGATCAGCCGGATGGCCAGGCCCACGGCGGTCCACAGCCCCAACCACAGCCACCAGCGGGGTGGGGAGTGCCTCCGGTGACGCATGACCGGTCAGCCTACGTCGGCCGACCGGGCCGGAAGTGCTCCTCGG
>Ga0207933_1002137_pt1 | contig 13329 bp, 14 predicted proteins | sample NGESurdeep092012_4_FD_184488 | JGI IMG/M metagenome (GOLD analysis project Ga0207933, IMG submission 184488) | Arctic peat soil microbial communities from Barrow, Alaska - NGEE Surface sample F53-3 deep-092012 (SPAdes) | ecosystem: Environmental > Terrestrial > Soil > Wetlands > Peat ... | reverse complement strand
CCGGTGAATGTAGGCATTGCGACTCGCGCCGGCGTACCACTGGGCGCTGCGCTGTTCGACGCGCTGCTCCACCAAGAGTTTGCCCCTCGCTCTGCCTTTGCTTTGGCAAGTGTCAGGTAGGCACTATTCCTTGCCCCCGATGGTAGACGGGCACCCTTCAGTGCCGTCCGGTGGTTGCTTATGATCGGAGCAGGATCGCTGATCCGGAGGCTGTGCTGTCGGCGATACGGCGTTATCTGTGGCGACTGCGTGACGAACTGCAGTCGTTGCTACATGACGTCGGTGCGGCCTGGAGGTCCGGGCGTCGGCCCTGGCTGGCGACGCTGGCTTGCCTGGTGATCGCGGGGGTCTACGGAGCCTGGCATGAGACGCAGAGTCATGAAGCGCTGGTCAAGGTGGGCGACGCGTACGCCGGGCAGCCTCTGAACGTGGAGTTGGTTCGCGTGCCCGCCTCAGTCTTCCTCCCCACCTTCGACCTTCCGTGGTGGGCGGCGGTCATCCAGGTCGCTGCAGTCTTGGGCGTCGCGGAGTTGCTGCTAGGTCGGCCCGGCCTGACCCTGGTCGGCGGCCTTGCGCAGTTCGCCAGCACGATGCTCGCTCGGGTCATGATCATCTATGGCGCTGCGGTGCACATCGGACTACCGCTCAGCCAAGCCGGCATCCTCGACACCGGCCCGTCGGGGATCACGACCGCGATCGGTGCATGGCTGCTGGCGCGCCGACATGCCTACGCAACGCTGGCGCTGCTGATGGCGGCACTCACGGTTGCTGCCATTGTTCAACCGAACATCGATGGCCGAGAACACGAGACAGCAATGTTCGTCGGGATCATCACCGCCCTATTGCAGGCACGTATTCGGGTGCCCTTTCGACAGCGAGTTCGAGAGCGCGGTGCCCAATCAACGCCGTCATGACATGTCGAGGACCAGACTGCTCCACGAGAAGTCCCTCGCTCCGTGTCCTCTCGCGTCGTACGGGTCGTAGCAGTCGCGTAGTCCTGACAGCCCGCGGACTCGACCATGACGGTGAACTCGTGAGCCGCCCAGGTGCGGAACTCGTCCTGCAGAACGCCAGGTGTGGCAATAAGCCTGATGGCTGTTTGGCGGCCAAGAGGGTGGTGATCTCCGCTTGAGCCTGATCGGGTCGTAGCGCGCTAGCGCAATCACATGGAATGCGGAATCCCAGTCGGCGGGTGACCGGCGAGTGAGTCGGCACGGGTCGGCGACGAAACGAGTGAGCGTCAGGCGTCGATCTCGAACTTGTCGACGTTCACCCAGACGTAGCGCGAGTTCGGGTTCGATTCGGCGAGCACGGTGAGCACGCAGACATGTTCTCCGCGCGGCAGAACCTCGCTTTGCCAAGCAAGCCCGCCCTGCTCGCGTTCGGGCGCGTACTGGTCGATGGTCGCTGGCTCCTGGCCGTCAATGGCGATCGAAGCCTTGCCGTGGTTGGCCGCAACGACACCGTAGAACCGGATGCGGGTGCCGACAAATCGAACTGTGCAGGTGTCGCCGGGCATGCTGGAGTGTGCGTTCGAGCCGTCCGACTCTAGGTTGGCGGCCGCGTGGCCCCAGGTGCCTTCGAAGTTGCACTGGTTGAGTCCGGTGCCCATCACTTCGTTAGGTACGACCGTCACTCCGTTCACGGTGGTCACGCCTCGCATCGGGCCAGTTTCGACGTCCACACTTGTGGCTTCGACGTGGTCGAAACGAAAGCGCTCCACAAGAGAGTGCAGCGTCTGTTCGATGGTCGCGACCTCGGCCGCAACGGTGCGTGCCTTGGCTCCTGCATACGCACCGAGTCGCACGGCATTCGTAAGCGACCGCACGCTGGAAGCCAACGCAACGGACTGATCCGCGGCGTCTGCCGTGCTGCGGGCGATGGCTTGAGTCGTCGACGTCTGTTGCTCAACAGCCGCTGCGATCGAATGTTGCCGTGTGCTCATTCCGTAGATCGTCTCGCTGACACTATGCATCGAGGATCCCGCGTGCTCGGATCCCTCGTCGATCTCGCGCATCGTCGCGGCGACGTTGCCGGTAGCTGACGCGGTCTGCTCGGCAAGCAGTTTGACCTCACTCGCAACGACAGCAAACCCGCGGCCGTGCTCACCGGCGCGGGCCGCCTCGATCGTTGCGTTCAAGGCGAGCAGATGTGTCTGGCGAGCCACTCCGTTGATGAGTCGAAGGACCTCCTCGACGCGCTTCGAAGCTCCGCGCAGGTCTTCCACGCTCTTGCCGGCGACAGTGATCTGTTCGACGCCGGATTGGCCAAGGCCGGACGCGTCGATCGCGTGTGCGGCGACTTCGCGCATCGTCGCCGTCGTCTCTTCCGTGGCGCTCGCGATGAACTGGATGCTCTGCGAAACCTCAGCCGCCGCGCGCGCCGCAGCGGCGACCTCGACGACCGTGCCCTCGGACGCATTCATCATCGACCAGGCAACCTCGTTCATGGTCTGCCAGCCGCCGGCGAGCAGTTCCGCGCAGCGGTCGGCGGCGGAGACCAATCCGCGCATCTCAAGAACGATGTCGCGCACCGCAATCTCGAGTTCGCGCAGCTGTCCTTCGGACGTGACCTCTGCTCGCACGCGCAGGTCGCCGCCGATTATCCGCTGCAAGTCGCTGATCACCACATCCATGGATGCATTGCGGCGGCCGCGGACAACACCGGATGTCAGCCCGCACAACCCACTGATCAGCGCGACGGCGAAAAGCTCGGACAGCCATGACACGGAGCGAAGAGCACCGGTGATCGCTAACACCGTGAGCGTCGCTGCGGTCGCTATCGCTGGGATCAGGTAGTCGGTGACCGGACGGCGATGGCGAAAAAGGGCACCCCGTGCGACGCCGAGCCATCGGACGCGGCGCGTGACAGCGGCATCGATGGCTCCAGGTCGAAGGGTGGACTCCCCCGTTAATCGACCGGAATTGCGCCTAGTTGAGCCTGGGCGCGCTGCGCCCCACGAATGGGCGCCCTACGAATGGGCGCGCTGCGCCACGAGCGCCCGAGCCAACGTGGCATCGGTGACGAGGCTGTTGACGTGCCCGCTGAGGATCACCGACCGCAGCGCCGCCAGCTTCGTCGGGCCGCCGGCGACGGCAATCACGTCGTCGATTGCCTTCAACTGCGTGCTGTTGATCGAGATGCAGCGGTCGGTGAAGTCCTGCGCGACAGTGTTGCCCTCCGCGTCGAGCAGTGTGGCGCAAACCTCCGCCGTGACGCCGCGCCGGAGCAGCGCCGTCCGCTCCTTTGCGGGCAGTGCGTCATAGAGCTGGGACGACGGGGGGTTCCACGAGCCGACCGCGACGACCGCTTTGGTGACAGTGGGGAATCGGCGGTGCGCCTCGGCAACCTCCGGCTGCCGGCGCAGCATCGCCGCTGTCGCGGCGTCGGGCAACACCTGAGGGATGTACATCGGGAACGCCGGGCCGCCATTGCGCGCCGAAATCTGGCGTACAAGTTCGACGCTGTTCTCTTCCGCGTTGACACCGAGCAGGGCTCCGGTGAGCTGAACGACCGGGCAACAGGCAAGTGAGTCCATCGTCTGCGCCATGATCGTCAGGGTCCGCCCGTAGCCCACGCCGAGGACGTCGTTCTCAGTCACGAGTTCGGAGACCAGCGCCGTCGCGGTCTGCGCCAGCGCCGTCCGCAGGTGCACCTCGGTCGCCTCGCCGGTCTCGACCGCGACGACGTGTCGCAGGTCGTAGGCGCGGCGCAGCTGCTCAGACAGTGCGTAGTCGATGTTGTCCGGCGCCGAGATCTCGATTCGGACCAGACCGGATTCCCGCGCCTGCTCGAGGATCCGGGCGACCTTGAAGCGATTGATCCCAAGTTCGTCCGCGATCTCGCTTTTCGACTTCGATTCCAGGAAGTAAAGCCTGGCCACAGTCGCGGCTCGCACCAACTGGGCCGGCCGCAGCCGGGTGGGTTCTTCGGGCGGCAACTCACGTCCTCCACGTAACGAGTTGGCCACAAGAGTGGCACACGGTCTTGACGTATTCGAAAGTCCACGGTGAACTTGAGGCGCTCAGGGGAGCATACTACATGCTCATTTGAGCACAGGTCAGTCGGGATCGCCATCGCTGACCGCACACGGGCATTAACCGAGGAGGAACCAGTGCAGGTCCGTCCACTAAGGCATCGCGGGGCGTTAGTGCCGCTGATCGCGATCGTCTCCGTAGGCTCGATCGTTTTGTCGGCGTGCAGTTCGAGCAAGCCGAAGGCAGCGTCGACGAGTGCTCCTGCGGCGGCTTCGACTGCCACCACGGCAGGCGCGCCATCTGCCGCAGCGTCAGGTTCGGCGCCAGCTGCCGCGTCCGCTTCTGCGCCCGCAGCTGCGTCGTCCGGCGCCGCGACTGGCGCCACGTACACCGGCCCGCCGGTGACCATCACCGTCGCCGTCACGGCGAACCCGTTGATGACGACGATCGAGAAGCTGACACCAGCTGGGTTCCAGGCCAGCCACCCCAACATCAAGGTGAAGTTCGTCACTTACGACGAGAACACCGAGCGCGCGAACGTCGAGAAGGACGTCGCGGCTGGCGGCGGTCAGTACGACGTCGTCATGATCGGCCCCAACGACATCGCGTCGTGGGCCAAGAACGGCTGGATCAAGGACCTCACTGCAGACGCAGCGAGCGACCCGAGCTACGACGTCGGCGACCTGCTCAAGCCGATCAGTGACGCGCTGTCATCGGATGGCAAGCTCTACGCCGTTCCGTTCTACGGCGAGTCGTCGTTCATGATGTACAACAAGAAGATGTTCGCCGCTGCCGGCGTGACGATGCCTGCAAACCCGACGTGGGCCCAGATCGCGACGTTGGCTGACAAGTTGAACGACCCTTCCAAGGGCGTCGCCGGCATCTGCCTTCGCGGTCTGACGGGTTGGGGCGACAACCTCGCGGCACTCGACACCGTGGTGAACACCATGGGTGGGCAGTGGTTCGACACGAGCTGGAACGCGCACCTCACCGACCCGGCGTTCGAAGCGGCAGTGAATTTCTACGTCAACCTGATCAAGAAGGACGGCGAGAAGGGCGCGGGTAACGACAGCTTCAACGAGTGCCTGAACATCCTCGAGCAAGGCAAGGCAGCCATGTGGTACGACGCGACTGTCGCGGCTGCCACTGTCGACGCACCAGGTAGCCCGATCCAAGGCAACGTGGGCTTCGCGCCAGCACCGGTCGACAAGACGGCGGCGTCAGGTTGGTTGTGGAGCTGGGCACTAGCACTTGAGGGTTCGTCAAAGAACGCGCAGGCAGCGTGGACGTTCATGGACTGGGCAACGTCGAAGTCGTACATCGCTTACGACGCCGCACAGAACGGTTGGGCGGCAGTTCCTCCCGGAACGCGCACGTCGACCTACCAGAACCCCAGCTACCAGGCAGCAGCAAAGGACTTCGCTGCGCTGACGTTGAGCCAGATCAACTCGGTCAACGTCAACCAGCCCGGCGTCGCACCGCAGCCGGTTCCTGGAGTGCAGTACGTCGGGATCCCGGAGTTCGAGGACTTCGGCCAGAAGGTATCCGCTGAAATCACGGCAGCCATCGACGGCCAGGAGTCGGTCTCGACCGCGCTCCAGAAGAGTCAATCGATCGCGCAACAAGCGGTCATCGCCGCCGGCTACAAGAAGTAAGGACGGCTCGAAGGAGTAGCAGCAGTGCGCGCACGTCGGCGTTTCGACCAAACGCCGACGTGCGCGCCACAAATGGTGTGAACAGTCAGAGCGGAAGGACAGGGCATTGGTTGCATTAAGCGACCCGGTGACCGTTACTCGCGAACGTCGGACGCTGCGGCCCAGAACCGAAAGCTGGGTTCGCCGCTTCCCGCTCGTCCCGGCTCTCGTCTTCACGGTCGTGGTAACACAGATCCCGTTCTTGCTCACGCTCTGGTACAGCCTGCAGAAGTACAACCTGAACTACCCACACCGACCACGGCAGTTCCCGACGCTGGCCAACTACCGACTCATCTTCAAGGATCCGACGTTTCGCATCGCCGCAGAAAACACGGTGCTGCTCACCGTCGTCCCGGTCGTCTTGTCCATCGTTTTCGGCGTGGGCATCGCGGTATTGCTCAACCGTCACGTCTTCGGACGCGGCTTTCTGCGCACGTTGATCGTCAGCCCGTTCCTGGTGATGTCGACCGCCGCGGCGCTGGTATGGAAGTTCACCATTCTCGACACGACGTTCGGGGCGCTGAACTTCTTCTTGAAACCGTTCGGTGTGGGCCAGGTGAACTGGATCGGCGTGCACTCGCAGGCGACGATCATCACCTTCCTCACCTGGCAGTGGACGCCGTTCATGGTGCTGCTCGCGCTGGCTGGCTTGCAGAGTCAAGGTGACGACCAGCTCGAGGCAGCGCGGGTCGATGGCGCGGGCAGCTGGCGAATCTTCCGCGCGTTGACGATTCCGCATCTGCGGCCCTACATCGAGCTCGGCGTGCTGCTCGGATCCATTTACATCGTGCAGGCGTTCGACTCGATCTACATCATCACCGCCGGCGGTCCATCGACCGATACGACAAACCTGCCCTACTACATCTACCAAGTGGCGTTCCAGGCCTACGACATTGGCCGCGCATCGGCCATGGCCGTGGTCGTGGTTATCGCGACGATCCTGATCGCCACACTCGCACTGCGCATGATCTCGAGTCTGTTCAGCTCCGAAGGGATGCGTGGGCGATGAGCTCTATCACGCTCGCCGGTCAGCAAACTAAGCCGCTCACTCGGCTGCTGCTCGGTGCACTCACCTGGATCATCGTGCTGCTGTTCTTCTTCCCCGTCTTCTGGATGGCGCTGACAGGATTCAAGACCGAGGCGACCGCGGACACCAGCACACCACACTTCATCTTCAAACCAACGCTGAATGAGTACAAGGCGGTGTGGAAAGGGGCGGGAGGCACGACCGGACTGCGGCCCTATCTCGAGCACTCCATCGGGATCACGGTGATATCGACCGTCATCGTCCTTGTGCTTGCGCTGCCGGCCGCCTATGCGCTGTCGATTCGGCCGGTCCGCAAGTGGCGCGACGTTCTGTTCTTCTTCATCTCTACGAAGATGCTTCCTATCGTCGGCGCGATAATCCCGCTATACGTCATTGCACGAGATTTGCACGTGCTCGACCACCAGCGACTACTTGTCGTGCTCTACACGGCATTAAATCTGCCCATCGCCGTGTGGATGCTCCGCTCGTTCCTTCTCGAGGTTCCGGCTGAAGTAATCGAGGCCTCTCGCGTCGACGGCGCTGGGTTGTTGCTGCAACTGCGATCCGTGATCCTCCCCATCATCAGCCCGGGAGTAGCAGCGACCTCGTTGATCTGTTTCATCTTCGCCTGGAACGAGTTCTTTCTCGCGGTCAATCTCACGACGATCAAAGGTGCGACGGTACCGATCTACCTTGTCGGTTTCGTGCAGCCAGAGGGCCCGTTCCTCGCCCATCTGTCGGCCGCGGCAACTGTCGCCTGCCTCCCTGTTCTGCTCGCCGGCTGGGCAGCGCAGGACAAGCTCGTACGAGGCCTGTCGATGGGCGCCGTCAAGTAGTGGTCATTGCAATCGCAAAGGTGGTGGGCACGTGCAAGCGGTAGTCATCAAGGCGCCACACGAGGTCGAGGTCATGACGGTCGATGACCCGACGCCCGGACCTCGCGAGGTCATCATCGACGTTGCTGCGTGCGGCATCTGCGGCACCGACTTGCACATCCTCGAGGGCGAGTTCGCCCCCACCCTGCCAATCATTCCCGGGCACGAGTTCGCCGGCACGGTAGTCGGTATCGGATCCGACGTGACCGAACTAGCAGTTGGTGCCCGCGTCGGAGTCGATCCGTCGCTGTACTGCTTTGAGTGCCACTACTGCCGGCTCGGCAAGAACAACCTGTGCGAGCGATGGAACGCGATCGGCGTGAGCGTGCCAGGCGGCGCGGCCGAGTATGCCGTCGCCCCTGTCGCCAACTGCATTCCGCTGCCCGACCATATGCGGCTCGAGGACGCCGCGCTGATCGAGCCACTCTCGTGCGCGGTGCGCGGCTACGACGTGCTGACGTCGCAACTCGGCTCGCATGTCCTCATCTACGGCTCCGGCACGATGGGCCTGATGATGCTCGAGCTTGCAAAGCGCACGGGCGCCGCCTCTGTCGACATCGTTGACATCAATCCGGATCGGCTTACGACCGCTGTCGCGCTTGGGGTGTCGAGAACCGCGGGTTCGGCGGACGAGTTCGACCAAGCGCGCGGCTGGGAACTTGTGATCGACGCGACGGGCGCGGCCGCCGCAATTCAAGACGGGTTGTCGAGGGTGTCGCCCGGTGGCACGTTCCTGCAATTTGGGGTCTCCGCGTACGCGACCCGTGTCACGATCGAGCCGTACCGCATCTACAACAAAGAGATCACCATCACGGGTTCAATGGCCGTCTTGCACAGCTTCGAACGAGCGGCCGACCTGTTCGCCTCCGGCATCTTGGACCCCGACATCTTCATCAGTCACCGGCTCCCCCTGAGCGACTACGTTGAAGCGCTCGGCCTCTTCCAGCGTGGCGTCGGACGCAAGATCCAGGTCGTGCCCTAAGGCCAACCGTGGAACCCGCCGGACGCAGGGTCAGCACGCGAGTTTCCTCCTTCACGCGTCCGCGTCCGCTGCATATCCTGTACGCATGAAGCGACGGATGCCGTCCATCGTCTACAGCGTAGACGCGGGCGGCTCCGGGACCGTGGTCGCCGTGTGGCGAGCTGGCGTCGTCGTCGACACCTCGTTCTATCCGTCGATTGCGATCGCCTCGACGGGCACGACGGCCGCTTGCCAGTCGCTGTCCGACGTACTTCGAGGCATCACCGAACACGTCGGCAAAGACTCGTGGGCACTTGGATGCATCGGCTCGTCGTCCATGCCAGTAGCAGCAGAAGCTCCCGCTCCGAAGGCGTTGCTCGACGTTATCGCCGTGCACGCGCCACGCGGCCGCGTCGTCCTTGTTAATGACGTCGTCCCCCTGCTGTGGTCGACACCGTTGGCAGGTGTTGGGATCGTCATCTGCAGCGGAACTGGCAGCAGTGTGCTCGGGCGAAATGCCAACGGTGAGCAGACCAAAGTCGGCGGTCACGAACACATCGTCTCCGATCAGGGCAGCGCGTACAGCCTCGCGCGCGAAGGGTTGCGGGCTGCCGGACGTTCCAATGACGCAACCGGCCCGACAACGAAACTGCAGTCTCTTGCGGAGAGCTTCTTCGACTTGCCGATTCCGGCGCTCGGCCGCTGGCTTGCGGAACTGCCGCGACCACGTACGACAATCGCCAGTTTCGCGCCACAGGTAACAGCGGCTGCCGAATCCGGCGATCCCATCGCGGAGGCCATCGTTCAGAGCGAGGCGCGCGCGCTCGTCGCTGCGGCCGTTGTCGGAGCCGCGCGACTGGCATTCCACTCGGCGCCACGCATCGGACTCGCGGGCGGCGTCCTGCACAAGAGCGCGTACTACCGCAAGCTCGTCGAGGAGGAGTTGGAGCGGCAAGGCCTCACTGACACGAGCTACCGAAACGTCCACCTAATCAACGGAGCGAGAGCCGGTGCCGAATACGCACAGCGGCTCGCGGCCGGCTTGCTTGACGACCAACCAGTACCAATGCCGGACGGCGCGGTGCTGGGCTCGTTGAACTAGTGCTCGAGACGTGCCACGAGCCGACGGTCGAACCCGTTTATCCGTGCGGCTTGCTGTGGCCGGGCGGCGGGGCGCCGTCCTTGCGTCCGTGTCCACCACCCGGCCCAGATGTGTCCGGCACCGCAGTAGTGACTCCAGGCGACAAGTTGGCGCCCACGGTCGGCACCTGCGACGACGCAGTCGGCACCAGCGCGGCATCACTAACGACGCGCTGCAGTTGCGCCAAGACGGCTGCCGCTCGGGCGCTGCTCAAACCCCCAGCGGCTTCCAACGCGAGGACGTCCGAGCGCATCTTGGCGGCAGCCCCAGAAAGCCCGCTGGCAGTGCCTGCGTCCGCTGCAGATACCACTCCGTTCGCGTCACTCGTCAGCAGGGTGCTGGCCGCCACGCTGACCGCAGTGGAGTGCGCGCCACCGCATCCGGCGGACAGCAGAACCGTACCGATGAGCGCACCCATGCCGGCCCCGCGCACTCGTCTCGTCGCGCCCGGGCGGCGGGTGCTGGTCATGGTTTGACCAACTGGCGCAGGCGCACGAGGTCTTGATCAAGTTGCGTTGAGGCGACTGTTGGGCTCGTCGTCGCGACGCCCACCGGTGGTGTCGTCGGATCGTGGGTGCCGGACCTCGCAATTGCGACTCCGATCGCTGCAAGTGCAACCAGCCCAATCGCCGCTGCCGCCGCCTTCTGGCGCCGAGAGACTCCTACCTTGGTGTGGAGTACCGATGTCGTGGCATCCGAAATGGCCGCTCCGGAAGCGTCCCCTGTGAGGGCCTTGGTCGGCTGCGAAAGATTATTAGGGTCGGCCAAGCCGACAGCGCCGAGCCCAGCGATGAGACTCACGTCGGAGCCGGGGAGCAGCGGCCCCCCGCGCAATACGGCGGCCACCTCGGCGGCCCTGGGACGGTCCTGGGGATCCATCGCCGTCATGTCAGCTAACAGCGCACGCCACACGGACGGCAGAGCCGCGTCGATGATGGCAGTTCGGGACAAGCGGGCGAGCGCGGCCTCGATGCTGGTGCCCTGGTACTCGCGGCGGCCGGTGAGGGCTTCGAGCATTACGAGACCCAACGCATAGATATCCGACGCGCTGGTGACGGGGCTGCCGCTGACCTGCTCGGGGCTCAGGAAGGCGGCGGTGCCCAGGATCTGCCCAGCCGCCGTGAGTGTTGGTTGCTCGACGCCGCGAGCAATGCCGAAATCGGCCAGGTAGGCGAGACCGTCTTGGTCGATCAGGACGTTCGCTGGTTTGACATCGCGATGCACGATGCCGCGGGAATGCACGAAGTCGAGAGCCTCGCCTACGCGCAGCCCGATGCTACGAACCGCCTCAACGGGCAGCGGCCCGTTGAGAAGCAACTGGGACAGGCTGGGGCCTTCGACGAGAGCCATCACGAGAAACGCGCGCGGGGAGCCCGAAGGTGGCGTATCGGTGCCTGCGTCGTAGACCGCGACCAACGCCGGGTGACTCAAGCCGGCGAGCGTTCGCATCTCGACGCGGACGCGGTCGGGGCCACGCGGATCACTTGACGCATTGAACAGCTTTACTGCGACGTCGCGATCGAGTAGTTCATCGTGGGCCCGGAAGACCTGTGCCATTCCGCCTGCACCCAATGAGGAGCCCAGTTCGTAACGACCGGCGACCTTGTACGACGCAACCGTCACGGAACCTCCGCTCACCAAGGTATCGCCGCGACACGTGGCCCCCAAGTGGTCTGCCCGTTTGCCGTAACGGCGACACCCGCCGCCAAGTGGGACTTGACGACGGGCGGCTGGAACCGCTTAACAAAGTTAGTAGACCTCGCGTGATTCCGCCACGCGCTCCTGAGTCACTGTCGCCGGGGACCCAACCGGACCACCAACTGTGCGTTCTTGCACGACGGTGGCTCGGCGGCGCGGCGCGAATATGGTGAGCGTCACGACCAAACCTAAGGCACCTGCAATCATCAGAATAATCCCGACGGTGTGGATATTGAAGCCGCTTGCAGTTGCGTGAACGGCGAACGTCAAAACGGCGCCCACCGCGATCAGAAATACCGCTACACCGATCCCCATGAGATCCTCCAAGTTAACGCCCGCCGCAATCCGGCTGGACCTTGCGATACAAGTTGCCCAGGGCGGCGAAACTCAAACAATCCGAGTTGTCAAACTGTGCGCCGGAGCACTAACGCGAGAAGAACGTCAGCATGTAGCGCTGTCGTGTCCGAACCTTTCGTGCTCGCGTAGGAAATACGCGCTCACGAAGCGCCCGAGACGCCGACAAATCCTCCAAGAAAGCCCGTCGCAGCCGACGTCGCTGCTCATCTCGATGGTCATCTCGATCCATGCGGCACGTGTCCCCTGTGTTGATGACTGACAAACGAGCGCCGCGGGTTTGAGTCCCCGATATCCCCAATCGGAGTGGCCTTCACGAAGTCGTCAGATTGGTTCTCGATACTTGGCTCACATTCGCAGTTCACTGTTTCAGCGGACTCGTCCGTGGTTCGCGGAGGACTCCTATGAGCGGACGGCGGGACAGGTCATCTTCTTCACGGTCGCGCTCGTTGCTGGTCGTCTTGGGAATCTTCGGAGCGTCCGCTCTTGCGGCCAGCCTCGCCTTTCACAACACCATCGGGACGGCGCTTGCGAGCACCTATCTCGTGGTGATCGTTTCAGCGGGATCAGTCTTGATGTGGCGACGCAGGATCTGATTCCTCAGCGGAAGGACGCTAGTGCAGCACCTGATTGTCACCTACGGGTATCTCGCGATCTTTGTCTTGATGCTGGCCGAGTCGGCATGCATTCCGGTTCCCTCGGAGGTGACAATGCTGTTCGGCGGGGCGCTGGCAAGCGGCGCACTCGCCGGAACGCGGCTGAACATCGTCGCCGTCGTGTTGGCTGGCACGGCCGGCAACGTTGCGGGCAGCTACCTCGCGTGGGCCGTCGGACGCTTGGCGGGTCCGGCTGCCGTACACCGCTGGGGCAGGCACCTGCGGCTGAACGATCACGACATCGATCGAGCGCAACAATGGTTCGCACGCCACGGCGCCGCATCGGTGTTCTTCGGCCGCCTCCTGCCCGTCATCCGTACCTTCATCTCATTGCCCGCAGGGTTCGCCGCGATGCCTCCCCTTCGATTCGGGGTGTACACCGTCGCCGGCTGCCTGCCATGGACGGCGGCCTTGGCGTGGGTCGGATATGCCATCGGCGCGAATTGGCGACACGTCGCGAACGGCTTTCACGGACCGACCTACGCGATCGCCGCAGGCGCACTCCTCGCCGTCCTGATCGGAGGTTGGCTCCTTTGGCGTCGACGCGCCGACGCGCCGACATAGGCCTTGACGTCGGCTGGACCGGGTTCGAGCGCTGGTTCGCTGTTAGAGGCGCCCCCGAATGCGGTCGCGCCAGGGGCGCCCGTCTGGGTCGTACAAGAATCTGAGCAACAGCGACGCCCACGCCCGCTCTGCTCGGGTCACTTCGGTCAACTCGTGGGGAATAACCCGGCCGGGTGGCCGGGGGCCGTTTTGCCCATTGCGGTGCCACGCGGCGAGCGCGTCCGCCTGGTGCTTGAAAGCTTCGAACGCCTCGTTCGGGTTCAGCAGGTCATCGTCATCGCCCTCGTTCCGGTCGAGGTGCTCGCGCCACAGCCGCAGCCGGAGGTCTCGGGCGAAACTTCGCGCCCCGTCACCCAAACCGGCAGGGTCGTGGGGTTCTCGC
>Ga0207933_1002136_pt1 | contig 13341 bp, 9 predicted proteins | sample NGESurdeep092012_4_FD_184488 | JGI IMG/M metagenome (GOLD analysis project Ga0207933, IMG submission 184488) | Arctic peat soil microbial communities from Barrow, Alaska - NGEE Surface sample F53-3 deep-092012 (SPAdes) | ecosystem: Environmental > Terrestrial > Soil > Wetlands > Peat ... | reverse complement strand
CGGTGTGATCGCCGCGACGCGGGATGGACGCGTGCTCAAGGTCGAGGGAAATCCGGACCATCCGGTCAATCGCGGCGCGCTTTGCGCCGTGGGCCAGGCGGAGCTTCAGGGACTGTACAACCCGGATCGCTACCGCTCGCCAATGATTCGCAAGAACGGAAAACTGGTCGCGGCCAAGTGGTCCGAGGCGCTGACGCTCTTCGCGCAGAAGCTGGGCGAAACGCGCTCTCGCGGCGCTTCAGGTGCCGCGTTCATCAATCAGCACGAATTGGGCTCGTTCCCGGCATTCCTGGATCAGTGGCTGTCGGACTTCGGCATGGGCCCGCACATCAGCTACGACGCGAGCGTCGATACGGCTGCAGTTGCGGCGCATACAGCGGCCTACGGCGTTGCGTGGCCGCATTTCGACTTCACCGCTGTCTCACTCATTGTTTCGTTCGGCGCAGATTTCCTGGACGGCTGGGGCCCTTCGGTGCCGCAGCAGCTGGACTGGGCCGATGCGCGTGCCAAGCTGGCTGGTGCTCCGAGGCTCGTTTTCGTCGGTGCCCGCCGGTCGCTCACTGGACTCAACGCAGATACCTGGCTCGACTGCAAGCCTGGCACTGAAGCTTCGATTGCTCGCGCTCTCTCAGGCGAAATGCCGGTCGCGCAGGCGGCGCAGGCAAGCGGCGTCGACGCGACTCGGCTCCAGTCCGTAGTGGATGAATACCGCGCCGCAAAGCCGGCACTTGTCCTCGCGGGTGGCCACATTTCGAATTCGGCTGAGCTGTTCACGGTTGTCGCTGCACTCAATCACGCCAGTGGCGCGGTCGGCACCGGAATCAAGACCGACGAGGCGTACCTGGGTTACGAAGGCGTGGCGCCAACAGCAGCGCTTGCAGCGCTTGCGTCGCGCATGAGCTCGGGGGCGGTGCCTCTGTTGATGATTCGCGGCGCCAATCCCGTCTACGCGATGCCCCGAAGCAGCGGCTTCGCAGAGGGACTCGCAAAGGTGCCGTTCAAGGTGTCGTTCTCCAGCATCATTAATGACACCAGCGAGATGTGCGATCTGATTCTTCCGGATCACCACTCGCTCGAGCAATGGGGCGACTCAGAGCCGCTCAAGGGGACTCTTTCGCTGCAACAGCCTGCGATGGACCCCGTCTTTGATTCGCTGGCCACGCCTGACGTGCTGATCCGCGTCGCGCAGGGCGATCCTGCCAACGCCGCCAAGTACCCGCAGCCGAATTATCGCAGCTGGCTGATCGCCCGCATGCCGGGCGGAGCCGAAGCGATGGCAGCGGCGCTGCCCAAGGGCGTCGTCGCGGGCAGCGTGTTGGCGCGTACTGCGCATCCAACGTTCCCTGCGTCGACACCAGCGCCGGATATCGCATCGACCAGCGGCGACATGTTTCTGTACATCTATCACTCGCCAGCACTTGGCGATGGACGAGGTGCCAACAAGCCGTGGCTGCAGGAGCTGCCCGACCCGGTTACCAAGCTTACGTGGCAGACTGTGATCGAGATGCATCCGCTCACCGCGCTCAAGATGGGTCTCGACAACAGCGATCTGGTCACGGTTACTACGAGTGCCGGCAAGCTCACCGCACCCGCATACCTTTACCTCGGTATTCGCCAGGATACGATTGCGATCGCCACCGGTCGTGGGCACGTCAATGCTGGTCGGTACGCGAAATCGGGTGAGAACGCATACAACCTGCTATCAATGGCCACCAACGCCGAAGGTGGCCTTGCCCTGGTGAGTACAAAGGCGACGGTGGCGAAGGCGGGTGGAAGCATTCTGCTCGCGACCACTGAAGGGTCAGCACGACAGCATTTGCGCGATATCGCTCGCGCTGTTCCCGTTGGTGAATTGAACGGCGGCGGCGAGAAGCCCGTGGAGCCGGAAGAGGAGCACCTGGAAGGAGATGCGTCGCATGCATTTCTGCCGGGACTTCGCTCGCCAGTCGCAAACGACGCGCAAGGCGACTTCGGAGATCCGAACTCCAAGGATATCGGGATGTACAACCCGAATCACTGGAGCAACATGGCCAAGCGCCGCTGGGCCATGACGGTGGATCTCGCGCGCTGCACAGGTTGCGCGGCGTGTGTCACCGCGTGTTACGCCGAGAACAACATTCCCACAGTCGGCGCGGACTGGCAGGTCGGACAGATCATGCCCGATCGTACGGGCTTCGGCGCCAACATAACGCGCAGCCGCGAGATGGCCTGGATCCGGCTGGAGCGGTACTACGAGGGTGGGGAAGACGGAAGCGCCGACTTTGAGACGCGCTTCATTCCGATGATGTGCCAGCACTGCGGCAATGCACCGTGCGAGCCCGTCTGCCCGGTGTATGCGACGTATCACTCACCCGATGGGCTCAACGTTCAGGTCTACAATCGTTGCGTCGGCACGCGCTACTGCTCCAACAACTGCCCGTACAAGGTTCGCTACTTCAACTGGTTTGGATACGGCGAGCCGCACCGCGCGCAGTACGCCTTTCCAGAGCCGCTCAACTGGCAGCTCAATCCCGATGTTACGGTTCGCGGCAAGGGCGTCATGGAAAAATGCTCCATGTGCGTGCAGCGGATCCGGAGTGCGGAACACCGCGCAAAACTTGAGAATCGTCCAGTTCGCCCGGACGAGTTCACGACTGCGTGCGCGGAAGCGTGCCCGTCGCGTGCGATCACGTTTGGTGACGCTGCCGATGACTCATGGTCGGTAACGAGACTCATCAAGGATGAGCGGGCGTATCACGTTTTCGAAGAGCTCAACACATTCACCGCGGTAGTCTACTTGAAGAAAGTCAATCACCCGGCGCCGGCAGCATCGCCGGCGCACGCGTAGGAGCCGCGGATGGCAACCACCACGCAACCCGTGACGGATGTCGAGCTGCTCAGGCGGCCCAATATTCCGAGCGCAGACGTCCGGCTTCCAGCCGTCAGGGACTACGAGCAGGTCGATAACGAGATCATAGCTACGCTGCATCCGACCGGGCAGTGGTTCCTAGGCCTCGGTGTTGCGATCCTGTTCCTTGTCGTCGGAGCCTGCGCCTGGGCGTACCAGATTTACTCCGGGCTCGGCGTCGCCGGCTACAATCCCCCCGTAATGTGGGGAGTGTACATCGTCACCTTCGTGTTCTGGGTCGGTATCGGACACGCGGGCACGCTCATCTCGGCGATTCTCTATCTGTTCAGAGCTGGTTTCCGAACGACGATCTACCGCTGTGCCGAAGCGATGACGGTATTCGCGGTCATGACAGCGGGCTTGTTCCCGATTTTGCACCTTGGTCGCCCGTGGAAGTTCTTCTGGCTCATTCCATATCCAAACTGGCGCTATATCTGGCCACAGATGAAGAGCCCGCTCGTCTGGGACGTCTTTGCGATCCTGACATACCTCACGATCTCGGCGACGTTCCTTTATATCGGTCTCATTCCCGATCTCGCGATTCTGCGTGATCGCGAGACCAATCCCATTCGCAAGCGGGTCTTCGCACAGCTTGCGCTTGGCTGGCGCAACACCGATCGCGAGTGGCGCCACTTTGTTCGCGCTTATCTCTTCCTCGCCGCTTTCTCCACACCGCTGGTTCTCTCCGTTCACTCCGTGGTGTCGTTCGACTTTGCCATGTCGGACGTGCCAGGGTGGCACACAACGGTGTTCCCGCCTTACTTCGTCGCGGGCGCGATCTACTCCGGCATCGGAATGGTGTTCACGATCATCATTCCGCTGCGCAAGTGGTTCAATCTGAAGCACTACGTCACCATCAACGACCTCGACGCGGCTGCGAAGCTTGCGCTGTTTACGTCGCTCGTGGTTGGCGTGTCGTACGCGTGCGAGTGGTTTGTAGCTTGGTACAGCGGAAGTCCGCCCGAGAAGCAGTTCTTTGCAAACCGCCTGTGGGGTCAGTGGTGGTGGGCGTCTGCATTGCTGTACACCTGCAACATCTGCCTGCCTCTGTCGCTCTTTTCCCAGTGGTGCCGGCGTAACACAACATGGCTCTTCATTCTGTCGATCTTCATCAACATCGGCATGTGGTTCGAGCGCTTCGTAATCGTCGTGCCGTCGCTCTCGCACGAGTATGAGCCATGGCAGTGGGCCGGTTACCGCCCGACCTGGGTGGACTACGCGATCCTTTGCGGATCGTTCGGCTGGTTCTCGATGTGGTTCCTGCTGTTCATCAAGCAGTTCCCGGTAATAGCACTTACCGAAATCAAGGAAATCGTGAAACCGCGACTCAAGCACCAGCATGCGCGTGGTGTGGACAGTACGGCGCATCCACTCCCGTTCATGCCTGACACTCCGGGAGAGTTCGACTGATGCGCGGCGTTATCGGGTTGTTTCGCGAACTGGACACGACCGTCGATGCGATCGCGATCCTCAAGAAGCGCAAACTTGGCGAGTTCACCGTTTACACGCCAACGCCGCGCCACGAGATCGAGCACGCGATCGACAGGGGACCCAGCAACGTTCGCCGGTTCACGCTGATCGGCGGACTCGCCGGCTTGACGTTTGGTTACTGGATTGCAATCTGGATTTCCGACTACTGGCCACTCGTAGTGGGCGGCAAGGCTATCGCAACGTGGATTCCGTATACCGTGTTCGGATTCGAGGTGATGGTGCTCATCGGAGGGTTGGCTACCGTTGCCGGCCTCTTCGTAACGGCGCGCTTTCCTCGTATCACGCATACGGTTGGTTACGACAAGCGCTTCAGTCACGGCGATTACGGCGTGTGGATCGAGCCCGCGCCGGACAAGATGCAGGAGGCAGAGCAGTTGTTACGTGATGCTGGCGCTGTGGAGGTGCGTGTTGAACGCTAGAGCAATTCGCGCGCTGCTGGCAGTCGCGCCCCTTACTCTCAGTCTTTCGGCGTGCGAGTGGTTCAGCGATTTCCGGCGTCAGCCGTCGCTGCACACCTGGCAGCCGATCCATTGCGACGCTCGACGCGACGTCTGCGACGAGACGATCCCTTCGCGCGGTAATCCCCAGTATTCCGTTTCGGTTTATGGGACGGAGCGGGCAGCCTTCGAGACTTCGTACCAGCCGCTTCCGGCTACGATCGACTCGATGTCGAACATCCAGAACCCGGTGCCAGTCACCGCACGTTCGCTCGCCAACGGTCACAAGTACTTCGCTGTGAATTGTGAAGTGTGTCACGGAGAGAAGGGACTTGGCGATGGACCCGCGACAAAATATGGTATGATTGGCATCAACCTCACGATGGATCTCACCAAGAGCCGAACCGACGGCTACATCTTTGGAATGATTCGAAACGGCCGCGGCGCGATGCCTTCATACAATCGCATCGAGGAGATGGACCGCTGGGACGTGGTCAATTACGTTCGCGGGCTGCAGGGCAAACTGGGTGTGACTGTTCCGACAGGGCCGCTCGCGATGCCTGGTGTGACGGGTCGCTGGGTTCCGGGATACACCCGCGATGCGCCGGACAAGCCAGCGCCATTCGTACCGGCGTGGCAGGGAAGTGCCAAGGATTGGTATAAACCCGGCGAGTCAGCTCCTGCGCTGGACATGAGATCTCCGCGAGTCGGACCGCCGTTACTCGATTCAACCATATACAAGACTGGCATTCCGCAGGGGGTCAAGCGATGAGCTCGCGTGGTGATGCTCAGCTGCCGACGCGCGACGAAGTTATAAACGGTACGCAGACACCAGTCGCCGGCTGGCTCAAGACCCTTTGCGCCGTGTTCGCGATAATTGGCGTGATTGCGTTCATTTTTGGCGCATTCATCGGCGCTGACCGCATGTGGCAGGCCGTTCACTTCAACTGGCTTTTCTTCAGCACCGTTTCGACCGCCGGTGTAACGATGATCGCCGTGCAGCGCATCTCGACCGCGCGGTGGTCACGACCAATTGCTCGTTTCATGGAAGGCTACGTCGCCTTCCTGCCGGTTGCGTTCCTGATTCTTTGCCTCACGCTCTTTTTCGGACGCGATCACATCTTCCCGTGGACTCAGCACCCGTTGTTGATCGGCGAGAAGCGTGCGTACCTCAACATTCCATTCTTCATCACGCGCGACCTGGTGATGTTCGGAATCCAGGTCATCCTGGGAATCTGGTACGTCTATACCTGCGTTCGCCTCGACGTCGGTATCGTGCCCGAGCACGGCGCAAAATGGGCGCGTGGAATTCGCGAGCGCATGCGTCGCAACTTTGGCGAGGAGCGGCGTGAGCTTCACTCCACGCACTCGCGCCAGGGATACCTGGCCGTACTGATGGTCTTCGCGTACGCCCTGTTCTGGATCATCATGTCGTGGGATCTGTCGATGTCGCTGGATCCGCACTTCCAGAGCACGCTTTACGGCTACTGGTTCTTCATGGGTTCATGGGTCGCAGCGATCGCAGCGTGGACATTGATTACCATGGCGTGGCGCAAGCGTCTGGGACGTCAGGACATCATCACAGACGTGCACTTCCACGATCTGGGCAAGCTCTGCTTCGCGTTCACCGCTTTCTGGGGCTATCTCACCTTCGGCCAGTACCTGGTCATATGGTACGGTAACCTTGGTGAGGAGACTCACTGGGCACGTCTGCGCCTTATTGCTCCGTGGAGCTGGGTCACGGTTGCTGTCGTTTTCCTGATGTTCATCCTGCCGTTCTTCGGGCTTCTCTCGCGCGCTGCCAAGGTCTATCTGCCGACAATGGCCTTCTTTGCTGCGTGTCTTGTCCTCGGCCTGTACCTGCATCGTTACGACGAGATCTATCCGTCGATCTACGGTGTAATAACAGACGGGCATCTCCCGTACGGATTGTGGGAGGTCACGATTACAGCCGGGTTCCTTGGTATCTGGGGACTCTGCTACATCGCTTTCATGGACGCCTTCCCGCGGATGCGCGTGTTGCTCATGACGTCCCCGTACCGCGATGAAGTGCAGATACCGGTGAACGCCAAGACAATGGAGCCGCTCCCGGCGCACGAGTAGGGCGCGGATTTCTCCGCGCCCATGGGCACACAACCGTGTCCGCGGCACCATCAGATTAAATTCCGTGGTTCGCACCCCTCGGTGCGAACCGTACGGGGGCTTCGTTCAACGGTAGGACATCGCCTTTGCAAGGCGAGAATAAGGGTTCGATTCCCTTAGCCTCCACTTTTAAGCCGCAGGAGACGCCACTCGACTGCCGCTATTGCACATCCCCGAGACGCGCCGCCGCTGCTCTGATGTCTGTGACGAGTCGCGCGGACGCATCGCTCCCGAGCCAGCTGACCATGGCTCTTGAGGCCGCCCAGATCCGGTCGTGCAGCCGCGCGAAAAGTAGCGCCAGCGAAGCGTCGATTGGCGAGTTTGTCATCACTCGCACAAAGTCCATCGCGCCGGACGGTCGATACGTCAGCTCGCTCGCGACGATGGCCGTTCGCTGCGCCGCGATCCGCGTGACTTCTCGCGATACGCGATGCGCCAGCAGCTGCGCGTCACGCAGGTCGCCGACGAGATTCTGAAAACGCTCCAGCTCGTCACCGAGCGTTGCTGCCGCGAGCGAATGCTCGCCCAGTAATGCCAGACAGTACCGTGCCTGCTTTGCCACGATTCGCGCGCGATGCAACCGCTTGGCGTCATCGGCTGAGCGAACTCTGCTGAGAGCCGTTGCGAGCGCCTCGGCCTGGTCGCCCATGAGCCGCGTCGATACGATACCCATACGGTCTTCGTCCCCGGGCTGGCGCACTAAGCGCGTCACGGTGTAGTGCTCGAGCTCAGCGCGAAGCGCGTTCGTCGCACGGTCAAAGTCGCGAGCCCAGACTGTCTTGAAGCGACGCCATGAGCGCTTGCGCTCGGCCTTTAGCGTCGACCGGATCCACTGAGCCGCTGCGAGACGAGAGTCGCCGAGCGCAAGGCGCTCCGTGCGGAGCCATCTAATCTGGACGTCCAGATCGCGTAGTTCGGTCGTGGCGTCGGCGATTCTCCGGAGCCGCTTGCTCGTGCGTTTTCGAACGGTATCGCTCAGGCAGGGACTGTAAACGCGTAGCCACGAACGTAGGCTGCGAAGCGAGACCCGAAACTTGTGCACCGACTCCGGGTCACTTTTTTTGACCCGATCTTCTGCATCAGCGACGTCATCGAGCGCATCCAGCGCTACGACTCGCGCCGCGCGCTGGGCCGGGTCCGAGTCGGCGTTCCATTCAAGTCGTGATGCCATTGGGCAGGTTCTCCTACCCAATCTTACTGGGTTTCGGGCCTTCGACACCTTGCAAGCGCGCGGCGACGCAGCCCAGATGCCTCTGGCTAAGTGAAATCCCGACGTTTTGACCGCTATTGCGTAGACTCTGGCGCGAACTTATTTACGATGATGAACTCGGCAATTGAAACGCGCGATTCCACGTCCCGGGCTGTGATACTCGCGACTACGTTGGTGCTTGGCGCTGCAGGAATAGCGCTCATTTTTGCGCCCGCGGAAGTCGCGCATTCGATTGGTGTCGCTGAGCCCGGAGCGGCTGTCCTCCTTCTTGAACTGTACGGCGCTGCGCTTTTCGGCCTCGCCATGACCGGCTGGATGGTGAGGGACGCGATTATTGGAGGCATATTCGGCCGATCCTATGTGGTGGGCAACGCCGCACACGCATTTGTTGGTGCATTTGCTCTGTTGAGGCCGGCGATCGTGCCCGGAGCCCCGGCTGGGCTCAGAGTGTTGACCTGCGCGTATGTGGCGCTCGCCATCATATTTGGGTACCTCATGTTCGTCGCAGCGCCACGGTCGTGAGGTGCTTCGGCGATACGCAGGTGATACGCCCCTCGCAACTCAATGGGAGCAGTACCGAATGAGTCCTCGCAAGAAGGGCGGTAAGGGAAAAGGGATAAGCGATAACATGGTGATCGTCTATTCGATCGTCTTCTGCATCTTCCTGGTCATATACATCCGTTTCATAATGTAGGGCAATAGGGCAATTGCGCCGAACACCGGACGCTTAACATCGGTTACGCAGGGACGTCCAACACGCCAGGAGCGAGCCGCGCATGCGCACGCGGCGAGCAGTCCAGTGAACTCGTGTTGGGGACGGTTTCTGATGGAATTCATCGAAAGCAGCGACGCTACGCCACTCCCGGATCATGTGAGGTCGAGAGTGCCATATTCTCGCACAAGGATTAGCGTCGTCACCATTGGCCTTGCAAGCGCGGCTGCAGCCGCGCTTGCTCTTGCAACCTGGTCGATCTGGCAAACGCGCTGGTCGTCGAGCCCTCCTCCGGTAATCGGCGTTCCAATCGTACTACTCACGCTCGTGCTGACGGCAGGTGCCATTTTCTCCTGTTTCACCGTCGAAGTGCGCGACAGCACGCTCGCGTGGTGGTTTGGATTTGGGGCGTTTCGACGGGAGCTACGGCTCTCCGCGATTGCGGACGCAGAAGCGACACGTGTCTCCTGGGCCGAGCTCCACACCATTCCCCTAATAAGCCAACGACGCGCGTACGGCGCGACTGCTGGCGACGCGGTTCGAGTGCAGCTGCACGACGGTACATGCCTCAAGCTGCAGGCCCGCGAGCCGGCCGCCTTGCTGGTCGTTCTCGTCTCCCGGATCTGAACCGCGGCCGCTGGTGGCGGTTGAACCCGAATTCGCAGGTGCACTCGCGGCGTTCGCCGACACGTACCTGCAAAACCGTCGCCGACACAATATCCTTCGGGATCTCCAGTCATCCCGATAATGCAGATCCATAATCAGCCAGTTCCGGCAGCAGGCTCCCCCCCACCCGATTTCACCCTCGGCTCGACCACAGGTCAGCAGGTGACGCTGTCGGATTTTCGAGGAAAGAGCGCGGTGCTCATCGCATTCTTCCCACTCGCATTCACCAGCACTTGCACCGCCGAGTTGTGCGAGTTCTCCGACGACTACGATGAATTTGCTCGCGGCGGCGTGACGGTGCTCCCGATCTCGGTGGATTCCGTACCGACTCTAAAGGAGTTCAAAGCCAAGCACCACATGAAGACCGATCTGCTTTCCGATTTCAAGCGCGAAGCAGGGCAGGCTTACGGCGTTATGTGGCAGGACGCGTTCTTCACGAACAGAGCGTACTTTCTGCTCGACAAGTCGGGCGTGATTCGCTGGACGCATGTTGAAGCGACGCCGAGCGGGAAGAGGGCGAACGCTGAGATACTGGCGGAGATCGCGAAGTTGTAGCAACGTGGTGGCGCCGCCGTCAAGTTCCTCCCACGAAGATCCGGATGTGCAGTTGCTGCTTCGCCTTGAACAGCAGAGCTGCTTCCCACGGCAGCAACTTGATCTGCAGGGGACTCAGGATTTCAGGGAGCGTTTGCTGTATGTCCAACCGCGAAATTTCCCAGCCCTCGTCCACTGCTGCTTCCTGTTTCTTCAGGGCTTCCCCCGAATTGTAGTCATCACCCAGGGCGGCAAAGTCCTCCGCTAAAGAGTTCCACACGCTATCGATGCGCTGGCGATACACTGAATCGGCCTGCTGTAGCGCTTCCGACTGGTCCAGAGTCAGAAGCAGCGAATCCGACTCCTGGAGTATTGCCGTATAGGGATCAGGTACGTTGCGCGCGTAACGCCGCGCGAGCTCCGTGGCCGACAGCTTCGGCCCCTTATGGCCGGCACGTCCGGGGTTCAGCCACCGATCGAGTTGCTGCTGCGGTATCTGCCGGCCAACGGAAAGCGAAATGTCGAGCGTGACGGCGAACGGGACTCTAAGTAGCGTGTTTGCTGGATTCGTATTGCCGAATCTCGGGTTGATCCCGTACTTGAATTGATTCGTATTTGCGTCGAAGCCTGTTGGTGTATAGAGCACGGGATCCGGATAAGCAGCTGTCCCCCAGCCGCGCAGGTGGTTGGAGCCGTGCAGGAGCTGATCCAGTCCGCCGAGCGGATTGGTGAACGCGAGCGAAATCGAGCCGTACCGTTTGGTGATCGGCATCTTGCCGGAGTAGCTGAGCTGGCCGTTGAGCGACGTCGTCCACGGTCCTTCGCAACTATTGCGTGCGGCGGCGCGTCCCATCTGTTGCGTGAGGCAGTCACGCACGTTGCGAGAGGAAGAGCCGAGCAGGGTCCGCGTCGCGCTCGCGAGCGACGTGTCGGTCATTGTTGCGGGATTGAAAATGAAGGCGCGATCGTTTGCGAGACCGTCGCCATTTACGTCGCCGCCGACCATTGGTGTAAACGGCAGGCCGGATTGCAACCGTCCGAAGAACGTGAGAGCAATGCTTTTGTAGGAGTATCCGCCCTGTAGCACGATCTGATGCCGGATGTCGAGATCGCCGCGGGCCCATTCGCGCGAAACCGGACTTCCGAACGTGCTCCCATCGAATCCGCTTTCAAGAGCGCGCGTAGCAGCGAGCGTGTAATTGAGGGAGAAGTACCAGTTGGAAAGTTGATCGAGCGCAGGAGACAAACTCAGCGTCACCTGCTTGCTTCTCGACGTCAGACTCGAAACGTTGTCGATGACCTGCCCGAACGTCGGAGAAATCCTCGCGCCGACGGATGACACTGCGCCGCTGGCTGGTACGACGTCAGTGGCTTCTACAAATACCGGGCGGCCTTCGTCGCTCAGAGTGAAGCTCTGGACGTTGCTGAAATTCACGTCGGTTCGCCCTGGCTGATCAAGATTGAGCGAGTACAGCCCTTCGATCGAATATACGAGCTGTTTGTAACTGGACGCGTAGGACAGGTTCCCGCGCCATGTCCTTGGCGCCGTATAACTGGGATCGAACAGCTGCACCGTGGGCGCCGCATCGGCGAATGCCGGCGGCGCTCCGTTCAGGCACCCCGTGGGAATCGAACCCGGATTCGACAGATACTGTGCGAAGTCCGGTGTTGGCGTGGCACTCCCGACACACGTGAGCGATTGCACCCCGCTCGCCAGGCCGGTTGCTGCTGAAGCGTTGGTCAGAAGGTTTGCAGGGAGTATGTTGCGGAATTCGCCAATTCCGCCGCGAACATAGCTTGTGGGACCCATGTGGAACTCGCCAACGTTATTGAATCTGATTCCGTTACCTCCAGGTCCCCGTACCCAGGTGAATCCGATTCTCGGGCTTATGCTGACAGTGTTAGGGGCGTTGTCCGTGCGCAACCCAAAGGTGGAAGCGACAGCAGGGTTGAAGTCTGGCAAGGTGGTGTAGCGGTTAGCCTCGAAACGTGCGCCATACAGCAGCTGAAATGTCGGTGACTTGCGCCAGAGATCGCCGAGGGCCGCGTAGCCGTTCCACACTGACCCACGCAGCGTCGGCGAACTGAGCGTCCGTGTGAAGCTTGTCGCGTTGTTTGTCTCGAGGTCGCTCAGCGAGTTGAATTTGAAATCGCCAAGCGAGTTGCCCGTCATTTGCTGGCTGATGCCGTCAAAACGAGAATCGGCGTCGAACTTTACGCGATGCGCAGCGTGACCGTTGGCGTAGAATTGGGTCTCGCTCGTCGTTTCCCATGTCCACTGTCGCGTGTCGTTCTCCAGCGCGCTGTTGCCGCCGAATGCGAGCGATTCAAGGCCGCCCGTCTGATCGGGGAACGACGACGCCACGAGCACATGTCCACCAGGAAGAAATAGATTTGGCTTTGTCAGGTTGCGAGTGAAGCTGAATGCGCTCCGTTCCTCATTCAGATAGTCGCCATGGATATACGTCGAGTACATCGCCTGCAGCATCCCGATTCCCTGCGAATACGTGCCGGCCGTCGTCGAGGTAGAAGTCGCTGTAGAAGCCGGCGTGCCTGACAGGAAATTGTCGCTCGATAATTTGGCGTAGCCGAGCAAGCCCCATGATGTTCGCGCTGGCTCGAACGTCGCCCAATTGTACGGTGCATGATCGACGCGGCCGATGAACGACGCATTCTGCATGACGTGCGACGTGGAATGCAAACCGCCGAACGGAATTCCGGCCGCGCCGAGCACGTTGAGCAAGCGCGCCGCAGAATCGGGAGACACCCCGGCATGCTGGAGCAGCACGGGATCCGCATTCGCAAGCGAGATCGCGTCGGAGACGTGTCGCGCGGCTTCAGCACCGTAGCTGTACGTGTACTTGTCATCGTCCATGGCGCCGTCGCCGCCAAAGCTCGCATCGATGTTGCCGAATCGCTGTCCTGAGTGTGCTGACACCGGGTCGGTGTATTGAAGAGCGGGGGCGTCAAGTGTCAGATGCACCCGACGACTCGAGAAAATACTACCGGGTGCGAGCTCGACATTCTCGTTGATACCACCGAACCAGCCATTTGCTGGGTCGTAGCTCGAAGAGGAAACGCGAACATTCACACTTGCATCTCTTGGCACGGTGGCCCCGGCGAAGACCATGCCGTTCAGAGTGGTCGAGTTCTGGTTACCTGGGAGTCCGCCGACCGATAGTCCACCCGGCGTCGAGGCTACGCCGGGAATCGTCGCTCCTATCGCGGCGAGATCGCCCGCAAGGCTCGGCGGCACGGCACC
>Ga0207933_1002134_pt1 | contig 13348 bp, 12 predicted proteins | sample NGESurdeep092012_4_FD_184488 | JGI IMG/M metagenome (GOLD analysis project Ga0207933, IMG submission 184488) | Arctic peat soil microbial communities from Barrow, Alaska - NGEE Surface sample F53-3 deep-092012 (SPAdes) | ecosystem: Environmental > Terrestrial > Soil > Wetlands > Peat ... | reverse complement strand
CATCGCACACCTCACGCTGGAAGAGCCGCGACGCGCCGATCGAGGCGGGAAGACTCCTCTCTCGGCCGCCTGAGCTGGCACGGCCGGCCCGCATCACGCCAGATGTATCCGAGCAATCTTGATCCGGGTTGGCGGTAGTCTATATATGGACCGTAGCTCTATAAATGGAGTTGGCGATGACTGGCCAAATAGCAATGGCCCCTCCGCAGCCGCAAGAAGGAATCCCCTTTGCGCAACGGCCCGACCCGGTGCTGCGCGAACGGCTGTCTGGGCCCGGGCTGCGCACCTTCTTCAATATCGCCACGGAATGGGGCCTCTCGGTTGAGCAGCAGCGGCGGCTGCTGGGCGGGTTAGCGCCCTCAACCTATTACAAATGGAAGGGCGGCGCGGGGGGCACGCTGTCCTACGATCAACTCGAACGGATCTCGCTGGCACTCGGCGTCTACAAGGCGCTCAAGCTGCTGTTCGCCAATGACGCGAGCGGCGTGCGCTGGCTGAGGGCTGCGAATACCGATCTGCCCTTCGCCGGCGGCAGCCCGCTCGATCGCATGCTCCGCAGCAGCATCGACGATCTCTACGCGGTCCGGCGCTATCTCGACGGCTGGCGCGGCGGCTGGCCTTGACGTCGGAGGACGTGCCGACCGCCCGGTTTCGGGCACGTACCCATCGTCTCATTGCCTCTCGCTGGCCCACCATTGGCGTGTTCGACAGCGTGGCCTCGTCCGAGGATCTCGAGACTGCGCTGCTGCTTGAAACGCTCACCAATGACCGGGTCAACGAGACCCTGGCGCGGCTCGGCCAGCTCGATCGTTCGAAATGGATCACACAGCAACCGGGCGCGACCTTGGTCATGGCCGCGTTCTGTCACCCGGCGCCGGGCGGCGGGCGGTTCAACACCGAGGCCCTCGGCGCCTGGTACTGTGCCCGCGAGATCGAGACGGCGATCGCCCAGACGGTCTATCACCACACTAGGCGGCTTGCGCACTCCGCCAGCGGCTTCCGCCATGTGATTCAAATGCGCGAGCTCATCAGCGAGGTCGACGCCGAGGTCTCTGACATCAGGAGCCTTCGGAAAAGTCATCCCGAGCTGTACGATCCGGAAAACTACGCGGCCTCTCAACGTTTCGGCGAAGCCAGGCGGCGGGCTGAGGCGAACGGGATCGCCTACGGGAGCGTCCGGCGGACAGCCGGCACCAACCTGGTCGTCTACCGCCCCTCGCTGTTGCCGCCGGTCCTGCAGGGCGACCATTTCGACTACCGGTGGACCGGCAATCCTGCACCGGTGGTGGTGAAGCTGACCGGCGTCGGCGGTCCGGTCCTTTAGCAGGCTGCTGAAAAGGGTTCTGTCAGCCCTTGTACCATTCGGTGGATCGGGCACGCTGAGGTCCTCGTGAGGGGGAAGCGGGATGCGGTGTCCGGCGTGCGGATCGACGGCTATCAGCGGGCGGCCTGAGCGACGACGCAAGGCTATTGCCGTTTCCGGTGCGGCAATTGCGGCAAGCAATTCAACGAGCGCAGCGGCGGTGTGCTCAACCGTGCGCAATATCCAAGCGATGTCATCGCTCTCGTGGTGCTGTGGCGGCTGCGCTACAAGCTGAGCCTGCGGGATCTGGCCGAGATGTTCCTGACCCGCGGGTTCATCTTCAGCTACGAGGCCGTGCGCGACTGGGAGGCCAAGTTGACACCGGCACTGGCGAGAACCTGCGTCGGCGACGCAAAGGCAGAGTGGGCCGCAGTTGGTATGTTGACGAGACGTACATCCGGGTGCGTGGCCGGTGGCAATATCTCTATCGCGCGATTGATCGAGACGGCGCTTTGGCGGACGTCATGCTCAGCGAGCACCGCGACCTCACAGCCGCCAAGGCATTCTTTCGATCGGCCAAGGCGGTCACAGGCGTCACGCCCGATCGGGTCACCACCGACGGCCATGATGCCTATCCCAGAGCCATCCGGACCGAGCTCGGCAACACGTGCGGCACCGGACGAGCCGCTATCTCAACAACCGACTTGAGCAGGACCATCGCGGCATCAAGAGCCGATGTCGAGCGATGCTTGGACTGAAGAGCACGAGATCAGCGACACGCTACTGCCGCGGCTATGACGAACTGCGAAACTTTCTCCAGTGCCGATCTCGAATGCGTCAATATGTTCCGGCTGCGGCACGGCGCTGGCGGCATATGCGGAAAACCGCGATTGTTCTCGCCGTCCTGGCGGCAGCTTGAGTGCCGGCGTCCAAGGCCGAAATTCGTAGAACCGGATGGCGCCAAATCTGACAGAACCGCCGCATGACGTGTCGCGGCCGTCCGCGGGGCCGGCCGATCCGCGCAGACGCAGAAACTGACGCAGGAAAGGCCGTTTGGCCCGACCAAACGCCTCCATGTCGCAACAGTCTTCGCCACCGCACAGCATGGTGCAGAGGGCGATCATCAGAACCTCGTAAAGATTGTGGCGGACGTTATCCTGCCGGGGGTCGGAGACCTCGGAAAAACACGCGATGAACTCTTCCATGCCGGCACCTGGGTTGAACCCAACCGTTGGAATCCAGTCAGATACCGCGCCGCAAGCCTAAATCCGCAGAAAACCGCCATATGCGAATCCCCTGAGCCGGTGAACCGAGGTTCATCAAAGCAGTCTGCCGCGTATTCACCGCCGAGCGGAAACGCCGGGCTGCAGCCGATCCGGTTTGCGCGGCACACCAGCGGGCGGCGTGAAACACGAACCGGTTATGAGGCGTATTCTGGCTCATCTTCGTCCAGCACGGCCTTGATCTCGTCGAAATGCAAATGGGCGTTCGTGGTGAACCTGACGAATTGATCGTGGGTTGCCTGGGCCATTGCGTCGGACATCACATTCAGCGGCGTCCCGGTCTGCATCGCCAGCACCTGCACCTGGCAGGCGCGTTCCAGGTAGTAGATATCGTCAAATGTTTGGGCGATATTGTTCCCCACCACCACGACGCCATGGTTGGCCAGGAACAGCACACGCTTGCCGTCGAACGCCTCGCCCATGCGTTCGCCCTCATCCACCGCATCGGCAATACCGTTGAAGTGGTCGTCATAGGCGATGTCGCCGAAGAACCGTGCCGCGTTCTGATGCACCATCAGCAACCGCCCCGGTTGCAGCGCTGTCAGCGCGGTGGCGTAGGGGGAGTGCAGGTGCATCACGACCTTCGCATCGGGATGGTTCATATGGACGCGGGTGTGAATGGTGAAGCCGGTGGTCGGCGGACGCCCGGTGCCTTCAAGGGTACGGCCGGTCTCGTCGATCATCAGCAGGCGGCTTGCCGTCATGCGGGCGAAATGCAGGCCCTTCGGGTTGATCAGGAAGCGCCGCCCCGGCAGCATCACACTGAAATGGTTGCAGATACCTTCGTGCAGGTTCAGCCGGGCGGCCATGCGGAACGCGGCCGCGAGATCCACACGTGCCTGCTGGATGTCGGCAGCGTTGTCGCCGATCGTCGCTGTCTTGCCGCTCATCGCCATGTCTCCGTTTCAAGAGTTGCGCTGTGTCTGCCGGTCCCAGCATCCCTCGCTCGCCCGCGGCAGCTTGTGCTTCATGATCCGCAGGCTGGGCGTGCGCTCGAATGCCGCCACCACGGCGATGTAGCGCGGGTTCTGGTACGGCGCGAGCCGCTGCGACAGCCAGGCGGACAGACCCGCGATATCAATGCCCTGGCCCGGTTTCGGTTGCACGAACAGCTTGATGTCCTGTTCACCGATGTCGGCAGCAACGCCGATCATGGCCGAATCTTCCACATCCGGGTGGCCGGCGACGACATGCTCCACCTCCCAGGCGGATACATTCTCGCCGCGGCAGCGCACGCTGTCAGACAGCCGGCCATGGAATATCAGGTTGCCCTCGGCATCGAGCGAGCCGACATCGCCGGTGTGCAGCGCACCGTCCCGCAGCACCTTAGCCGTGGCCTCCGGATTGCGGAAATAGCCGGGAAACAGCGCACCCTGGACCAGGCTACGCACCACGATCTCGCCGCGTTCGCCTTGCCGCACCGGACGCCCAGCGCCATCGAGCAGCGCCACGTCGAACCACGGCACCGGCCGCCCGACCGCACCCACCACGCCATTGTCGTTCCAGGTGGTGATGCTGGAGGCTTCCGTCATGCCGTAACATTCCCGGATCTGCATCCCGAAACGCGCCTCGAACGGCCGCCAGACATGCGCCGGGCAACCGCCGCCCCAGGCGATGCGCACGCCGTGCGCGCGATCCTGCAAACCGGGTGCTTGTTTCAATAGGATCTGCAGGATGCCGCCGAGGAAATGAATATGCGTCGCCCCGACCTCGCGGACCTCGGCCCAGAGGCGGCTGGCGCTGAATCGCGGCACCATCGCCAACGTCACTTGACGCAACAGCGGCGGCACCAACAACTGGGCGCCACCGATATGATAAAGCGGCTCCCACATATAAAACACGTCGCCGTCGCGTGCGGCGGAGACCCGGCATGCGCTCTCGCCAGCCAGCCGGATCATGCGGTGCGAGACGATGGCGCCCTTCGGCGGGCCGGTGGTGCCGGAGGTATACATCACGGCAAACGGATCGTCCGGCGCCGGGGGCGGCTCATCGAATGCGGTGTTGTCGGCCAGCCAGCACTCGGTTCCACCGTCATCGCTCGCGACACACTCACAGGGCAACACGGCACCACAGGCCGCGACCAGCGGCAGCAGATCGATGTCGGCAATCACCAGCGCCGGCTGGCAGTGCTCCAGGATGTAACGCAGCCCCTCGCCGCGCAGTTGCGCATTCACCGGCACCCAGGCGATGCCCGCGCGAGCCAGGGCATACAGCGTCGCCAAGGCGGCACGGCTGTTCTGCTGCATCACCGCCACGCGGTCATGGCGCTGCACGCCACGGCGGCGCAATCGCCGCGCAATCGCCCCGGATGCCTGCATCAACCAGTTGAAGCTGACCGGCTCACCTGCAAAACGGGCGAATAACCGGTCAGGCTGCGTTCCCGCAAGCGCCAGGAAATCGGGAACGAAACCGCCGATCTCCTGCGCCGCGGTCATGTCTTCGCTGCGGCGAGGCGCTTGCGTTCGGCGCGCTCGGCCAGGAACTTCTCCATCATCCGTGCCGGTTCGCCCGTCGCATACGCGATGCGCTGATTGCGGATGCCAGTCGCGATGCAGTCACGGAAGCCGGCCTCGGTGACTTCGCGGAACCGCGCCTTGTTCAGACGCATGGCGCCGGGCGCTTTGTCCGCCAGTTCCTGTGCCAGGGCCATTGCCTCGGCCATCACGCGCTCCTGCGGCACCAGGCGGTTGATGACGCCGATATGGTGGCACTCCTGCGCGTCCATCATGCGCCCGGTCAGCGTCAGGTCGATGGTCCGCGCCAACCCGATGATCTCGCGCATGATCCACGGCCCGGTGGTGCTGGCGATGCCGGCATTGATCTCCGGCTGCCCCATCGTCACGCCGGGATGTCCGATCCGGAAATCGCCAAGCAGAGCCACCTGGAATCCCGATCCGGCAGCGAGGCCGTTGAGCGCGATGACCAGTGGCTTCGACGCGGCGCGGATAGTGCCGTAGAGCAGATCCCACTCCTTGATCCATTCCTCCGCACGATCCGGGTTGAACGTCTTGGTCTCGTTCAGGTCCTGTCCGGCGCAGAACGATCGCTCGCCGGTACCGGTCAGGATCACCGCGCGAACCTGTTCGTCCGCCTCGATTTCCTGCAGCCGTTCCACCAGCAGAGCGCGCATCGGCGCATGCCAGGCGTTGAGAATTTTCGGGCGGTTCAGTTGAATTTGTCCAACCGCGCCGCGTTTTTCATAGACAATAAAATCGGCCATGCCTTCTCCTGCGCGCAGTTCCATGCGGTTGACGACAAACGCCAAGCCGCGCCAACAATGCCACTGCACCACCCGATGTCAACACGCCGCGCTGCCAACGCGTCGCACCGATGGAGGCACAAGATGACCGGCGGCGTGGATATCATCCTGTTCGGCAGTGGCAGTTTTGCCGCACGCATCGCACTCGACATTGCCGCGACCGCCGCCGCCCCGGTGCGCGTGTGCCTGGCCGGCCGCAATGCGGCCCGTCTGGATTGGCTGCGGTTGGCTGGCAACGCGCGTGCCGCGATCTTCGGCACGCCGGCGCGGTTCACGGCCGAACCCGTCGTTCTCGCCATGCCCGACGACGCGGCGGCCCTGATGGCTCGGGTACGGCCGGCGGTGGTGGTGCAAGCGGCGTCGCCGCAACCTTCATCGGTGATCAGCAGCAGCGGCAATGCCTGGGCACGTCTGGTGGCCGATGGCGGGCTGAGTGCGACCGCCGTATTACAGGCATTGTTCACGCTGCGCGTGGCCCGGGCGATGCGCGCGGCTGACTGCGACGCCGTGCTGGTCAACGCGTGCTTCCCGGACGTGGTGAACGGGCTGTTGGTCGCCGCCGGCCATCAGGTGGCATGCGGCATCGGCAACGTCGCCATTCTGTCGAACGCATTCGCGGCCGCGGCCGGCCGGTATGAGCCGGGTGCGCTGCGGGTGCTGGCGCATTACCAGACGATCGGCGTGTTCCGCCAGCCAGTGGCCCAACGCAGTGGGCCGGTGCCACGGGTCTGGATCGACGCCGAGGAAGTTGCCGACGTGCTGCCACGATTCCGCGACGTGAAAATCACCCCGGAACCGGCGATCGAGATTTCCGGCGCCTCCGGTGTGCCGTTGATGCTGGCGATGGCACGCAAGACGCCATGGCGCGGGCATGTTCCAGGCCCCAACGGCTGGCCCGGCGGCTACCCGGTGCAGTGGACCGGCACCGAGTTGCGCGCCGATCTGCCGGATGCGGTCTCGCTGCAGCAGGCGATCCGCTGGAATGCGGCATTCGAGGAGGCGAACGGCCTGGTCATCAACGACGGGCGGGCGCGCTATTGCGGTGCGCTGCACGACCGGCTGCGGGCCGAAAGCCCGGACCTGGCGGGGGGATTCGATGTCGCTGATCTGGACGCGGTATTCGTCGCGATGGATGAATTGCGAACGCGACTTTTACAGCGGGTCTGAGCCGGCCGGCCAATCCTGCAGGGCACGGCAAGAAGGAAGCCCCCCCCCAACGGCCTAACCCGCATCGAATTCGCTGCGAAATTTCGCGTCCGCGGCCACGTCATTCTGAAACCGCTCGATCCCGAACGGCGCGACCGGCGTCGGTGATTCGCCGTCCGCAATCAGTTCGCTCAGCACCAGCCCCACGCCGGGGCCGAGCTGAAAGCCGTGGCCGCAGAAGCCGAACGCATGAAACAGGCCCGGCACCGCCTGACTTTGGCCGAACACCGGCAGCATGTCCGGCAGATAGCCCTCGATCCCCGACCACACCCGGATAACCGTGGCCGAGGCCAGCGTCGGCACCAGCGTCGCCAGAACCCGCATCGTCGCCACGGTCTTGAGCGGCGGCACCGGTGCGCGATTGCTCAGCTTGTCGGTCGCGGTGCGCGGATAGCCGGCGACCACGATGTTGCCGCGCTTGGTCTGGCGGAAGATCACCGACCCATCCACCGCCTGCACCGATGGCTGCACGAAATACGGCAGCGGGTCGGTGACGAATTGCGGTGGCCCGGCGACGAACAGCGGTACGGTCTCACCGAACGCCGCCGCGATTTCGGTGCCCCAGGCGCCGGCGGCATTCACCACCACCTCGCTTTCCACCACCAGGTCGCGATCGGTTTCCAGCACAAACCGCCCCCCGGTCTGCGCGACCGAAACCACTTTTGTGCCGGGGAGCAACTCCGCGCCCAGCGCCAGGGCAGCCTTCGCCGTGGCCGGGGTGACGCGGCGCGGGTTGGCAATGGCGTCGCGCGCCGACCATGCCCCGGTCAACGCGGCCTCGCCCAGCCAGGGCCAGCGTCGGCGCAACATCGCGCCGTCCAGCGCCTCCACGGCGACGCCGTTGTCGTTGGCCTCCGCGGCGGTGTGCCGAAGTCTGTCCGCGTGCTCCCCGGTGAGCGCGACATACAGATGGCCGGTCTGTGCGTAGCCACAATCGTCGCCAACCAGGTCCGCCAGCCGGTCCCATTGCGCCGCGGCACGCAACGCCAGCGGATATTCGGTCACATGGCGGCCCTGGATGCGCAGGTTGCCGAAGTTCTGGCCGCTGGATTGCGCGCCGATCTCTCCCTTCTCCAGCAACATGACCTTGCGGCCGCGGCGGCGCAGGAACAGCGCGGTCCAACTGCCGATCAACCCGCCGCCCACAATGGCGATGTCGGTGTGCAGCCGGCGCATCAGCCGTCCGCCAACGACGCCGCAAGTGGCAGCGGCTTCACCGGCGCCTGGGCGCGTAGCCAGCCGGCCTGTTCCAGCGTCACGCCGCGCTCCGCCGCCACCAACGCCGCCAGCACCGGGGCGCAGAACCGACCCTGGCAGCGGCCCATGCCACAGCGCGTCAACGCCTTGGCCCGGTTCACGTCGATCGCACCGACATAGCCGCGTATGGTCTGCCGCACCGTCCCGGCGTCGATCCGCTCGCAGCGACAAATCGGCGTGTCATCCGGCAGCGCCGCCAGCAGCGCGTCGGGGACGGCGAATGCGGTCTGCAATCCGGCCTGAAACCGCCGCAGCCGGTGCAAACGCGCGCGCAGCCGGGTGATTTCTGGGGCCGCCGCCGGCGCGCCCAGTTCGCCCAGTATGGCCCAGGCGGCCAGCCGGCCGCTGATCTCCGCCGCCTCGGCGCCGCCGATCGCCGCGCCGTCGCCGGCCACGAACACGCCGGAGCTGGCTCTGCCGTCGAGATCCGCCTGTGGCAAAAACTGACGGGATGCGGCATCGAACCGCATCGCACAGCCGGCAAGCTGGGCTAGTTGCGTTTCCGACCGCAAGCCGAAGCCCAGCGCCACGGCGTCGATCGATAATTGCTGCTCGCGGCCCGCTGCGTCGACCCAGACCAGCCGGCGCGCCCCCTCGCCCGCCTCGATGCGCCGCAACTCCACGCCGGACCGCAGCGGAACCCCCCGCCGGCGCAGCGCCGCCATCCACGCCACCCCACGCATCAGCAGTCCCGGGGCCGCCATCAGCGCCGGCAGGGCGTGCAGCCGGCGGGCGCGCGGCGTGGTGTCCAGCACCGCCGCTACCTCGGCGCCATGCCGGGCATATTGCAGCGCCGCAAGGTAGAGCAGCGGCGAACTGCCGCAGAACACCACGCGCTGGCCAACCAGGCACCCCTGATCCTTCAGCAGCGTCTGCGCGCCCCCCGGCGTGGTGACGCCCGGCAGCGTCCAGCCGGGAACCGGATACAACCGCTCGGTCGCGCCGGTGGCCAGCAGCACTGTATCGAACCGCTCCACGCCGGCGCGGACGCCATGGCGCAGCACATGCGCCATGCCATCATGGATATGCCAAGCCAGCGTGGCGGGCCGATGGTCAATCCGGTCCGCCACCGCCGCGAACATCGCGTGCAGCCGCGCAGCCTGGGCCTTCTGGCCGGAGGGTGTCCAGGCGCCGTGCCGCAGCCCGGCCCCCGGCAGCCGATAGGCCTGCCCGCCCGGACGCTCGGCTTCGTCCAGCACCACCGGACGCTGGCCGTGCTGGGCCAGCACGCACGCCGCCGCCATCCCCGCCGGGCCGGCGCCGACAATCACGATCCGGCGGGCCGATCCGCTCACGCTACGCAAGCCGTATCGGATACGGGCCGATGCGCATGCCGTCCGCCACTTTCGTGGTGCAGGCCCGCACCGGGCCAGCCTGTTCCAGTTGCACCCAGCACTCCTGGCACGCCCCCATCAGGCAGAACCCGGCGCGCGCCCCCTCCGGCCCATCGCCGGGCAGGCAATCGCGCTGGGTCAGAATCGCGGCAAGCAGGCTCTCGCCCTCCCAGGCCTCCAGCGCCACCCCCTCCAGCCAGACCGAAACGCGGCGGCCGCCGGCCGGAATGGCGCGCTGAAACCGTGCTGTCATGCGGTGACCCCACGACGGCGCAGCGCCTCGGCCAGCAGGATGAACACCGTGACGAACACCAGGATAACCGTGGAGACCGCCGCCAGCGTCGGGTTCACCTGCAGCAGCAGGTCGTTCCACATCTGCCGTGGCAAGGTGGAACTGCTGCCGCCCGAGACGAACAGCGCGATGGTCAACTCGTCGAACGACGTGATGAACGCGAACAAGAACCCGGCGACGATGCCGCCACGGATCTGCGGCAGCGTGATATAGCGAAGCGTGCTCCAGCGGCTGGCGCCCAGGCTCATCGCCGCGTGGTCCAGCCGCTCGTCATAGGTCCGCAACACCGCCATCACGGTGATGACCACATAGGGCACCGCCAGCACGGTATGGCCCAGCACCAGGCCGAGCGCGGTGCCGACCAGGCCGATCCGCGCGTAGAGGTAGAACAGCCCCACCGCGAGGATGATCCGCGGCAGCACCAGCGGCGCCAGGATCAGCGACAGGATCGCGGCGCCGCCGACCAGCCGCTGACGCACCAGCACGAACGCGCCGGCGGTCCCCAGCAGCGTCGCCAGCACGCCGGTTCCGGTCGCGACGATGAAGGAGCGGATGGTCGCATTCACCCAGATCGGCGAATCCAGATAGGTGTGATACCAGCGCAGCGACAGGCCTTGCGGCGGGAAGTTGATGAACTGCCCCGCGGTAAACGAGACCGGGATCACAAACAGTGAGGGGAGGCAGAGATAGGCGATGACCAACCCGGCCACAACGCCCAGGACAATGCGCCCGATCGCCCGTCGCGGCCGATCGGCGCGCGGCGGAAACAACCTCTCGAACACTTCCGCCACCCGGTCCGACACCCAACCGAGACCGGCCACGGCGTGCGTTCCCGCCGCCGCCCCTGTCCGGCTCAGCATCCCCTGCCGCGCCCCGGAGGTGCTGCGCGCGGCAGCGTCGCCGCCGGACATGGTCGAGAGTCCGAGCACGCGGTCATAGAGCAGGAAGATGATGGCCGAGACCGCGAGCAGAACCACCGACAGCGCGCCGGCAAACCGCCAGTCCATCAACTCCTGCACCACCGAGATGATGATCTGCGCCAGCATGGTCTCGTGCCGGCCGCCCAGCAACGCGGGGGTGATGAAAAACCCCATCGCGGTGATGAACACCAGCAATCCGGCAGCCGCGACGCCGGGTGCGGACAGCGGAAAATAGATGCGCCAGAACGCCTGCCCGCCGCGTGCGCCCAGCGTGCCGGCGGCTTTGCCCAACGTGGTGTCGATCCTCTGCATCACCGACAGCATGGTCAGCACCGCCAGCGGCATCATCGCCTGCACCATGCCGATCATCACGCCGGTGAAGTTGAAGATCATGGAGAGCGGTTGATCGATCAGCCCCAGCCCGCCCAACGCCTGGTTCACCGGGCCGTTGCGGCCGAGCAGGATCATCCAGGCAAATGTCCGCACCAGGAAGCTGGTCCAGAACGGCATCAACACCAAGATGATCAGAATATCGCGCACCCGCGGCCGGGCGGTCGCCAGCAGATAGGCCACCGGATAGCCCGCCACCAGCGACAGGATCGTCGTCCACAGCGCGATCTTGAGCGTGATGCCGAGCGTCAGGCCGAACACCATGGAGTGCGCGATGCGGGCGTAATTTGCCAAGGTGAGGTTGTCATGCGGGCCAAGCACGCTGAGCCACAGGATCTGCGCCACCGGATAGACGAAGACGACGAGGATAAAAATCACCAGCGGATAGATCGGCCACGCCTTGATCCAGGCGGAGTCGGTTCTCGGCCGCCGCGTCGGCGCCATGCGCGGCAGCGCCGGCGCGCCGCTCATCGCCGCGTCTCGTCCAACGGCAGCACGACCACCTGGTCTGCGGCCCAGCCGACACGAACCGGGCTGCCCGACGGCAGGCTGCGGTCACGCCCGACCGTGAGTTGCTTGACCGAGACGACCGGCCCGTCAGCCAGTTTGACGAAATGGCGCGACACGCCGCCGGTAAACACACTTTCCTGCACCACGCCCGGCGCTTCGTTGTCGGCGGCTTCACCGGGGGCCAGCAGGCGCAGGCTCTCGGGCCGGATCACCAGCTTCGCGCGCTTCCCCGCCGGCAGGGCCGCGTCGCTGACGCGGATCTGGAGGCCATTCTCCGTGGTCAGCACCGGCGCGGACCCGGAGCCGGTGAGCACCGCGTCCAGGATGTTCGACTCCCCCAGGAAGTCGGCGGCAAACAGGGTTTTCGGCCGGAAATACAGCTCGTCCGGCGTGCCGACCTGTTCGATACGCCCGCCATTCATCAGGCAGATGCGGTCGGACATCGCCATCGCCTCTTCCTGGTCGTGGGTAACATAGAGCACGGTGATCCCGAGCCTGCGGTGCAGGTCCTTGATCTCCAGTTGCATATGGTCGCGCAGCTTGCGGTCCAGCGCCCCGAGCGGCTCGTCCATCAGAATGACCGGCGGCTGATAGACCATGCAGCGGGCCAGCGCGATGCGTTGCTGCTGGCCACCCGATAATTCCCGCGGATAGCGCGCCGCGACCTGCGGCAGTTGCACCGCTTCCAGCGCGCGTCGCACCTCGCTGCCGATCTGCGCCTGCGGCAACCGGCGCATGCGCAGCGGGAACGCGATGTTCTCCTCGACGGTAAGATGCGGGAACAGCGCGTAGTTCTGGAACACGACGCCGATATCGCGCTTGTTCGGCGGCAGATAGGTCGCCAGCCGGCCGTTAATCCAGATATCCCCACCGCTCGGCGCCACCAGCCCGGCGATCAGCATCAGCAGCGTGCTTTTGCCGGATCCGGAAGGGCCAAGCAGGGTCAGAAATTCTCCTTCGGGCAGGTCGAGGCTCGCACCTTCCAGCGCAACCACCGGGCCATACAGTTTGGAAAGATCACGGGTGGCAAGCTTAACTTTCTGATCCGTCACGCTCTCATCCATACAGCCAGGGGGTCAGCGCGCAGCATATCGCGGCCACGGCCATCGCCGCGCCGGCCAACATGGCTGCTCGGAAGACCTGGCAGGCATCCAGCATCATGGCCCGCAAAACCCTGCCACAACGCTGACCATCTGGCCAATGCTGTATCGGGCCTATGCGCACATCTTTCGGCCCACCCCATCACGCCGGGCCGCTGGCGCATGCCAAGCCCTCCGAGCATGTCAGAGCGCTCGTGGTCCGAGCCGAAGCATCCGATTGAGTCGGCTCACCAGCCTAATTTGGTGGGCCGATTCAGCCAACCGGCTGAACCGCCCGTCGGCATCGGACCACTCGTGCTCTGACACAAATGGAAGGTTCAGCATGGGTCAGAGCACTCGCTTGATTTTGTGGACCGATTCAGCCAACAGGCTGAAGTGCCTGTTGGCATCGGACCACTAGGAGCTTGTCCCGGTAACGACTTGCCGGGGCATTTGGGTAGCTTGGCGTAGGGTGAGCATGGGTTCGCTGCTCCTCAGGTGGTGAGTTTTGCGAG
>Ga0207933_1002133_pt1 | contig 13352 bp, 11 predicted proteins | sample NGESurdeep092012_4_FD_184488 | JGI IMG/M metagenome (GOLD analysis project Ga0207933, IMG submission 184488) | Arctic peat soil microbial communities from Barrow, Alaska - NGEE Surface sample F53-3 deep-092012 (SPAdes) | ecosystem: Environmental > Terrestrial > Soil > Wetlands > Peat ... | reverse complement strand
GATCCTTCGCGAACGGGACATCCATGCCGTGGCCGCCACCCGCATCGATGGTGGCACCGGCCTCTACCTCTGACCGCTACCCGGGTCGGCGGAGGCCGGGGAGAGGGCGTCCTGCGGGGCCGGGCCCTCCGGACCCGGGGTACGAGACAACCACCCGACCACACCGACCACACCGACTACACCGACCAGACTGACCATACCGACGACACCGCACCAGGGAGCGCCGCTCGTGACCACCGCCGAGACCACTGAGGCCAACGACACCTTTGCCACCACGCCCATCGCCTTCAGCGAGGATGAGCTGGGACAGATCGCTTACAACAAGGACGGGCTGGTCGGGGCCATCGTCCAGGACGCCACGGACCTCGCCGTGCTCATGTTCGCCTGGATGAACGCCGAATCCCTCCGACGGACCCTCGAGACCGGCCGAACCTGGTTCTGGAGCCGCAGCCGCCAGGAGTACTGGTGCAAGGGCGAGACGTCCGGTGACCGCCAGTACGTGCGCAGCGTGCACTATGACTGCGACGGCGATGCCCTGTTGGTGGTGGTGGACCAGGCCGGGGCCGGGGCCTGCCACACCGGCAGCCGCACCTGTTTCTACCGGGCCTTCGGCGACGCGCCCGACACCCCCCCGGCGCAGTGACGGCCGCCCTCGGCCCGACCGGCGACGCCTCCAGCGGACCCGGGGGGCCCGGGTTCGTCTCGCTGGCCGCCCGCCACCGCATCGTGCCCGTCTGGCGAGAGCTGGTAGCCGACACCCTCACCCCGGTCGCCGCCTTCCTCCAGATCGTCGAGGAGGGTGACCGCACGGGCTTCCTGCTGGAGTCGGTGGAGGGCGGCGAACGGTGGGGTCGGTACTCGTTCGTGGGCCGCAATCCCCTGGCGACCGTCACGGCCCGGGGCAGAGTGGTCACCACCCAGGGCGAGCTCGACCTCGATGTCGCCACCGGACAGCGGGTCAGCGGGGAGGCCGGCGTGCTAGCCGCCCTCGAGGCCATTCTGGCCACCTTCGACTCACCCGACCTCCCCGACCTCCCACCCCTCCACGCCGGACTGGTCGGCTACTTGGGTTACGACGTGGTCCGGGAGGTGGAACACCTCCCGGACCAGCCGCAGGACGATCTCGGGCATCCCGACGCCATACTGGCCGTCATCGGCCAGCTGGCCGCCTTCGACCACTGGCGGCAGCGGGTGGTGCTCATCGACAACGTGGTCATCGACCCCGCCTGGTCGCCTGACGAACTCGGTGCCGCCCATCAGGCGGCCGAGGGCCGCCTGGACGACCTGGCCGCCGAGTGCTTCCGACCCCTCGACCAGCACCCCCGGCCCCGGCCGGAGCGGGCCCCGGCCCCCGGGGACGTCACCCGCACCATGTCCGACTCGCTCTACGAGGACGCCGTCCGGGCGGCCAAGGAGCACGTGACCGCCGGAGACGTCTTCCAGGTGGTGCTGTCCCAGCGCTTCGACCTCGAGGACCTCGGTGCCGATCCTTTCGACGTCTACCGGGTGCTGCGACTGGTCAACCCGAGCCCGTACCTCTACTTCCTGCGCTTCCCGGAGGTCACCGTGGTGGGCGCGTCACCCGAGCCCATGGTCCGGCTGCGGGACGGCACCGTGGTGTCGCGGCCCATCGCCGGCTCCCGACCCCGCGGGGCCAGTCCCGAGGAGGACGGTCGGCTGGAGGGTGAGCTGGTCGAGGACCCCAAGGAGGTGGCCGAGCACGTGATGCTGGTCGACCTGGCCCGCAACGACGTGGGCAGGGTCGTGACCTTCGGGACCGAGGTGGTCGACGAGATGATGGTGGTGGAGCGGTACAGCCACATCATGCACCTGACCTCGCAGGTCTCCGGATCGCTGGCCCCGGGCCAGGGTCCCATCGACGTCCTGCGGGCCACCCTGCCCGCCGGCACGCTGTCAGGGGCGCCCAAGGTGCGGGCCATGGAGATCATCGACGACCTCGAGCCCACCAAACGCGGCGTGTACGGCGGCGTGGTCGGATACCTCGACTTCTCGGGCAATCTCGACACCGCCATCGCCATCCGCACCATGACGGTCAGCCCCGACGGCCGTGCCTCGGTCCAGGCCGGCGCAGGCATCGTGGCCGACAGCGATCCGGCTTCGGAGAACGCCGAGTGTGCCCACAAGGCCGCCGCCATGCTGTCGGCCGTGGCTATGGCCCGCGCCGCTGCCCCGGCCGCCCCCGCCCCGGTCGCCGCGCCGGGCGCAGTGCCAGCGGCGGTCCCGTCATGACCGCACCTGCGGACGGCGGTGCTGGGGCCGCCGCGTCCGGCGGCTCCGAGGCGCTCGCCGGCGCCTATCGGGCCCTTCGCCAGTCAGCGGGGTTCTTCGTCCTACCCCGAGACGTGGTCCGGGCCAGCGGGGCCGAGGCCGCTGCCTACCTCCAGGGGCAGTGCAGTCAGGACGTACTCGCCCTGGCCCCCGGGGACACGGCTGAGTCGCTCCTGCTCAGCCCTCAGGGCAAGGTGGAGGTCTACTTCCGGATCACCCGGGTGGCCGACGATGCCTTTGTCCTCGACACCGACGAAGGAACAGGCCCGGCCATGGTCGCCCGGCTGGAACGGTTCCGACTTCGGACCAAGGTGGAGTTCGAATCCCTCGACTGGACCTGCGTCGCCATCCGGGGCCCCGGGGCCGAGGCCGCCGTCATCGGTGCTCCCGACCTTGTCCTTTTGGTGTCGGTGCCCGGACTCTCCGGCGTGGACCTCCTCGGTCCCTCGGCCGCCGATGGCCTCACCGCCTGGGTGGCGGTCGACCGGGCGGTGCCGACTCCGCCGGCGGCCTGGGAGGCGGCCCGTATCGAAGCCGGGGTACCGGTGAACGGCCGGGAGCTCCAGGAGGGGACCATCGCCGCCGAGGCCGACCTGGTCGAGCGCACGGTCTCGTTCACCAAGGGGTGCTTCACCGGTCAGGAGCTGGTGGCCCGGCTGGACGCCCGTGGCTCCAAGGTGGCCCGACACCTCTGTGCCGTAGTGGTGACGGTCCCCGGTGGCCAGAGCCCCGACGACCCCGCCGTGGTGGCGTCCCTCGTCGGTGCCCCCGTGTCCACCCCGGACGGTGAGCACGACGTCGGGCATCTCTCCTCGGTGGCGTGGTCGCCCGGACTCCGCAGTGTGGTGGCGCTCGCCACCCTGCACCGGCGAATCCAACCGACCGCGGCCGTGACCGTGACCTGGACGGCACCCGACGGATCGGTCACGCCACTGGCCGCCGAGGCCAGGACCCTTCCGCTCCCTGCCGCCTGAGGAAGCTTCGGGGCCGGACGGTCCGGGGCACCGACCTGGTGGTGTGCAGCGTCGAGACATCCGATCGGGGCGCGGTCAATCTCGACTCCCTGACCCTCTCCTGACCTCGCGGTCTTGTCGACGGACTACCCAACAATGGGTCCGGTGGTCCGGTAGGGGGTAGCGGAGGCAGCCCGGCAGGGACCAACAAGCGATACCGCCACCGGGGCCGGCCGTGGGGCCCACCCGGGTTGTTAGGAGGAGGTGGTAGACCTTCCCCCTGATCGGGAGGGAGGGGGAGCGACGATGGACACCGAGGAGACCGGGCCCCCGGCCGGGAACGACGCGGCAACGGAGACCGGGGGTGATGGTGCGGTGTCCCTGGACGCCGGCCACATCACCCGGACCACCCGTCAGCTGGGGGAGACCGCTGATCACCTGCAGCGCTGGCTGGCCCGGACCCTCGGTCCCGGTCGGAACCCGGTGATCACCGGGCTGACCCGTCCCGAGTCGAACGGCATGTCTTCGGAGACCGTCCTGTTCTCCGCCCGCTGGGACGAGGACGGATCACCTGTCGAGCGCCGCCTGGTGGCCCGGATCGAGCCACCGTCCACCGCCTATCCGTTGTTCACCACCTACGACCTGGATATGCAGTTTCGCGTCATGCGCCTGGTGGGGGAGCACACGTCGGTCCCGGTACCCGAGACCTTCTGGTACGAGCCCGACCCCGCCGTCCTGGGTGGACCGTTCTTCGTGATGGCGCAGGTGGACGGAGCAGTGCCTCCCGACGTGCTTCCGTACACCTTCGAGGACAACTGGGTGTTCGACGCCGAGCCCGCCGACCGCCGACGGCTCCAGCGGTCGGTCATCACGGCCGTGGCCGGCATCCACTCGATCACCCCGGACCGATTCGATCTCGGCTTCCTCGGGCCCGACCCGGGGACGGAAGCGCCGGCCACCCCCGGGGGAACCGAGGTCCCGGGGCCGACCTCGCTGGAGCGGCTCGTCCACCGGTGGAAGCGGTACGCCGACTGGGTGGTCGGCGACACCCCGTCGCCCCTCCTGGCCGAGTGCTTCGCCTGGCTGGAGGAGCGCCGGCCCGACACTGTCGGGGCCGATGCCCTGTCGTGGGGGGACGGGCGCATCGGCAACATGATGTTCCGCGACTTCGAGGTGGTCGCCGTACTGGACTGGGAGATGGCCTCGGTGGCCCCACCCGAAGTCGACCTGGGTTGGCTGTGCTACCTCCACCGGTTCTTCCACGACATCGCCACCGACCTCGGTGCCGCCGGTCTGCCCGACCTGTTCCGCCCGGTCGACGTGACCGCGGCCTACGCCCAGGTGTCCGGCTACCACCCGGTCGATCTGACCTGGTTCGTGGCCTTCGCCGCCGTGCGGCACGGGGCCATCATGCGTCGGGTCACCGAGCGGGCCATCTTCTTCGGCGAGGCCGACATGCCCCACGACGTCGACGATCTGATCCTCCACCGGGCCTCATTGCGGGCGATGCTCGACGGCTCCTACTGGCAGCGGCTCGCCCTCTGACCCCCTGTCCCTCGGTGGACCCGAGGTCCGGGATCTCCGGGTCGTCGGGCCGTCCGGAGGTCCGGGGGTCGAGAGACCGCCCCGACGGCCTACCAGAAGGATGATTCGGCAGTCAGTCCCTTGTCCGGAAAGCCCCCGCACATAATGGGCTGGCAGTTCCCCCAGCCCTCGGCCCCGGTGTCGAGATCGCGGACGTGGACGAAGGTGTCACGGATCTGGTGCAGCTCCCGGACCAGGTCGGCATCACGGCAGTCGGGAAGGCGTTCGCCATCGACGTGGAGGTCGCCCCGCCACTCGCCGTGGTGATGGCCCTGCCAGCCGAAGTAGAGGCCGGCCCCCAGATGGAAGCCGGTGTCGGTCGGAACCTCCAGTTCGAACCGGCGAACGGACCCGTCCTCCATGGTCACTTCCACCCGGCCCCCCCGGAGTCGGCGGTTGACCGGGTCGTAAGAGAGATCGGGTCGGATGTCGGCCATCCGGGCCACCGTCCCGTCGACCTGCTCCACCGAGCCCATCACCGTGCGGTGGTGCCGTCCGAAGCCCGTCATGTCCACCAGGTGCATGAACAGTCCCCACGGGGTGCCGTCGGGGTCGGCCATCAGCACCGGACACCAGAGCATCTGGAAGTCCATCTCGGCCACCGGATTGAAGGGGTCGGTGTCGGTCGGGGGGGTGCCCACGTCGTAGCGGGTGCCCCACGAGTGGTCCCGGGTGGAGACCCATTCATCCGGGGTGATCTCGTGGCGTTCCCCGTCGATCTCCACCCAGCCCGAGGCCGTCCCGATCTGGTGGTAGCGCACCAGCTCGGCACTGATCCGGTAGCCCAGGGGCACCCGCTGATGGGTCCGCTCCTCGGCCGCGGGCGGGAGCACCGCCTCATAGATCCAGTCGAAGGCCAGGGGCTGGCACTCGTTGGCCTCGAGGGAGAAGCGGACCCGCTTCATGGGCTCGAGGATCTCGTACCGGATGGGTCCGACGGCCGAGGTCTCCGGATCGGGGAACAGCCGCCGGCTGGCCCGCACGGTGACCTGCTCGGTCCCCCGGGACAGTCCGGCGTAGCCGTCCATCACGCTCCGGTTGGTGTACTTGCCCATCCCGAACCCCAGTTGCAGGCTGCCGTCACGGCGGGCGGCCATGGCGCACACTTTCTCCGTCCAGGACGGATCGCTGACCCCCACCGTGGCGAAGGTGTCGGCGATCTGGTGGTCGAAACGCTCGTCCGCCGGTCCCAACGGGCCCAGGGGGTTGGCCATGTGCGGTCTCCTTCGGCTCCTCGGGCACCGGGGCGCGCGAGGAGGTAGCCGGCCTGATCAGACGCCGAGACTACCCTTGGCCGCCTGTTCGAAGAGGCGGTAGGGCAGGAGGCGCTTGCCCATGATGCCGACCCGTTCGTCCAGCTTGCCCACCGAGGCCCGGCGCGGTGGTCGCTTGGCCTCGAGCACCCGCTGGACCACCGCGGCCACCCGGTCCGGGGCCACACCGCCGGCCTCGTCCTCGGCCATCTTGCCCACCGCCTTGACCACGGCGGAGGCGTACGCCGACTCGTCGCCGGACGGCGGGACGTCCCGACGGGCGGCGGTGAAACCGGTCCGCACATTGCCCGGCTCCACCAGGGTCACCTCGAGTCCGAGCGGGGCCACCTCGTAGGCCAGCGACTCCCCATAGCCCTCGAGGGCGAACTTGGAGGCGCTGTAGAAGGCCTGGTAGGGGATACCCAGGATCCCGCCGATGGAGCTCATCAGCACGATGCGGCCGCGCTCCTGGCGACGCATGACCGGCAACGCGGCCTGGACCACCCGGACCGTGCCCCAGAACACCGTCTCGAACTGGTCCCGGGCATCACCGATGGGGGTCTCCTCGACGGAGCCGGCCAGGCCCCACCCGGCGCAGGTGACCACGGCATCCAGCCGTCCGTGCTGCGCCACCATCCGCTCCACACCCGCCCTCACCGAGTCGTCGAGGTCCACGTCCATCTCCATGGGGGTCCACCCTCCCGAGGACGTACCCCGCCGACTGGCGCCGACCACCGTCCAGCCCCGTTCGTGGAGCCGGTCGGCACAGGCCTGGCCGATGCCCGACGAGGCCCCGGTGATCAGCACGGTCTCAGCCATCGGCACCGACTCCTCTCTCGACCCCGTGCGGCCCGCCGACCGCGTCCCACCCATCACTTCCGTCATCCGCCCGCCACTCCGCCATGCCGGTATACCCGCCCGCCGACCGGGAGGCCGACGGACCCGGACCACCCCCGTCCGCCGACGACGGGGCCCGGTACGGTACCGACGCTACCGGGACCGTGGGCCCCGATACCGCCATTGGTGCAACCGCACCGGCGGGACGGGCCGGATCCAAAGGAGAGACCGGAGGAGCCGGCACGGGCCGGAACCAGACCAGCATCCGGGTGCCGGCGGACCCGGCCACCGGCGATTCGGCCCGCACGCCCGCCCCCATGGCCCCGGCCAGTTCCGAGACGATGGCCAGGCCCAGCCCGGAACCCTTCCGCCGCCCCCCGCTCCGGTCCGAGGTGAAGTGGCGCTCGAAGACCCGGGGCAGCTGGTCGGCCGGGATGCCCGGACCGTCGTCCTCCACCCACAGGGTGGGGACCCCGCCGAGGGTGCCGGCCCCCACCGTTACCGACCCACGGGCGAAGGAGGAGGCGTTCTCGACCAGGTTGGCCAGGACCTGGGCCAGGCGGTCGGGGTCGGCCACCACCCACAGGGGTCGGTCCGAGCCCGGGGCGGCCTCCAGCGTGAGACCCAGCTCCTCGATCCGCGGCCGGAAGCCCTCGGCCACCTGGGCGGCCAAGGCGGCTGCGTCGACCGTCTGGACCTCGAGGGAGAAGCGGTCGGCATCCAGCCGGGCCAGGTCGAGCAGGTCCTGGACGAGACGCTCCAACCGGCGGGACTCGCCGCTGATCACGGCCGCCGCCGTCGCCGGATCCTCGGCCGTGCCGTCCACCACGGCTTCGGCGTACCCCCGGATCGAGGTGAGCGGCGTCCGCAGCTCGTGGGAGACAGAGAGAAGGAACTGGCGCTCCTGCTCCCGGGCCCGAACCAGGTTGGCCCCCATGACGTTAATGGACTCGGCCAGCTGGATGAACTCCGGGTCGTCGTGGCGGCTGACCGGAACGGTGGCGTCGAGGTCCCCCGAAGCGATTCGGCGGGTGGTGGACACCGCCTCGCCCAACGGCCGGGTGAACCGCCGGGCCAGGGCCGCGGCCACCAGGGCGGCCACGGCCAGGGCGATGACCCCCACCCAGATGAAGTAGATCAATCCACTGGCCGGGTGGTGGATCTGCCGGGTGATGACCAGCACGGGCAGGGAGCCGGTCACCCCGTCGATGGGGGTGGGCACCGCCGAGTAGGCCAGCAGGGAGCGGGTGTGGCCGGTGACCTGGGTCCCGGCCAGCAGGGCGGGAACGTCCAGCTCCCCGATGGTGATCCCGGCGGGGAGGTGGCCCTGGTAGGTGCCGTCGGGCAGGATCCGGATGAAGTTGGCCCCGGCGAAGGCCCCGGCCTTGGTGATCACCTTCAATTCCCGCCGGAAGGTGGTCCTGTTGAGGCTGCCTCCCGTGAAGGTGCTGGAGATGGCGTGGGCCTGGCCGGCCAGCTCGGTCTGGGTGGTGGAGACCCCGGCCCGCCGGATGAAGAAGTAGCTCCCGACGGTGGTGACCGCCAGCGTCATCACGATGAGCAGGAGGATGGAGAGGGTGAGGCGGCGTCTCATCCCATGCGGTAGCCGACTCCCCAGACCGTGGCCAGGGGTAGGTCCTCTCCCAGCTTCTTGCGCAGCTGGCGGACGTGGACGTCGACGGTCCGCTCGTCGCCGTACCAGTCGTCGCCCCACACCCCGTTGAGGAGCTGCCGTCGGGACAGGGCCAGCCCCAGGTTGCCGACCAGATAGGCCAGGAGGTCGAACTCCCGCGTGGCCAGGGGCACGACGGTGCCACCCTGGCGGACCTCGCGTCGACCGGTGTCCACCTCGATAGGACCGAGCGCCACCACCGACGGGGGCGTCACCGACTGCGGGGCCTCGGTCCGCCGGAGGATGGCGCGCACCCGGGCCACCAGCTCCCGCGCCGAGAACGGCTTGGTCACATAGTCGTCGGCCCCGAGCTCGAGGCCTAGGACCCGGTCGACCTCGTCGTCGCGGGCGCTCAGGATCAGCACCGGGATCCCGCCGGAGCCGTCGCCGGCTGCCGGCCAGGGAGACCGGCCCGGTGACGGCGACGGGCTGACCGCGCCGGTGGCGTCGACCGCGCCGGACCCCGGGGTCGCTCCCGGACGGCGGTGGGCCCGGACGCCGTCCCCCCGCAGCCGTCGGCAGACGTCGAACCCGTCCAGCTCGCCGGGCAGCCCGATGTCCAGGATGACCAGCTTGGGACACTCCCGGGCCACCAGGGCCAACCCGGCCTCTCCGTCGTCGGCCTGCAGCACCCTGAACCCGTCCCGCCGCAGGTACATCGCCACCAGATCGGAGATGTGGTGATCGTCCTCGATCACCACCAACGTGTCTTCGCCCACCACCACGTCCTCCAGACTGCCACCAGGGGCACATCGTGGTCCGTCATGGTTAGGGAAGTGTGATCCCCGGCGACGGTGGCCGGAACCGGGGCGTCGGGCACCTCCCGTGGGCTGGGCCGGGCGTCGGTGGGCATCCTGCCGCTCCAGGCGGCCACCGGCCCGGCGTCCGAGGGGCGGTGGTGGACCGTCCGGCCTGTTCAGCGCCCGGTTCCCGGTCGACGGGGGCTGGCGCGACACCTCATCCCTGGTGTCCGGTCCACGGCGTTGGCGGTCAGGCATTGCCGACGCTGTCCGAGCTCCGGACCAGCCAATTCTCGGTCGCCACCCGTCAGCCATCGAGTTGGGACGGGGGGGATCGTTGGTAGGATCCATGGGCTATGCCGGCGTACCTCGACACCATCATCGCCGCCCATCGGGCCGGGGCGGCCGCAGATGGGCGCCGACTCGACGAGCTCCTCGAGCAGGTCGACCCGGACGCCCCCGTGCGGTCGTTCCGCGATGCCATCACCCGGGACGCCGCGGCCCACGGCATGGCGGTCATCTCGGAGATCAAACGCCGCTCACCCTCCAGGGGAGCCCTCGACCTCACACTCGACCCGATGACGGTGGCCCACGAGTACGAGGCCGGGGGAGCCTCGTGCCTCTCGGTCCTCACCGATGTCGACTTCTTCGGAGGGAGCGCGGCGGACCTGGCCGCAGCCCGGGACGGGTGCTCCCTTCCCGTGTTGAGAAAGGACTTCACCGTGAGCCCCCTCGACGTGGTCGACGCCCGTCTCATGGGCGCCGACGCCGTCCTGCTCATCGTGGCCGTGCTGACCGACGTCGAGCTCACGTCCTTGCTCGGGCTGGCCCGGCGGTGCTCACTGACCGCCCTCGTCGAGGTGCACGACGGGGTGGAGCTGGCCCGGGCCATTGAGGTCGGCGCCGACGTCATCGGGGTGAACCAGCGGGACCTCCACACCTTCGAGGTGGACCACCAACGGGCGCTGCTTCTTGGTGGTGCCGTGCCCGACCACGTGACGGCGGTGGCCGAGTCGGGCATCGAGGGACCCGAGGACGTTCGTCGCCTGGCTGACGCCGGCTATCAGGCTGTGCTGGTGGGCGAGCTGCTGGTGCGCTCCGGTGACCGCCGCACGGCCGTGGCCGAGCTGCTCGGGGTGGGCGCGTGAGCGGGCTCGGATCGACGGGGGATGCGATCGACTCGGACGGCCTCTTCGTCAAGATCTGCGGGATCACCTCGGAGGCCGACGCCCTGCTGGCCGTCGGGATGGGGGCGTCGGCGGTGGGCTTCATCTTCGCCCCCTCGCCCCGCCAGATGGCTCCGAGCGCCGTGGCCGACATCGTCAAGCGCCTGCCCTACGAGACCGTGACCGTCGGCGTCTTCCGGGATGAGGCCCCCCAGCGGGTGGTCGACATCGCCAACCAGATCGGGCTGGGAGCGGTCCAGCTCCACGGCATGGAGTCCGTCGAGGACACCCAGTGGATCCGGAGCCGAACCCGGCTGACCATCAAGGCCTTCCCGGCCGGTCACCGGAACATCGAGCGCTTCCCGCAGTACGGGGCCCAGGTCATGTTGATCGACGGGACCAACCCGGGGTCCGGCGAGCTCTTCGACTGGCGGCTGGCCGAAGGAGTGGTCGACCCCACCCGGTTGATCGTGTCGGGTGGCCTCCGGCCGGAGAACGTCGGTGCGGCCATCGCCCACCTCCACCCGTGGGGCGTGGATGTCTCGACCGGGGTGGAGGCTTCACCGGGCGTCAAGGATCCGGGCAAACTCCGTGAATTCATCACTGCGGCCCATGCCTCGGCCCGGGACGTGGCGGCCACGGCCGGAGGCGTGGTGGCCGCCACCTACGCCGGTGACGGGGGGAGCGGATCGACCACCGACGCCGACCGGGACGGCGCGCTCTTCGACTGGCAGGACGACCCATGACCGAACAGCTCGACCAGGCCGGTGCGACCACCGAGCCCGGCGCCGACTCCGGCAGGCCGATCATGGGAGATCCCGGTCCGAGCGGCCGGTTCGGCGAGTTCGGCGGCCGCTTCGTGCCCGAGTCGCTGGTTCCGGCCTGCATGGAGCTCGAGACGGCGTTCCGGTCGGCGTGGGCCGATCCCCAGTTCCATACCGAGTTCGGTGACATCCTCCGTCACTACGGCGGACGACCCACCCCGGTGACCGAGTGTGGCCGGCTCTCGGACGAACTCGGTGTCCGCCTGCTCCTCAAGCGTGAGGACCTGGCCCACACCGGTTCGCACAAGCTCAACAACGTCATCGGCCAGGGCCTCCTGGCCCGGCGCATGGGGAAGAAGCGCCTGATCGCCGAGACCGGGGCCGGTCAGCACGGTGTGGCCACGGCCACGGCCGCCGCCCTGTTCGGCATGGAGTGCCTCGTCTACATGGGCGAGGTGGACACGCAGCGCCAGGAGCTCAACGTCTTCCGTATGGAGCTGCTCGGCGCCGAGGTCCGTCCGGTGTCCAGTGGGAGCCGGACCCTGAAGGATGCCGTGAACGAGGCGCTGCGGGACTGGGTGGCTTCGGTGGGGGACACCCACTACTGCCTGGGCTCGGTGATGGGACCGCACCCCTATCCGTGGATGGTGCGGGAGTTCCAGCGGGTCATCGGCGACGAGGCCCGGGTCCAGTGCCGTGAGCTGCTCGACGGCGTGGATCCCGATGTGGTGGTGGCCTGCGCCGGAGGCGGATCCAACGCCGCCGGGATCTTCGCCGGCTTCGCCGATGCCACATCGGCCACCCTGGTCGCCGTGGAGGCGGCGGGCGGAGCGGCCATGACCACCGGTATCCCCGGGGTACTCCACGGGATGCGGAGCGCGCTCATGCAGAGCGAGGAGGGGCAGATCCTCGAGGCCCACTCCATCTCCGCCGGCCTGGACTATCCGGGCATCGGCCCCGAGCACGCCCATCTCGGCGAGCTCGGCCGGGCCCGCTACGAGTCGGCCGACGACGCCCAGGTGCTCGACGCGTTCCAGCGTCTGGCCCGCACCGAGGGCATCATCCCGGCCCTCGAGTCGGCGCACGCCATCGCCTGGGTCATCGCCCGGGCCGGAACCACCGACCTCCCGACCGGCTCCACGGTGCTGGTCAACCTGTCCGGTCGGGGCGACAAGGACGTCGCCCAGGTGCGGGATCTGCTCCGTCCATGAGCCTTTTCCGCACCCGCCCCGGCCCCCCGACGATCCCGAAGTCGCCGTGGAGGTGACCCGCAGCCCCCGGGCGGCGGCCGCAGGGATGACCGGGAGGCCGGTCGGCGACGGTTACCGTCCCGGGCGTCTCGAGTCCGTGCTCACCGCCCGTCGCGACGCCGGCCACAAGTTGCTGGTGCCCTACGTCACCGGGGGGATGGACGACGAATGGCTGCTGACCGTGGAAGCCCTGGCCGGTGCCGGGGCCGACGCCATCGAGGTGGGCATCCCGTTCTCCGATCCCATGATCGACGGGCCCACCATTCAGCAGGCGTCGCTGCACGCCCTCGAACGGGGCACCACCTCCGACGGGATCCTGGCCGACCTGAGTCGGATCGACGTGGGCATCCCCCTCGTGGTCATGACCTACTACAACGTGATCTACCGGGCCGGCCACGAACGCATGGCCGGCCTGATGGCCGAGTCGGGCGTGGCCGGGGCCATCATCCCCGACCTGCCCCTCGAGGAGATGGGACCGTGGGCCCAGGCCGCCGACCGGGCCGATGTGGCCACTGTCCTGTTGGTGGCGCCTTCCACCCCACCCGGCCGCATCCAAGCGGTCTGCCGACGGTCGCGAGGATTCGTCTACGCCGTGGGTCGCATGGGGGTGACCGGGGAGCAGGCCGTACTGGCCGACTCGGCCCGCGAGGTGGCCGGCCGGGTGACCGGGGCCACCCAACTGCCGGTCTGTGTCGGCATCGGGGTCTCCACCCCCGAACAGGCCGTAGCGGTATGCGAGGTGGCCGACGGCGTCGTGGTCGGCTCGGCCCTGGTGCGTCGCCTGCTCGAAGGGGAGGGCCCTGACGGGGCGGCAGCCTTTGTGACCTCCCTGCGCCAGGCCCTC
>Ga0207933_1002132_pt1 | contig 13352 bp, 13 predicted proteins | sample NGESurdeep092012_4_FD_184488 | JGI IMG/M metagenome (GOLD analysis project Ga0207933, IMG submission 184488) | Arctic peat soil microbial communities from Barrow, Alaska - NGEE Surface sample F53-3 deep-092012 (SPAdes) | ecosystem: Environmental > Terrestrial > Soil > Wetlands > Peat ... | reverse complement strand
AGGATGACCCAGGAACGATCCGCGAGGGTTGGTCGATGGTTTTGCATCCCCCAAATTTCGCTCTTTCGCCTTCCATTTGGAGTTTTTCCGCAGCCTGTGAAGCCCGTATCCTTCAAACTGGCCGAGTACCAAAGAGCGGCCTACGGGGCACGGCTTACGGAAACTCAGCAAGCTTCTGGATTACGCGCGGCTGCGCGGTTGCGGCGCCGCCGGAATCGTCGATGACGTGAGATATTTCGCCAAGGTTATCGAGCGCGATGGTAATCATGTGATGAAAGCGTACATCGGGCGTGATCGGCACCTCGATGGCGCGCGTGAGTACGACATTGGGATGGCGGAAGACCGAGTAGACGCCGAGGCCCCAGGCTTCGTGGCTCAGGACCCCAGCGGCGACTTTGTACGAAGCCCATCCGTTGATGCGCTGGCCGTTGGCGTCCAACCCGCTCGAGTAACTTGCCTGGTCTGGGGGATCGTAGGGGATTTCAGATTGGTAGAAGTAAGTACGCCCTGCATTGCCATTCCACAACACCTGATATTGCTGGTGGTGCTCGACGAAGAGTCCATAAGCTGTGACGCGGTTTCCGTTCACTACGATGCCGGTGGCGCTGGTGTTCAGGTTCCAGCCAACGCCTGAGCCATGGTCGGCGCGCCATATCCAAGTGTGATCGACGATGGTGTCGTTCGAGTTGATGCGCAGGTCGACGACTGCGCGGCCCACGCCTGCTCCGCCGACGCGGAAGAAAATGTCGGCGAGCTCAATCGGGTTGCGCGCGTGATTCGCATGGCTGCCTTCAGGGCCGACTTCGACGAGCACCGGTGACGCGAGAGGGCCGGCATCGATGAGCAGGCCGGCGACAATCACGCCCTCCACATCGGCGGTGGTGAGTGCTGTTGTGCCTTGAGTGGGCTTGAGTGTGGCAAACCCAAGGCCGAGGACAATTGTGTTTGGCCGCGTGACGCTAATTGGATTGGAGAGCTCATAGATGCCCGGGGTGAAGAGCAGATTTTTGCCAGACGCGAGCTGCGCGTTGATTGCCGCCGCCGTGTCGCCGGGATGTGCGATGAAAAAGCTGTTGAGTGGAATGGAGCGGCCGGGGGTACTGCCTCCGCGCCAGTTGACGCCGGAGGAATCGTGGCGCAGCGCAGGCAAGCGGACTAGATAGTTTCCGCGCGCATCGACATAGAGAAAGGGTTTTTCGCGCACGACGGGCACATGGGCGACTTTTGTGTACGGCGGCGTGGGCCATTCGCCAGCGGGAGGAGAAACGTCGCCGACAAATACCATATTCCAATTGGAGCCGGTCCAACTGCCCCATTGGCTGTTGCGCGCTATCCATTGCTGCTGCGAGCCCGAGTCCACGTTGCCGTCGATTACGGCATCCGACATCCAGCCGCCGCTGGCCCAGCCGTGATTCTGATGAAGCACGAGGTTGCCGTAGACGTGCATGCGGCGGAACGGCGCGGCCTGGGAGACAGCCCATTGCATGGAGCCGCCAGTAGGAGTGACGGAGAAGCCCTCAGCGGCGCGCCAGAATGTGCAAGTCGCGTTGTTGCGCGGCAGGCTGGCGTCAGCATGAACGTTGCCGGTGATGTGGACGGCATCGGGTGTGGCGCCGAGACCCAAAATCTCCGTATAGAAACCAATGGGCACGTCGACGTGATAGCTGCCGGGCAAGAAGAGCAGGGCGAAGCGCGCTGCGCCGAATTCACTGTGCTGCTGAATCGCATAGACCTTGTCGATCTGCTGCTGAATGGCAGCGGAGGACATGGAGGGATCGAAGACGAATACGTTGGGGCCGAGGTCGGGGGCTTGCGGAGCGGCCGAGAGAGTAGCCGGCGCGAGAGCAAGCAACGCGGCGAAAATGAAAATTTTATGGTTGGCTGTCATCCCCGGCCATTCTACTCTGCCTGTCGACTCTGCCTCTCGAGGACATTTCGCTGGTTCGACGGACGGAGAAATCTGTCGGTCGCGTGGCGAGCGGGAATGTACATTGGGAGGAAGGATATTGCCATGCGCCGCAGAACATTTATACAGACGATTCCATTGGCAGCCGCCGGAACGGCCGCTGCGCTGAAAAGCAATGCTGCCGGGCTAGGACCGAACGGGGCAGGCCGAAACGGGGCGGGCCAAAGTGGATCAGGACAGAGCGCGGCTGCGGAGCTGCCAAAGTTTCAGCCTGAGGGGGCAGAGCAATTCATTCGACCCGACGTTCACGCGGGCGACAGGCCTTCGGGCGCGAGCTTTGCTACTCGATCGCCCGCGTTGGGCTTGAATGGGGCTGCCGGAACGGCGCATCCGCTGGCAACGCAGACGGCGATTGCGATTCTGAAGCGCGGAGGGTCCGCGGTGGATGCGGCGGTGGCTGCGAATGCCGTACTCGGATTTGTTGAGCCGACGAGCAGTGGGCTCGGCGGCGACTGCTTTGCTTTTGTGTGGGACCCGGAGGCCAGCAAGCTAATGGGCATGGCGAGCTCGGGGCGGTCACCCAAGGCGCTGTCACTGGCGACAGTGCGCGCGCGCGCGGTGAGTGGACACATTCCCTCTGTGGGTGCGTTGAGCGTTTCAACTCCCGGCGCGCTGGACGGATGGTGGACGCTGCACCAGCGCTACGGAAAGCTGAAGTGGGCGGAACTGTTCGAGCCGGCGATCGCTGCATGCGAGGCGGGCGATCCGACGCCGCAGATCATCGGCTATTACATCAAGCGCAACGTGGAATTTTTTGCGCACGCTGGCTCGGCGATTGAAGAGACGGCCAACGCAATGAAGACGTACATGCTGCCAAGCGGCGTTGCGCCGGGCGAGTATGACGTGCGGCGCAATCCGGATCTGGCGCGGACTTACCAGATGATTGCGCAGGGCGGCCGCGACGCTTTTTACGACGGCCCGATTGCGCAAACGATCGATGCGTATTTCAAGCGCATCGGCGGATGGCTTTCCGCGGAAGATTTGCGCGAGCATCAGGCGGAGTGGGTTGAGCCGCTGGTGACGAAGTATCGCGGAGTGGACGTGTATGGAATGCCGGCAAACACGCAGGGGCTGGCCACATTGCAGATGCTCAACATCATTGAGAATTTCGACATGCGCGGCTACGGGTATCAGTCGGCGCAATCGCTGCAGGTGCAGATTGAGGCCAAGCGGCTGGCATACGAGGATCGGGCGCGGTACTACGCCGATCCGCACTTCGCGAAGATTCCGATTGAGTGGCTCAACTCAAAGGAATATGCGAAGGAGCGCGCGAAGCTGATCCGGCTGAGCGCGATCAACGAGCATGTGTCGCCGGGGCAGGCGCCAAGCCACGGCGATACCACTTACTTCACGACGGCTGACAAAGACGGGATGATGGTGTCGATTATCCAGTCGAATTTTCGCGGCATGGGCTCGGGGCTTGTTGCGGACGGGCTCGGATTCATGTTTCAGGATCGCGGGCAATTATTTTCACTGCAGGTTGGTCATCCAAACATTTATGCGCCGGGGAAGCGGCCGTTCCAGACGATTATTCCGGGATTCGCATCGAAGGACGGCGTGCCGTGGCTCTCGTTTGGCGTGATGGGCGGCGATATGCAACCGCAGGGGCAGACGCAGATTATCTTGAACCGCGTTGATTATGGGCTGGACGTTCAGAGCGCAGCCGATAGTCCGCGCTGGCACCACGAAGGATCGTCGCAGTCAATGGGCGAGGATCGGCCGGGCATGGGATCGCGCGGGATGCTGCGATTGGAAGCGGGCGTTCCGGCTGCGACGCGCAAGGCGCTCGCCGATCTGGGTTGGCCGCTCGGCGAGAGCGACGGCGGATTCGGGCGCTACGAGTGCATTGAGATGCGCAAGCAGGGCGCGGACCGCGTGTATGTGGCGGGCAGCGAGATGCGCGCCGACGCGGTGGCGCTAGCGTATTAGGGCCGATCTACGATGTCGGCGCGGCAGGCGTCAGTTGGGTCCTGATGGTATCGTACTGATCCTGCGTGAGCGGCAATACCTTGGTGCCCGAAGGCGTGATCTCGATTTGCGCAGGGGCGGACGTTGTGGGGCCGGCTGGTCCGCCCGTGCGGAAGAGCGCGATGGCGCCGGTGATCAAATCAATTTCAAGGTTGTTCGGCGTGCCGTCGGATTTGGCGATGAATTCGGTGCCACGAATTCCCAGTTGCCCAAGCGGCGTTTGGATGTTTACTTTGGCGGGATCTTTCTGCTCGATTAAGCCGCCGACGTATTGGAAGACACCTTCAAGGAAGGTGTAGCCTGTTCTGTTCGCAGTGCCGTCGGGATCGTAGACGTAGTCGTCGACCTTCAGCTTGGTATTTTCTCCCAGCGTGAACTCGGTGTTGTCGTCGAAGAGAATGGAGGCCTTGCCGCCGGGTCCGGTTTGAATTGTGTCGTTGATGCCGATAGTGTCGCCGGGGTCAAGCGGAACGGGCGTTGTGGTTCCGGCGTGAATGACGGTGACGGGTCCCTGAGTGCTGGTCTGAACTACACCGATTGGGGCCGACGACGGCGCGGGCGCCGGGTTTTGGGATACGACAGCGACCTGACCGAGCGCCCGCGCGCCTTGGCCCTGCGAGTAGCCGAACATGCCCTGCATGATGGAGGTAATTGTGACTTCCGTCGCGGCCGATGCCGGGGCGACCTGTGGCGCACCATACGAGGTGCGGAGCTGATTGTTGAGCGGGATTTCGATTGCGGCTTCCGCGGCTTTGTCTTTGGCGGCATTCTCGAGGGGGTTCTGGGCGGCGAGTTGGAGCGCGGGAGCGGCGAGAACAAGAAAAGAGAGAAGCGCGCGAAGGTGTCGAGTGTTCATGTTCGGTTTCTCACGTAGGCAGATGTGTCAGTTTTATGTTTTGGACATGAAGCAAACCGCCGCGAAGATGCGCAGACAGAAAGCTCGAAGTTATTGCGCGTGTGTTCGGCTTCGCGTTCGCAAGCCGCGCAGGGTGAACATACTGGAATGGACGGCGTGAGTCAATGAAAAGTCGAGGCGAAAAGTCGAGAGGTTGATACGAAACTTGTTTCGAATGTTGAATCCAATTCGTGGTTCTTTCGCCCGCTCAAGCGGGCTTGTGATAAATCTTTGAGGTTCTAGTCCCCAGGCTTACGCCTGGGGCTACCATCTGACGCCCGCTACGCGGGCTTACTTTTGCAGCGGCGAAAGCCGAGCGCAAATTGCGACATTTGCGGCACGACTAAAGTCGTGCCGTGACACTTCGTGCTCCTTCGACACAGTTTTCCCGCAACTCGTGAGAGCCCCTGCTCCTTCCGAAGTTGGGAGATGGTGTGCCGGCGAAGGGCGCGATGCTCAATAGAACAGGTACTTGCGCCAGCGGTCGTCGCTGCGGCCCAGCATGCGCATGATCTGGCGGCTGGTATGGAGCGAGAAGGGGCGCGGCTCGCGGAGCAGGATCATGTCGTCGATTTCGCTGAGCAGGCGATTGCCCTTGTGGCGATTGCACTCGTGGCAGCATGCGACGAGATTCTCCCAGGTGGAACTGCCGCCGCGCGAGCGGGGGACAACGTGATCGAGAGTAAGCTCACTGGGCGGCATGGCCTCAGCGCAATACTGGCAGGTGTTGCGGTCGCGCAGCAGAATGTTTTTGCGCGAAAGCGCGCGAGTCTGGTGAGGGATGCGGCGATATTCGAGCAGACGGATTACCGAGGGCATGGCGATGATGGTGCGCTGCGCGTGGAGCGAGAGGCCGTGCTCCTCCTCAGTGCGCGCGATGCCCTTGAGCACCAGCACGAGTGCGCGGCGCGCACCGCAGATGTTAATTGGCTCATAAGAAGCATTCAGCACCAGAACCGGCATCTGCAGAATGTGCGCGTGGACGTGCGGCGAGGGACCGTGGTCGGCGGCCAGCACGACTGCCTTGGCGATCGCCTTCTGCTTGCGCGCGTGAATCATGGCTTTTCCCAGCGACATCTTTTTCCCCTGGGCTAAAAAGATGTTTGCTCCAACTCGATCGATGAGTCCGGGTTCGAATCTGTTGCGTGCATTGACCCGCCGAACGGACCTTCGTTGTCGTCCGGCTCGTTGTCTGGCGGCGCATCATCTTCCTCGCCTGCGAAATCGAAGTGGCGGCCAAATGGTACAGCACGCTGCGCGCGCGCCAGGGTTGCCACCCAAACTGAAGCTGCGCCCGCTTTGAGCAAGGTTTGCGCTGCTGCTCGCGCCGTGGCTCCGGTGGTGAAAATGTCATCGACGACCAAAATGTGCTGCGCTGCGACTTGAGACGGATCGGAGACGGAGAAGGCGTTACGCACATTGAGGCGGCGCTGACGCGGCGTGAGTCCGGCCTGGCTCCCGGTGGCGCGCAGGCGCATGAGCGTGCTGGGCGCAAGGGTGAGCCGCCACTCAGGGTGGCTCTTGCGCAGGAATTGAAGCGCCCGGGCAGCAAGCGAGCGCGACTGGTTGAATCCGCGCTGCGCGTACCTGGAGCGGTGCAGCGGCACGGGAATCACGAGGAGATCGGCGGGAGCCTCTGTGGCGAGCTGCGCAATCGCGTTGGCGAGCATCTGCCCGAGCCTTTGCGCGGCCGGATGCAGGCGGCCGTACTTGAGCGCGTGAATGGCTTCACGCATGTGGCCCTGATACACACCGTAGGAAACGGCGCGGACAAAGGGCGGCGGCGCCAGGCGGCAGGCACGGCAAAGGATTGAAGGCGTGGACTTCGCGGATGAGGCGATTCTGTCGCCGCAGCGGACGCAGGCGGAGCCGCTCTGGGCGGAGAACTCGGACCAGCAGACGGGGCAAATTGGAACGGAAGAGAGTTGCGGCAGGGGTTGGCCGCAAAGATCGCACGAGGCGGGGAGCAGGGCGCAACTTAAACTATCGATTGGACTTCGGAGCACGCGAACCACCGCGCGCCAACGCGTTGTCTGCGCCAGGGGAACTTCGGCGATGCGGATGGCGGTGTCTCTTGAGAAGACGCACCTCGCTTCGGGTCACAATCCGAACCGATGCAGCCCGATGGGGCAAGTATAGCGCAGAGTTGAGTTGGAGTTCCACGGTGGGCAAGGCGGCCTGCCGAGATGCGAGCAAAGGTGCTGAGAAAACGAGAACGGGCAGCGGAGAGAGTGCGCCGCACTCCGGAAATCCGCTGTCCGCCCGCGTGTCGCGATTCTTCCCGATTTAGGTACCGTATCAATTTGAGTTGCAGCCGCAGGCTTTGGTGAGCTTGCGACCGGCGGCTCTCGTCGATGGTAGGTGATTCGGGAGTAAGTGATCGGGGCCCAGTTTAGGCGTGGTGCGCGCGCTCGCGACTGCTTTCACGCTGACGCGCACGATCCTGATCCGTGCCGGTGTTCTTTGAAGCGGCATCGCGTGCCGCGTCCTTTACCGTGCCCACGACCTTCTGCGCTTTGCCCTTGATTTGCTGAGCGGCGCCTTCCACCTGAGTGTTGGTGTTACCGGTCCACTCACCAACCTGGCGTTTCGCGCGTCCCGCAGCATCGTTAACTGTGCCTTTTACGCGATCCTTATCCATCATTCCACCTCCGTGGTTTTTTTTGCTTCGGTTTGTCTGATTCGGTTCATCGACTTTCGTTTGTCGACTTCGGTTATTTAGCAGACCCTGTTGAATGTCTCTGACAGTTGGGGCACGACAGGCGCAGTCTAAATTTCCGTGCGCGCCTAAACGACCCTGCGTCCCCTGACCAGCTGGATGACCAGCACTACGAGCGCGATCACGAGAAGGATGTGAATGAATCCGCCGAGGGTGTATGACGTAACAACGCCAAGCAACCACACCACGAGAAGGATGACAAAGATAGTCCAAAGCATTGTTAGCCTCCTGAGGATTCTTCCTCAACCACTGCCGCTTTGACGCCGGAATGCGCACGGGGGTTGTGCGCTGGGCCGCGAAATACAAAAACCGCACAAAACATCAATATTTGCGGCTACTAATGTTTGGGTATTAAAGATGCAACTACTACACCAATGCGATGCAACCGGCGCGCGATTGCAGGCATCGAGCGTTGAGATTGCCGAACATCGTGATTGCGGGATTTGTGAGCGAGTGAATCTATTTGCCGGTTAGGCAGTCTCGAACGCAATATCCGGCATCACAGCAGAGGGCTTGTTTGTACGAACGCCCATTACTGACTGGGCTTTCTGAAAGGGGCTCGACATGCTGCTTATCATTCTGATTGTGCTGATTCTTTTGTTCGGGTTTGGTGGATACCGCATGGGACCCGGCTGGGGCTACTACGGCGGAGGCGGCATCAGCCTGATCCTTGTCATTGTCGTGATTCTGCTTTTGCTGAAGGTGATCTGAGGGCGAGCGCTGCGCTGCGCCGCCACTGGGCGCGAATCGACAAGAGCGTTTCCATTCGCGGAAGGGAGTGGGAGCGCTCAAGTCGATACTCAAATTGGGGTTCAGATTGGGGCTCGACTCGGGACTAGATTCTGCCCTCAGTGTGGCTGATTCTTTGAATGCGCGGGAGTCGGGGTTTTGTCCGCATTCAGAACCGTTTCGCCGGCCGTTATCGTATCGCATTTCAGATCTTCGATGTGCGCGGTTCCGTTGACCCAAAACACAAGGATCTGGGAGGCACCCGCGATTCCAACGAGGACGCCAATTGGCAGTGGCACCCGAATGAGATAGAAAACCACGAAGCCGAGCAGCATGGCCGCACCGACGCCACCGCGAAACTGCGAAATGGTGGATTGCCGATCAAACTCAGTCAGCAGCGCTGGATGGCTCTCGCGTATCTCGATCAGAACCGGATTGAGCCTCTTACAGTTCGTCATCTCTGCGCCTGTGGCTTTGTGTTTTCCTTTGGCGGCCGCCTTGGCCTTCATCATCGTGCGCCAGGCTTTCAAGTTGTCAGGGAAGTAGGCCAACTGTGCCATCGCATGCCCGGCTGTATAACATGCCACCAGCCCCAGAGTCAGCCCCAGCCACGCCGGGACCTTGTACGGCTGAAAGAAATACTGCACATCATAGAGCGAGAATCGGCGGCAGAACAAACCGATGGCCAGGAACACTGCTCCGGGCAGCGCGTACCCGAAGATATCCCGCAGTATCAGGAAGTTCTTGGTCAGCTCCGACAGAAACCCGGGCCAGCTTCCGGAATTCCCGCCGTCGGTATCGCCTGATTTTGCCATTGGTCGAAAATCCTACTACTGGTCCAAAGTCATGGTCAAGATTCATCTGAACGATTAAGACTCATCTTGTTGAACGCGCTCGAATGAGACGAGCAGCGGTTTGACTGTATTCCGCCGCTCTCAGTGCCCGCTGGCGTGCGCGTCGGCTTTGCCTTTAAAGCGGCTATCCCCGAAACCCCGCATGCGACAGTCCGTCGCCCTCTATTCCCAGCGAAAAATCTTAGCCGAGAGCGCCGTAAACAACAGGAAGAACAGGATCAGCATTGCCACATCGGAGAGGTGGGCTGACCATGGCTCTCCGACCCAAATGCCTTGCAGCAAACTTACGGCGTAGTTCATTGGCGATAAGTGCGCCAGCACCCGAAGCGCCGGCGGGAATGATGAGACGGGCGCAAACAATCCGGAGAGCCCGGCCATGGAGTACAACACCACAGCTCCGACCGGTTGTGCGAATCGCGCAGTGGGAATGATACTCGCAAGGACGAAACCTATCGATAATATGCTCCAAGTGCTGATGACCAACGCTAAGGTGAATGAGGCGAGCGGAGGGTGGACGCCAGGCGGAATGTAGCGCCGACCTGCCAGAACCATCAGGAGCAATGACGCCGCGGTCAGGAGCAGCTTAACAAGGACGTGCGCACTCAGAATGGTTTGCGGCCGCAGCGGCGTGGCCCGCAACCTCTTGAGGATGCCGCTCTCGCGGTAAATGGAAATGATGGTCACCAGTGAAAGCACTGCGCTGATGACGATCAGAATCGACGCCATAACCGGAAGGCCGACCCGCGCAAAATTGCTCATCGAAAGTGTCTGCGTTCTTGAGGTCATCGCGTGGCCGACCACGACAAACACCAGCACCGGCACCACAATCGTCCCGATCGCCCCCAGCGGCTCGCGCATGAAGATCTTGATTTCAATCCAGGTGAGTTTACCCAGTCCACGCAGCATCTTAGTTCTTCCTACTCGCGAATGGAGTGCCCGGTCAGCTTGAGGAAAACGTCTTCAAGGTTGGGAAGAATGGCGCGAAAATCGGCCACTCGCACCCGATTCTCCGACAGGCAGTGAATCACTTCAGTAACCAGATCGCCGCGTCCGTGAATCATAAACTGACTCCCGTTGCGCTCCACGCTTTCCACGCACGGAATCAACTTGAAGCGTTCCACGGCGCCCGGGTCGCTGACTTCAATCACGACCGTACGTTGGGGACAATGCCGGAGCACCAGGTTCGCGGGCGTATCGATGTCGATGATGCGCCCGTGCTCCATAATGGCCACGCTGTCGCACAGCCTTTCCGCCTCTTCCATCAAGTGGGTCGTGAGGAAGACCGTCTTTCCGCGTTCGCGAATGCCGCGAATCAAATCCCAAATTGCGCGGCGCGATTGCGGATCGAGGCCGGTGGTCAGCTCGTCAAGAAAGACTACCTCCGGATCGTTGATGAGCGCGAGCGCGATGAACAGCCGCTGCTTCTGGCCGCCGGAGAGATTCATGAACCAGGCGTTGCGCTTGTCCTGAAGTCCGAGCTGCTCCAGCAGCCGATCTCCGTCCGCGGTATTTTTTCGATAGAGCGAGGCCCAGAGGTCGACTGCTTCCCAGACCTTGATTCGCTTTTGCAACTGCGCCTGCTGCAGCTGCACGCCGATTCGGTTCTGGAGTTTGTAGACGTCGCGGAAGGGGTCGAGCGACAGAACCCGGATGGAGCCGGAATCTGGCTTGCGCAGACCCTCGATGCACTCCATTGTTGTTGTTTTTCCGGCGCCGTTTGGACCGATCAGGCCGAATATCTCACCCTCGTTGACCTCAAACGAGGCTTCTGCCACAGCGACCGTTTTGCCGTAGCTCTTGCGGACTCCGGACACCTGGATGACAGAACGCATCTTGTTTGCGAAGAATTACCTGAACTGATGCGCAGTGTATCTCAGTGGTCGCCGGCGTGCGCGTCGGCTTTGCCCTTGAAGCGGCTGTAGACAAGGACCACGAAGCTAACGGCGACAGCCATGCCGAAGAGCCACCAGGCCAACCCGACGGCCAGCGTGTGCGGCCGGAGATTGCGCGGTTGAGCGTGATGCGATTCGCGGCGCGGGTGGTTGCTGTAAATATGGAGTGAGGCTAAAGGATGCGGATTGCCATCGTGGGCGGGGGGATTGCGGGTCTGGCGGCGGCCTACGAGCTTAAAAAGGCGCGCGATGCGGGAGCGCATGCCAATTCCACGCTCGAGTACACGCTTTATGAGGAACGGCCGCAGTTGGGCGGATCGCTGGCGTCGGAAATTGTGAACGGGGCTGTGCTGGAGCGCGGGCCGGATTCGTTTCTGACCGAGAAGCCAGCGGCAGCCGAGCTGTGCAGGGAGCTGGGCCTTGGCGGCGAGTTGCTGCCCTCAAACGATGCGGTGCGCAAGACCTATATTGTTGTGCGCAACCGGCTGGTGGCGCTGCCCGATGGGTTGATGTTCCTGGTACCGACGAAGTTGATTCCGACGGCGATGACTCCGCTGTTTGGGTTGCGCACCAAAATGCGGATGGGACTGGATCTGCTGCGCACCGCGCGGGCGAGCGGCGGCGACGAGAGCGTGGCGGCGCTGGTGCGGCGGCACTTTGGACAGGAGGCGGTTGATCGGCTGGCCGATCCGCTGCTGAGCGGCATTTATGGCGGCGACGCAGGGCAACTGAGCGCGCAAACCGTGCTGCCGCGGCTGGTGGAGATGGAGACAAAGTACGGATCGCTGACGCGCGGGATGCTGGCGGCGCGCAAACGAATGCAGACAGCGGCGAAAGAATCAGCAGGATTTAAGCGCTCGGCGCCAGCGATCTTTACAACGCTGCGCGGAGGCATGAGCCAGCTGGTGGATGCGCTGGTGGCGCGGCTCGATGCGGCGAGTGTGCGCGCGGACACGCTCGTGAGCGGGATTCAGAAGACGGCGGGCGGTTGGAGCATAGAGGCACGCAGAGTGACGGAAACCTATGACGCGCTGATCTTGGCAGCGCCTGCATGGGCTGCTGGCGAGTTGCTGACGCCGGTCGACGCTGAGCTCGGCGGCGAGCTCGCCGGAATTCCGTACTCATCGTCGATCACGATGAATCTGGTTTACGACGAAGCGAGAATTGGGCAATTGCCGGAGGGATTCGGATTTCTGGTTCCAGCGGTTGAGGGGCGCGCGATGCTGGCCTGCACCTTTGTGCATCGCAAATTTCTGGGACGGACACCGCCGGGGAAGGTGGTGTTTCGCGCTTTTCTGGGCGGAATGAAACGCGAGGCGCTGTTGGCGGAAAGCGACGATACTCTGGTTGCGACGGTGCGGCGCGAATTGAGCCAGATTCTGGGTACGAAGACCTTCAGCGCTGACATCGAGCCTGAGTCTGTGCAGGTTTCGCGCTGGCGGCGGGCGATGGCGCAATATGCCGTGGGGCATCGCGAGCGGATGGAGCGGATCGCGGCGCGTGTTGCTGAACTGCCGAGGCTGCGTTTGGTGGGCAATGCGTACGACGGCATCGGCGTGGCCGACTGCATTCGGCTGGGGCGGCAGGCGGCTCGGGAACTGGCGCTGATTGAGTCCAAAGGCTAAATTCTCAGCTCAAAATATTCTGATGAGGTGCGAACGATGAGACGCGTTTGTTTCGACATAGCGAGCAGCTATTTCATTCACGGATGGTTTGATGGTCCCAATGAAGCACGGGCTTATTTCAAAGGCGAGTCATTCAGGTTTTGGGCGGCGTCAACTTTCGATGATTCCAACCAAGAGTATTTCGACTTTACCGACTGCAACGACTTGCACTCCTACCTCTCCGAGGCCGATGAGATCATTACCTTCAATGGCAGAAAATGCGATCTTGTTGTTATCGAAAACCTCGTTGGCGAGGAGGCAGCGCGGTTGATATGGGCCAAGCCTCACCACGATCTAACCGGCTGGCAAATGTGCTGGAGCCTCAGGAACGCCGTCAAAGATCTCCTGCCTGATATGGCTCCATCTTTCGATTCTGTAATTGGAGATCGCTTGGCTGAGTTGGGTGGCCCCGAGGAACGCAATCGAGTTCGGAACGATCTCGCCGAAGCATACAGAGATGTCAGGTTCACATATGCGGTTTTTCTCGAGTATTTAAAAAGCGGTGATCGGGACCGGACATTCTCGGACTTGGAGACCTTAGAGCCTGTTATTAACTTCATGCGAGCAGCCTGAAGAGGCTGGCGATCATGAGGCAGGCGAAGGCGAGGAAGTGGAAGGCTCCGAGAGTTGTTGCAAGCCTTTCGTAGTCGCGAGCCAAGCGGCGG
>Ga0207933_1002131_pt1 | contig 13355 bp, 12 predicted proteins | sample NGESurdeep092012_4_FD_184488 | JGI IMG/M metagenome (GOLD analysis project Ga0207933, IMG submission 184488) | Arctic peat soil microbial communities from Barrow, Alaska - NGEE Surface sample F53-3 deep-092012 (SPAdes) | ecosystem: Environmental > Terrestrial > Soil > Wetlands > Peat ... | reverse complement strand
GGTGACTTTCTTGCGCCGTTGCACGGCGAGCTTGAAAGCGGATTCGGCAATGCGCGTCGAGCCCGCGCGCGTGATCTTGCGCATGGCGAGCGCCAGATCCGGCGTCGGCATGAATTCGCCGGGACCGACATACATCGAACGGTCGGCATAGAAGCCTTCGGTGTTCTCGCGCACGATGACCAGATCGACCGGCTTGCCGCAGCGCGGCGGAAATCCCTCGCGCGAGCGCGCCGGGCGGATATTGGCGTAGAGGTCGAGCCGCTTGCGCAATTCGCCGGACGGGTTGCGGCCGCCCTGGGCCGCGGGCGGATAGTCGTTGTGCGACACCGGCCCCAGGAGAACACCGTCGGCGGCTTTAGCCTTCACCTCAACAGAATCGGGGAAGGTGTTGCCGCCGGCCTTGTGAGCGGCCCAGCCGACCGCGTCCGTCTCGAAAGCGAGGTTAAGCTTGAAGCGCTTATCGGCCGCGCGCAGCACGGCGAGCGTCGCCGCGGTGATCTCCGGCCCGATGCCGTCGCCTTCCAGCACCAGGATATTAATCGCTGCGGACACCATTCCATTCCCCTTGTCGCTACCATTGGCCGCACCGCTGCGCGGTTGATATAGACCGATTGTTTCGCCGCGGCTACGGTTGCCCCGGGGCGCGATTGACGTTAGCTAAAACACCGGATTTTCGTCCTGCAAAAAAAAGAAACCGGCTGTGATTCGGGAGGATTACCATGAAAACCTTGAAGCTGTTGCTGACCGCATTCGCGCTGCTGTGTCCGGCTTTGGCCATGGCGGAGGATTTTCCCACGAGCCCGATCCATCTGATCGTGCCCTTCCCGCCCGGCGGCCCGAACGACATCATCGCGCGCACCATCGGCCAGCGCATGTCGGTCATTCTCAAGCAGCCGGTCATCATCGACAACCGCGGCGGCCAGGGCGGCGTGCTGGGCACCGATCTGGTCGCCAAGGCGAAACCGGACGGCTACACCATCGCCATCAGCAGCGCCGGCGCGCTGGCGATCAGCCCGAGCATGGAGAAGGTCGCCTACGACACGCTCAAGGATCTACAGCCGATCACTCTGGTCGCCAAGGTTCCCGAGATGCTGGTGGTGGCGACCAGCGTGCCCGCCAACAACATGAAAGAGCTGGTGGCGCTCGCCAAGAAGGAACCCAACAAGCTTAACTTCGCCTCATCGGGTCCGGGCAGCCTGCCGCATCTGGCGGGCGAACTGTTCAAGCTCACCGCCAAGATCGACATCACCCACGTGCCCTATCGCGGCGCGGCCCCGGCGGTGAACGACCTGCTCGGCCAGCAGGTGCAGATGGTGTTCCTCGACCTGCCGATTTTGCTGCCGCAGATCAAGGCCGGCAAACTCAAGCCGATCGCGGTCGGCTCGCCGGAACGCGTCCCGAGCGCACCGGATGTGCCGACGACCACGGAAGTCGGCATGCCCAAGCTGCAAACCGAAAATTGGTACGGCATGGTGGCGCCAGCGCACACGCCCGCGGCGGTCGTCGCTATCCTGAACAAGGCGACGGTCGAAGCCATGAAAGACCCCGATGTGAAGTCGAAGCTTTCGTCGCAAGGTGCCAATCTGATCGGCGATACGCCCGAACAGTTCGGCGCCTTTATCGCCAGCGAAACCAAGAAATGGGCGGGCGTCATCAAGGAAGCCGGCGTGCCGGTGACGAAGTAAAATCGCATGGCAACTCAAACCGCCGACACGCCCGCCGATCCGCCCTATTGGTCGGCTTCGCCCAGCAAGCCGAAATTGAAGCTGCCGCCGGGCAGTTCCGACTCGCATGTCCACGTGTTCGGGCCGCGCGCGCGCTTTCCATTCGCGGACGGACGCAACTACACGCCCTCGGATGCGACCAAGGAGATGCTGTTCGCTCTGCATGAGCGGCTCGGCATCCAGCATTGCGTGATTGTGCAGCCGAATTGCCACGGCCGCGATAATTCCGTCACGATCGACGCGGTGGCCGCCACCGGCGGTTCCTACCGCGGCATCGCGCTGGTGCCGACCGATGTGAGCGACGCCGAGCTCAAGCGGCTGGATGCCGCCGGCATGCGCGGCGCGCGTTTCCATTATGTCGGGCATCTCTCGACCGGACCGAAGATCGATGAGGTCATCGCCTTCGGTAAGCGGCTTGCCGATATCGGCTGGCATCTGCAGATCCATATGGCGGGCGAGTTGATCGCCGAGCTTTCGCCCGCGCTCAAGCGTTCGCCGGTGCCGGTGGTGATCGACCATATCGGCCGCGTCGATGCATCGCTCGGTCTTGAGCAGCCAGGTTTCCGCGCGCTGCTCGGCCTGATGGAGAGCAAGCACGTCTGGGTGAAAGTCAGCGGCAGCGACCGCATCACGCGGGCGGGTCCGCCTTATGCCGACGCCGTGCCGTTCGCGCGCAAGCTGGTGGCCGAGTTCGGCGACCGCTGCGTCTGGGGCACCGATTGGCCGCATCCCAATCATACCCATGTACCGGACGACGGGATGCTGGTGGATATTCTGGCCGAAATCGCGCCGGGCGCCGCGCTGCAAGCAGTGATGGTCGATAATCCGATGCGGCTTTATAAATTCGCCCCGGCGCGTAAACTCACGGGAGCTTAAAATGGCCGGGCGTTTGCAAGGAAAAATCGCGCTCATCACCGGCGCCGGTTCCGTCGGCCCGGGCTGGGGCAACGGCCGCGCGACGTCTGTGCGGTTTGCCGAGGAAGGCGCCAAGATTTTCGCGGTCGACCGCAATCTCGAGGCCGTCGCCGAGACCATCGACAAAGTGAAAGCGGCCGGCGGGGAGATCGTCACGCATCAATGCGACGTCACCGACAATGCTTCGGTCGCCGCCATGGTGAAGGCCTGCCTCGATCGCTTCAAGCGCATCGACGTGCTGGTCAACGGCGTCGGCGGCTCGGCCCATGGCGGGCCGGTGGAAATGGCGGAAGAAGTCTGGGACGCGCAGATCGATTTCAATCTCAAGAGCGTGTTCCTCACGCTCAAGCACGTGCTGCCGGTGATGGAGGCGCAAAAAAGCGGCGCCATCGTCAATCTCGGCTCGACCTCGGGCATTCGTTTCACCGGCGCTTTCCAAGTCGGCTATGCCGCGACCAAAGCCGGCGTCATCCAGCTCTCGCGCGCGGTGGCCGTGCAATATGCCGCCAAGGGCATTCGTGTGAACACGGTGATCCCCGGGCAATTGCACACGCCAATGGTGGAGGCCCGCCTTGCCAAGCAGCGCGCCGGCGGCGACGTCGCGGCGCTATTGGCGCAGCGCGTGGCGCGCATTCCCCAAGGCTTCATGGGCGACGGCCGCGACACCGCCAATGCGGCGCTGTTTCTCGCTTCCGACGAAGCGCGCTTCGTGACGGGCACCGAGATTATCGTCGATGGCGGTATGAGCGTGCGCTGCGACTAGCGGTCGCACGTCGTCAACACGGCCCGTAACTCCATCGAGAGCCAGAAGCAGAGATGGGGCCCTAGCGGGTCCATGCCAAAGTCGTTTAGCTTGGGCCTGACTTAAATTCATCCATCTTGCCCAGAGGAATACCATGACGCTCCGCCGCCGAAATTTTCTGTATCTGGCCGCCAGTGCCGCCGTTCTCCCCGCGACATCTCTGGTCGCAAGAGCACAAACTTTTCCGAACCGTCCGGTGCGCATCATTGTCGGTTTTTCCGCCGGCGGCGGGGTCGACATTACCGCGCGCTTGATCGGCCAGTGGTTCTCCGAGCGGCTTGGCCAGAACTTCATCGTCGAGGATAAGCCGGGAGCCGGAGGCAACCTTGGCACCGAGCTGGTCGTGAGTTCACCGCCGGATGGATATACGCTGCTGCTCGCGACAGTTCCGAACGCCGTGAATGCGACGCTCTACGACAATCTTAAATTCAACTTCATCCGCGACATCGCACCGGTCGGCGGCATCATTCGCGTGCCGATGGTCATGCTGGTGAATCCGTCAGTCCCGGCCAAGACGGTTTCCGAATTCATCGCCTACGCCAGAGCCAATCCAGACAAAGTCAACATGGCCTCCGCCGGCAATGGCAGCGCGCCGCATATGGCCGGTGAACTGTTCAACTATATGGCCGGCGTTAAAATGGTCCACGTCCCTTATCGCGGCCAAGGCCCGGCGCTCACTGATTTGCTGGGCGGTCAAGTGCAGGTCCTGTTCGCCACCACACCCGGGACGTCCGACTATATCAAAAGTGGCAAGTTGCGCGCGCTTGCGGTCACCACCGCATCGCGGATTGCGATGCTGCCGGATGTGCCGACGGTGAGCGATACCGTGAAGGGTTACGAAGCGAGCCAGTGGTACGGTATCGGCGCGCCCAAGGGCACGCCCTCCAGTATTGTCGACACGCTCAACAAGCAAATCAACGCGGCGCTGAACGACCCGAAGATGAAATCGCGCTTTACGGCGATTGGCGGTGAGCCGCTTGCCGATACGCCCGCCGACTTCGGCAAGCTTATCGGCGAGGAAACCGTGAAGTGGGCCAAGGTCGTGAAGGCCACGGGCATGAAGCCGCAATAATCCGGCGGCATGAGCAGGACCCGGAATTACAAGTGACTATTTATTCAACCACCGCCGCGCAAAGCCGAGCAGGCCCTGCGGCAGGAAGATGATCATCGCAATAAAGATAAAGCCGAGCGGGATCAGATAGGGGAACTGATCGCCGAAGACGCGCGACATCAATTCGTGCAACAGCTGGAAAAATCCGGCGCCGAGGATCGGGCCAACCAGGGTGCCGATGCCGCCCATGACGTTGAAGATCACGGTGTCGCCTGAGGTAATAAAGTAGACGAAATTGGGCGCGACGAATTCATTCTGGATGCCGTAGAGCACGCCGGCAAGCCCGGCAAATAGACCCGAAAGCATCACCGCCACGATCTTGTAGTGCTGCACCGAGAAACCGATAGCGCGCGTGCGCGCTTCGTTTTCACGGATCGATTGCAACACCATGCCGAAGGGTGATTGCGTGATGCGGCGCAGGATCAGATAGGACGCCGTCACCACCGCCAGCACGAACCAGTGCAGCGTGGTGGTGGTGAAGCGCGCATCAACGAGAAACGGAATGGAGAAATGCGGTCGGCTGAAGATCAGCCCGTTCTCGCCGCCGGTCAGCGAAGTCCAGGTGAAGATGATGACGTAGAATATCTGGCTGAATATGAGCGTCGAGATGGCGAAATATATATCGCGCAGCCGCGTCGAGAAATAAGCGACGAACAACGCGGCGGCGGCGGCGCCCACCAATCCCAGCCCGATCGCCAGCCACAGATTGGGCGGACTCACCAGCAGAAGCGCCGCAGCCGCGCCATACATGCCAAGCCCGAAGAAGGCCGAGTGACCGAACGAGATCATGCCGGTGTAGCCGATCAAGAGATCGGACGACATCGCGAGCAAACCCCAGATCAGAACTTCGGTGAGGAAGCGGCGCCAGAACTCCGGCAGCACCAGCGGCGCCACGATCAAGATCGCCATGACGACGGCAAATCCGGCCCAATATATTTTGTCGTGGCGGGTCATGTGGCGGGTCATTTGGGCGCCGCAAACAGGCCGGTGGGCTTAAACAGCAGCGTCAGGATCAGCACCACAAAGGAGACGATCACCGCCTGCGATGGGTCGAGCCAGATCGCGGCGTAGGATTCGAGCAGGCTGATGAAGATGGCGGCAACCACCGAGCCGCCGAGGCTACCCATGCCGCCGACCACCACGACGATGAATGCCTTGAGCACCCAATCAAGGCCCATGCTAAAATCGACACCGGCCAGCGGCGCAAACAGCACGCCACTCGCGGCCGCCATGGCTGCGCCGAGCGCGAACACGCCGGTCAAAACCCACGGCACCGGGATGCCCATGGCTTGCGCCATCACGCGGTCCTGCGTGGTGGCGCGGATCCAGACGCCGAACTTTGCGTATTTGAGGAACAGATAGAAGCCGCCGATGATCGCCCCCGACAGGCCGGCGATCACCATGCGGTACCAAGGGTAATCGAGATAGAAGAGGATGAAATGGCCGGTGATCGGGTCGGGCATGCGACGCGCCACCGGGCCGAATTGCCAGAGCGCGTAATTCTGCAAGATCAGCGAAATGCCGAAAGTGACCAAAATCGTATTGAGCGGATCGCGGCCGATCAGCGGCCGCAGCGTCACGATCTGGATGGCGGCGCCGAGGATGGCGATGGTGATAGCGGCAACGACGAGCGCCAGCCAAAAATTGCCGGTATAGGCAATGACGATGACGCCTACATAGGCGCCGAGCATGAACAATTCGCCGTGCGCGAAGTTCACCACATCCATGATGCCGAAGATCAGCGTGAGACCCGAGGCAACCAGCGCCAGGATCATGCCGGCGACGATGCCGTTCACCGTCTGGATGATGAACAGATCGAGCGGAAAATTATGGAAGAACTGCATTACCGCGTTCACCGCTCACACCCCCATATATTGCTTGATGATCGGATGGGAGGCGTGCAGTTCGGAGGCGGCGCAATGGTGTCGCACCATGCCCTTTTCCATGATGTAGATACGCTGGCTCGCTTCCAGCGTCAGCGGCACGTTCTGCTCGACCAGCAGGATCGCCACGCCCTCGTTGTGCAGCACGTCGATGATGTGGCGGATCTGCGAAACCATTCTGGGCATCAGCCCTTCTGTCGGCTCGTCAAGCAAAATGATCTTGGGCTCGAGCATCATGGCGCGCGCGATGGCGAGCATCTGCTGCTCGCCGCCCGACAGCGTGCCGCCGGCCTGGCTGGCCCGCTCGCCCAGCACGGGGAAAAACGTGAAGACCTTGTCGAGCAGTTCGGCCTTGCGCTGATCGCTGACGCCGTGGCGGTCAAGCCCGGTGCGCAGGTTTTCCATCACCGTGAGCAGGCGGAAAATGCGGCGGTCTTCCGGCACATAACCTATGCCCAGCCGCGCGAGCTTGTGCGAGGGCATGCCGGTGATGTTCATGCCCTCGAATATCACCCGACCCTGGCTCGGTTGCACCAGACCCATGATGGTCTTGAGCGTTGTGCTTTTGCCGACGCCATTGCGGCCCAGCAAGCCGACCACCTCGCCCGGCGCCACTTCGAGCGAGACGCCGTGCAGGATGTGGCTCTTGCCGTAATAAGTATGCACGCCCTCGACGCGGACGAGCAGTTGCGGGCTGGTCGCGGCCAAGGCGCTCATGTCTTGAGGTAGACCTCCAGCACCTTCGGGTTCTGCTGGATTTCCTCCGGCGTGCCCTCGGCGAGAATCTTGCCATAGTGCAGCACGGTGATGCGGTCAGCGAGCTCCATCACCACTTCCATGTCGTGCTCGACGATCAAAATGCTGAGATTTTCTCCAATCTCGCGAACCAGTTCCATGGTTTCGCGCGTCTCGCCCGCGCTCATGCCGGCGGTCGGCTCGTCGAGACAGAGCAGAAGCGGCTCGGTGGCAAGCGCGATGCCGATTTCCAGATTGCGCTGCGCGCCATGCGACAGATTGGACGCGAGCTCATGGGCGAGGTCGAGCAGCTTGACCGCCGCAAGTGCTGCTTCCGCCTTTTCGTTGATGTCGGCGAAGGCGCTGTGATGCCTGACCATGTTCCAGGCATGGCGCCGGGATTGCGCGGCGATGCGCACATTCTCCAGCACCGTCGCGTTGGGCAGGATGTTGGTGATCTGGTAGGAGCGCGCAATGCCCTTCTGCGAAATCTTGTCAGACGGCAATCCAGTGACGTCCTCACCGTTGAAAATGATGTGTCCGCTGGTCGGCCGCAGCACGCCCGTCAGGCAATTGAAGAAGGTACTCTTGCCCGCCCCGTTGGGTCCGATGATAGCGTGGGTGTTGCCGCGCTCAATCGCGAAGTTGACATTGGATAGCGCGGCCAGCCCGCCGAATCGCACGGACAGGTTTTCGGTCTTGAGGATAGGAGCCGAAATCGCTCCCCGGTTTTCCGCCGGGGAGCGTATGTCGATCGACGTTTCCACGCGTGATTACGCCGCGGGGAACTTACAGGCCGGCGGAACGATGGTCTTGTCCTTCAATACCGTTTCCTTGAGGTTATAGGTACCGCCCTTCACCTCGAAAATGAACTCGTTCAGGAAGGCCTGATGGTCTTCCTTGCGCAACGTCTTGGGCCCCTGGATGAAATCCGGGCCGGCCTGGACCTCGAGGCCTTCAAGCGCCTCGATCAGCTTCATGGTGTCAGCGCGGTTGTCGAACTTCGCCTTTTCCATACCGATCTTCATCGCGTTCATGGCTTCGAAGTTTGACTGCACGTATTTGTCTGGCAGCGGACCCGACGGATCGATCTTGGCAAGCCGCTCTTTCGCTTCGTTGAACCATGCCCTGTGATAGGGCGTGTCGAGGGTCCCAGCGAAGATCGGGATGTAACGGTTGATGGCGATGAAGCCGTCGAGTTTGTTGCCGGTCGCCAGCAAGTTAGTCGACTCGGAGATTGAGCCGTCGCCGGCGAACTTGTATTTCTTGAACAGGCCGAGATCGTAACCCTGGTTGGCGATTGTCACGCCGTCTTTGCCGAAGAAGATGCCGAACAGGCCGTCGAAATTACCGCTGATTTTAGACAGGAACGGTGTCATGTCGGCAGTACCGAGCGGAATTCCGGTTGTGCCGACAACTTCGCCGCCGTTCTTCTTGATCTCTTCGACGTAAGCGTCGCGCGTCGACTGACCCCAGGAATAGTCGGCGTAAGCGATGTGCCACTTCTTGGCCATCTTGGTGAGCGTGGGCGCGAAGGCAACCGCTTGGGCCGGCGCGTAATCATGCAGGCGGAATGTGTAGCGGTTGCACTTGCTGGTGGTCAGCGTGGTGTCGAGGCAGACCGTGATCATGTTGAGGATCTTGGCCTCTTGCCATAGCGGCATGCAGGCGATGCAGATGTTCGACAGGAAGCCGCCGACGTGAACGTCGATGTTGTCTTCCTGCACCATTTTCTCGGATTTACGGCGCGCGACGTCGGGCTTGGATTCATCGTCGGCGTAAATGACTTCGACCGGACGGCCGTTGATGCCGCCGTTCTTGTTGATACGGTCGACCGCCATCTGCATTCCAACCACGGCGGTCTTGCCGCCGGCAGCGCCGGCGCCCGATAGCGGCTGCTCGGAACCGACTTTGTAAGCCTTGGCAGCGCCGAAGGCCGCGCGCCATGGCGCCGGCACCAGCATCATGGCGCCGATCGCGCCGCCGCCCCATCCGACGACCTTACGGCGCGAAACTTTGCCGCTGTACCAAATGTCTTGCGACCAAGCTTCGTCTTTCCACTTTTCAGTCATTGTTGTTTCCTCCCTCTGAACTCGTTTGAACGAAACGAAAAAGTCGCACCCACTCAACCGCCCCTCGGCCTTTGTGAGGCTCTTGCGATGAACATTATGTCACAAGAAAACGCCATCCCGTCACCAGTTTCAACCGCTATTTTCATATTGAGGCACGGGACTTCACATGGTTGTATAGTGGTCCGCGCTCGAAACGGGTCGCGGACGATGCTAGAATGACCCCAATGGCCATCACTGCCCTGCATCGAGACGACACGGCCCCACCGGGCAGCGGCCTGGCGGCGCGATTATTGGTACGCTCAAAAAAGCATCACGGGCCGACATCCGGCCTCGCCCCCGGTTATGTGCAGGGTAATCTTGCCATTCTGCCGCAGCGGCATGCCGCCGATTTCCTGCGTTTCTGCCAGCTCAATCCGAAGCCCTGCCCGCTGATCGGGACCTCGGCGCCGGGCGATCCGCGCGTGCCGGTCTTGGGCGAAGATATGGACATCCGGACGGACTTGTCGCGCTACCGGGTGTGGCGCAACGGCGAACTGGTCGCCGAGCCGGAGGACATAACCGACGTGTGGCGCGACGACCTGGTGAGTTTTGTCATCGGCTGTTCGTTTTCATTCGAGGAAGCGCTGTTGAGCGACGGCATCGAGCTGCGCCACATCACGCGTGGTTGCAACGTGCCGATGTACCGCACCTCGATTGCCACGGCCGAGGCGGGGCCGTTTCACGGACCGATGGTGGTATCGATGCGGCCGATGACGCCGGCCAATGCCATCCGCGCGGTGCAGATCACCACGCGCTTTCCGCAGGTGCATGGCGCGCCGGTGCATGTCGGCAAGCCGGAGATGATCGGCATCAAGGATATAATGAAGCCGGACTACGGCGACGCCGTTGAAGTTCGCAACGATGAGCTGCCGGTATTCTGGGCTTGCGGGGTGACACCGCAATCGGTGATCGCGACGGTGAAGCCTGAATTCTGCATCACGCATTATCCCGGCAGCATGCTGGTGACCGACCGGAAGAATACAGAGTTTGCGATTATGTAGCTTGGATTGTGTTGCTTGGATTGTGTTGCTTGGATTGTGTAGCTTGGATTGTGTAGCTTGGCGGCCAAACAAAACCCCGGCGCGAAGCCGGGGTTTTTGCATTTCTGAAACGAGGCGTGTGTTATAGGTGCTTTGAAAAGGCCAGCTTGTGCATGAATTCTGGTATGTTGCGGTATGTTGCTACTTGGCTACATCTGGCGGCAAGCAAAAATAGAATGGGTTACGCCGCGTCCCTCGCCGCATTCTTGTCGAGCAACCCCGCCTCGATCAAAGCCTGCCGGATGCGCGCGATCTCAGTGCGCTCAAGTTTAACCAGCGGCGGGCGCACCACGGCGCGCGGCAATTTGCCGAGCAACACCAGCGCCTCCTTCATCCGGTTATGCATGTCGACAAAGGGATCGGCGTAGAACACGCGCGCGGTCGGCGCGATCCGCTCGTTGAGGCGCTTGGCTTCTTCGAGGTCGTTGGCTTGCACGGAGCGGAACAATTTGGCCTGCAAATCGGCGATCACGCTGCCGGAGCCGGACAGCAGGCCATTGCAACCGAGCACCAATGACGAGAACAGCCAGGATGAGTGCGTGGTCAGCACGTTCAGCGGGCGCTTGAGGTTTTGCAGGGTGTCGATGTGCCACTCGTGATGCGGCACATTGCCGATCCAGTCCTTGATGGCGCGGATGGTGGGGATTTCCTCGACCATCTTGAGCAGCGTTTCCTTCGGATAGCCCTGCCCCGTCGCCAGCGGATATTGGAAGGCAATCAGCGGCAGATCAGTGGCGTCGGCAATCGTCTTGAAGTGCGCAATCGCCATGGCCGCATTCTGGCCGAGCGTGAAAGGCGCCGGCGGAAATACCAGCAGCGCTGAAGCGCCGCCCTGCTCCGCCATCTTGGCAAGCCTTGCTGCTTCCATGCTGCCGTCTGCCCAGATGCCGTTGACGATCGGCAGCTTGGCGCCGATTTCGTCCTGCGCGATGTCGAGCACGCGGCGCTGTTCGTCGAAGGTGCATGACGCGACTTCGGTCGAATGCGCGTTGATGGTGATGGCGGAGAGGCCTTCGACCGCGGCGACATCGCGCAGATGCTTGCGGAAGCTCGCCTCGTCGATCGACAGATCGTTCTCGAATGGCAGCAGCACCGCGGGGATCACGCCGTGGGGAACGTAAGTCGCATGACGTGGCATTTTTCTTCTCACTTTTTCATTTGCTTCATTTGCGCATGATCTTATCCGAAAACCGGTTCCCACTTTTCGGGATCATGCGCTATTCCGCGGCGCGGATCGGCGCGCTGTCACCAGTATAACCAAATTCTCCCGACAGGCGGCCGGCGGCAGCCGCCACCAAGCGCGCGCGTTTCTGCAAAGCCTCGATCGATAGCCGCCAGACCGGACCGGAAATGCCGATAGCGCCGGTAATCTGCCCCGAAAAATCGTGCACCGGCAGCGCCACGCAGCGCAATTCGGCATCGAATTCGCCGTCATCAAACGCCATGCCGGTGCGCCGCACCTCCGCGATCTCGCGGCGTAACTGCTCCGGCGCGGTGATCGACTTTGCCGTCAGCGCCTTGAGCTCGGCGCGCGCGAGATAGCGCTCGAACTGGTCGCTTGTCAGCGCCGCCAGCATGATCTTGCCCAATGCCGTGCAATGCGAGGGCCGCACCACGCCGACCCGGTCGGTGAGTTGAAAGGCGCCCGGCCCGCTGGTGCGCGCCAGCACCACCACGTCGTCGCCCATGCGCACCGCGAAATGCGCGCTCTCGCCGGTCTCGCGCGAGAGATCTTCGAGTACGGGCGTGGCGAGACTCATCATTTCGATTTCGTCGAGCGCACTGGCGGCGAGCGCGAACAGCGGGCGACCGATGCGATAGCGCTTGGAATCCTTCATCTGCCGCACGTAACCCAGCGACACCATTGTTTTGACGAGATGAAAGGTAGTGGAGTTGTGCAGGCCCACGCGCTTGCTCAACTCGGCGAGCCCGATGCCATCGCGGTTGCGCGCGATCTCTTCCATGATGGCAAAGCCGCGGCCGATCGACTGTACGCCACCGCGCGCGCGCTCGATGTTGCCCGCATGAGCCAGCGTCGCGACGATCGCCGAACCCCGGCCTGCGGTTCTTCGTTTTACGCGCGTTGCCACCTGAACCGCCTCCCGTTGCGGGGGACGTTACACTTAAGCTTTTTCGATTGGCAAATGGCAATTCACCATGTTGAATGCCGTCCGCGGCGCCACTCCGGCGCCATACCCGCCGGCAAGCCAGTGACAACAACACAAAACGATAGCTACGACGTCATTGTAGTTGGCGGCGGCGGGACCGGCGTGGCCGCTGCGATCGAGGCGGGCAACGCCGGCGCCAGCACTCTACTGATCGAAAAGAATGAAAAGCTTGGCGGCTCGACCGGCTGGTCGGTCGGCTCGATCAGCGTCAGCGCGACGCCCCATCAGGCGGCCAAGGGCGTGGTGGATGGGCCGGAGCAACACTGGCGCGATATGGCGCTGTTTAATGGGGAACTCGATGCGCGCGACAATCCGGCGCTACGCCGCGTGTTGACCGAGGAATTGCCGGAGACGTTCCGCTGGATGCTATCGCACGGCATCCGATTTTATGGGCCGATGCCGGAGCCGCCGCACACAAAGCCGCGCATGCATAATGTGCTGCCAAATTCGCGCTCTTTCATCCGCCATCTGGAACGCGCCGCGCGCAACGCCGGCGTGACTATCATCACCGCGGCGCGCGCGGAGGAATTGATCAGCGAGGGCGGCCGGGTCACGGCGGTGGCTTGTTCGACGCCGCAAGGCCGCCGCGTATTCAGCGCGCGCGGTGCCGTGGTGCTGACCAGTGGCGATTTCACCAACGATCCCGAGCTCAAGGGGAAATATATGGGCGCGCAGGAGGCCAAGGCCTCAGGCGTCAATCCGACCGCGACCGGCGACGGACAAAAGCTCGCGGTCAAGCTCGGCGCACGCATTCTCAACGGCGATCTCGCGCTCGGGCCCGAATTGCGCTTCGTGCCGCCGGCCAAGGCCAATCTTTTGCAGAAGCTGCCGCCCTGGCCGTGGCTTGCCACCTTTATGGCTTGGTC
>Ga0207933_1002129_pt1 | contig 13362 bp, 9 predicted proteins | sample NGESurdeep092012_4_FD_184488 | JGI IMG/M metagenome (GOLD analysis project Ga0207933, IMG submission 184488) | Arctic peat soil microbial communities from Barrow, Alaska - NGEE Surface sample F53-3 deep-092012 (SPAdes) | ecosystem: Environmental > Terrestrial > Soil > Wetlands > Peat ... | reverse complement strand
GGCCGATTTTGCGTATGGCAGTCGCGCAGTTACGGTCGACGACGCGGCCCTTCAGCAGTGAAAATCTAGCAACAAGGAATTGGAATCGATGCGTAATCGCTCAGTACTCGATCGATTTATGGTCGCGGGGATTTTCGTCGCGATCTTCAGCGCAACCGGAACAGCTCAACGCACCGATAATGCGCGACGCGGCACCCAGACTGAGCCATTCGCCTTTCAGTCCATGGGGCCAGCGCCTGGCGGCCGCATCGCCTCGGTCACCGGAGTTGCCGGCGACCCGCGTACGTGGTACCTCGGTTCGGCGTCGGGGGGTGTGTGGAAGTCGAGTGATAGCGGTCATACTTTCGTTCCGGTTTTCGACAGCATGCCCGTGCAGGCTATCGGCGCACTTGCAACCGCTCCGTCCGAGCCGAACACAGTGTGGGCCGGCACTGGAGAAGCGTGGGCCGTTCGCGATGCCGACGTTATGGGTGACGGCATTTACAAGTCGACGGACGCGGGAAAAACGTGGACCAACATGGGTTTGCGCGAGACCGGCCGCATAGGCCGGATCATCGTCAATCCTACTAACGCCAACATTGTCTTCGTATGCGCGCTCGGGCGCGCAACAGGTCCGCAACAGGAGCGCGGAGTTTATCGAACGACCGATGGTGGCAAGACGTGGACCCGGTCGCTGTTCGTAGATCCGGGCACGGGCTGCTCAGGCATAACGATGGACGTGCACGACCCGAATGTATTGTTCGCTGGCATGTGGCAGGTGGTGATGCACACGTGGGCTATGTTCGGAGGCGGGCCATCCAGCGGACTGTATGTCACTCGCGACGGCGGCGATACGTGGTCCAAAGTTACTGATCCGGGTCTGCCGAAATCACCGTTGGGCAAAATCGATGTTGCCATTGCACCGACAAACTCCAACCGTGTTTATGCGCTGATCCAGACCGCTGATCAGGGATCCGTATGGCGGTCCGACGATGGCGGCCGTACGTGGAAGGTATCGAACTGGGAACGTACGCTCATTGGTCGCGCGGGCTATTACATCGACATCAAGGTATCGACAGGCAACGCAGATGAGGTGCTGATCGCGAACAGCAGTTTCTGGCGATCGACTGATGGCACGAAGACTTTCAGAGACGTGCCATGGGGCGGTGACACGCATGATATCTGGATAGACCCGAAGGATCCTGACAGTTTTGCGTTGACAGATGATGCCGGTGCTCACATCACGCTGAACCACGGGAAGAGCTTCACATCGGTCACGCTACCAAACGGTCAGATGTATCATGTGGCCGTCGACCGCCAGATCCCGTACTGGATCTACTCCAATCGCCAGGATAACAGCTATCCGATGCGCGGTGCGAGCGATTCGCCCGTGAGGTACGGGCCGCGCATGCGTCCACAGCGTCCGGCGGAAACTGCGTCCGCGGAAGGCAGCCGCGCCGATAGTACGCATCGCGATTCGCTGGCACAGCGCGCGCCCGCGGCGCGCAGCGACTCGACTTCCGTGCGTTCCGCACGCGGTTCCGCACGCGGTGCTGCGCCGGGCGACGAAACAGGTCCCGAGACAATCAACTTTGGCAGCGCCATAGGCCGCACTCCGTGGCAGGACGGACTCGGTGGGTGCGAGTCCGGATTTACGATACCTGACGTTGCAGATCCCAACATCGTGTGGGCGAGTTGTTACGGTGACCAGGTGACGCGCTGGGATGCCAAAACCAAACTGGCACACTCTGTCAGCCCGTGGATACACACGCTGGACTTCCAGCCGAACGGACTCAAGTATCGCTGCCACTGGACGCCGCCGCTTGCAATCGATCCATTCGATACAAAGACGGTCTACTACGGTTGCCAGGTAATCTTCAAGACATCGGATGCGGGACAGCACTGGACGGTTATAAGTCCCGACCTGTCGACGCATGATCCGTCGCGAATCGTGTCGTCCGGAGGGATCGTTGGCGACAATCTCGGCCAGTTCTATGGCGAGGTCGTGTTCGCGATCGCGCCGTCTGAGATCGAGCGCGGCCTAATCTGGGCCGGCACCAATGACGGTCAGCTGTGGAACACACGCGATGCCGGTGCGCACTGGAACAACGTCACGGCCAACATCAAGGGACTTCCCAGCTGGGGAACAATCCGCAAGATCGAGCCGTCCCACTTCGATCCCGCCACGGCGTATGTGGCGATCGACTTTCACATGATGGACAACCGGAAGCCATACCTTTACAAGACCACGGATTATGGTCATACGTGGACCAACATCACATCGGATTTGCCGGCGGATCATCCGCTGGCGTATGTGATGTCGGTCGCAGAAAACCCGAATCGAAAAGGGATGTTGTTCGTTGGCACCGGGAACGCATTCTATTACTCGATGGACGACGGCGGCCACTGGACGCACTTCAGCGCTGGACTTCCGGCGGCTCCCGTTGACTGGATAGTTGTGCCCAAGCAGTGGCACGACGTCGTGGTCTCCACATACGGGCGCGGCCTCTATATCCTTCACGACATCACCGCGCTGGAACAGGGAGCATCGCCGACCGCTACCAGTGCGACGCGTCTCTTCGCGCCGCACCTGGCATTCCGTCAGTCCCGCAGCGGTCACGCTGACTTCACGTTCGAGACTCCGCAGGCTGACGAGACTGTGGGGGTGAACGTATTCGACGCGTCGGGGGACACAGTTCGGGCGATGCGTTTGCGCTCGCGCGCAGGACTCAACCGCGTGCCGTGGGATCTGCACTACGATCCACCGCCGCAGGTGGCTCTCCGCACTGTGGCTCCCGATAACCCGCACATCTTTGACGAACCGCGGTTCGACGGAAAGCCAACGCGGCCGGTGCTGCACTGGGGAATCGAGGGGGCAGTTCGAGCTGCTCCAATTGCAGCACCGGGCAACTACTCTGTGCAGCTCACTGCGGGCGGAAGGTCGTGGAAGGAACCTTTCGTCGTGACCAGGGATACGGCGATGGTTTCCCCCACCTCTGATCTCGTCGCTTCGACGCGTGCACAGATACGTGTTCGGGCGGATATGACCGAAGCGGTCGGAATGATCAATCATATCGAGGTTATGCGCAAGCAGATTGCGGACGAGCGTACAGCAAACGCGGGCAAGGCGGATATAGAAGACGCGCTTGGCAAGCTGGACGCACAGATGCTTGGCGTCGAGTTGCAACTGCTGTCCCGCTCCGAGCAGGAGAGCGACGACAAGTATTTCGTGGAGGCCGACAAGCTGTACATGCGGCTGGTTTGGCTGTCCGGCGAGATCGGAACCGGGGCCGGAGACGTGGCCGGTGGTGCCGACTACAAGCCAACGGCGCAGGCCATGGCGACTCTCGAGAACCTCGAGGGCGACCTGGCCGCCACGCGGGCAAGCTATGCACACCTCGTTACAACGGACGTCGCAGCGTTCAACAGGGCGATGAGCGGGCGGGTAGGGGAGATCTCACCCGAGACGACCGGGGCTCCCTGAGTTAGCCGGGCGCCGAATATTTAGGGCCTTGCACCGGAGCCAGGAAAATGGGATATTGTATCCAATCCTCCTGGCCCGGGGCGGGTCGCTCCACGTCGGCGTATCTCTACGGATCGAATGACGCTCCCGTGCGCGTCAGAATCCCAATTCTGGAGAACATTGTACATGGGTCGCACCATCGGATCACCGTCCAAGCATTCAGGGTCGCGCCACACCAAAGAAGAAATGTTGGTGCTTCCCATCACGCGCCAGACTGTCACGCACCAGGCTACGGAAGCTTTGCGCGAACGGATTCTGCGCGGTCTCTACGCTGACGACACGCCGCTCCGGCAGGATGCGCTGGCGGCTGAGTTGGGCGTAAGCCGCATTCCGATCCGGGAGGCGCTGCGGCAACTCGAGGCAGAGGGGCTGGTGGTATTCAACCCACATCGTGGCGCGGTTGTATCGTCGCTGTCTGTCGACGAGATCGATGAGCTGTTCGAATTGCGCGCTCAGATCGAAAGTGACCTTGTGCGGCGCGCAGTGATGGCTACAAAGGCCGAGCACATCTCTCGAGCAAAGGAGATCCTCAACGCATACGAAGGTGCCTTTCGTACAGGCGAGGTTACCGAGTGGGGGAAGCTCAACTGGGAGTTCCATTCCACGCTGTATGCGCCGGCGGAGCGGCCTTTCACGATGGCGATCATCCAGCGCCTGCACCAGCAGAGCGATCGCTATCTGCGCATGCAGCTTGTCCTGACCCACGGCGAGTCCAGGGCAACCGACGAGCATCGCGCCATCCTTGCGGCTGTTACTGCGCATGACGTCAAGCTTGCGTGCTCGCTCATGCGACAACACATAATAGGCGCCGGACGACAGTTGGCGCAGTTCGTAAGTGCAGAGCGCCACGCGAGCGAACAACGAACCAAAAAGGAACGAAGATCATGACAGGTAGTCCCGCTCCACGACTGAATCACTTCATCAATAACGATTGGCGTGACAGCAAGACGGATAAATGGATCGAAGACACTAATCCCTCCGACGTTCGCGATGTAGTTGCGCATGTCCCGGAGGGAACCGCCGATGACGCCCGTGCGGCCGCAACGGCTGCTGCCGCGGCGTTGCCCGCGTGGCGTTCCCTCCCGGGGCCCGCACGCGCGGAACATCTTTACAATTGGGCAGGCACGATCGCCGCCCGTGCCGAAGAGTTGGCGCAGGCGATGGCGAGAGAGGTGGGAAAGCCGATCGGTGAATCGCGCGGCGAGGTTGGCCGATGCGTAGTGATCCTGCGATACTATGCGGGCGAGGCTGTGCGAGAAATTGGGGAAGTTATTCCTGCACAGGTCGCTGGTGCGCTTCAGTTCAGTCTGCGCGAGCCACTCGGGGTCGTCGCGATGATAACGCCATGGAATTTTCCCCTCGCGATCCCGCTCTGGAAAGTTGCCCCAGCGCTCGCATTCGGAAACACTGTCGTTCTCAAACCGGCGGAATCGTCGTCGCATATCGCTACGTTGCTCGCTGAGACAGCCCTCGCCGCAAAGCTGCCTGCTGGTGTCTTCAATGTTCTTTTTGGTGCCGGTGCAACGGTCGGCGCTGCTATACTCGAAGCGCCGGAGGTACGAGCCATAAGCTTCACAGGCTCCGGTGCGGTAGGTGCGCGCGTGGCTGCAGCCGCGTCATCGCGGAACATTCGCTATCAGACGGAGATGGGTGGCAAGAATGTCGTGATCGTGCTCCCGGACGCCGACCTTGCGAAGGCCGCCTCGCTCACCGCTGCTGGTGCAATGCGATACGCGGGCCAGAAATGCACCGCCACGAGCAGAGTCATCGTGTCGCGCAGCGTTGAGGACGAATTCATGCGGCAACTGAAGCAGCAGGTCGAGTCACTGCCCATAGGTCCGGTCACGGATTCCAAGTCCGCCGTCGGTCCCGTCATCAGCAGAGCGTCCCGCGATTCCATTCGTGCGGCGCTTGCCGACGCGAACGCCGAGATTGTGTTCGCGAGCGCGGTGCCGGATTCGCCGGAGTTCAGCAATGGAAACTTCTTCCCTCCGACCGTAGTACGAGGCGGCGATCCTGACGGTATCCTTGCGCAGCGCGAGCTGTTCGGGCCAGTGCTTGCCACGTTCACGGCTGAAGATCTGGATCACGCGATTCATCTTGCGAATCAGACGACGTATGGCTTGAGTGCGTCGCTGTTCACGCGCGACCTTCGCGCGGCTCTCGATTACATAAACCACATTCACGTCGGACTTGTGCGAGTGAATGGTGATACCACAGGCGTGGACCCGCACGCGCCGTTTGGCGGGATGAAGGGATCCAGCTCCGGCAGTCGCGAGCAGGGCTCCGCCGCGCGGGAATTCTATACCGAGATCAAGACGGTACAGGTGAATCCATGACGGCTGCCGCGGCCACCGCCGCATCTGAGTTGGAAACTGAAAAAGTGCCGACTCATTTCCCGTCAAGAATCACCGTCATCGACTCGCACACGGAAGGCGAGCCGACACGCGTGGTGCTGGATGGATGGCCGCAGCCGAGCGGTTCGACCATGGCCGAGCGAAGTCTCGATGTGCGAGCTCGGTTCGACTTTCTGAGGCGCGCCGTCGTATGTGAGCCGCGTGGCCAGGATGCCATCGTTGGCGCACTGCTCACTCCACCGGTGAATCCGGGCTCGATCGCCGGCGTAATCTTCTTCAACAACGGTACCTACCTTGGCATGTGTGGCCACGGTGCAATAGGTGTGGTTCGAACACTGCAGCACCTGGGTCTTATCACTCCGGGCACAATTCGTCTCGATACACCGGTAGGCACTGTCTCGGCTGAACTTTCGGTCGATGGAAGCGTGACCATCGAGAACGTTGCTTCGTACTGCTACGCGCGTAATGTGAGTGTCGAAGTTCCGGACGTAGGAACCGTCGTTGGCGACGTCGCCTGGGGTGGCAACTGGTTCTTCATTACCCACGAAACTCCAGTTGCTGTCACCGCGGCGAATGCCGCGCGGTTGACTCGCGTAACGCAGGCCATTCAGGACGCCATAAATGCATCGGGCATCACCGGTGCTAACGGTGAGGCGATTGATCACATCGAGATTTCCGCCGCTCCAACGCGCCCCGACGCGGACTGCAGGAATTTTGTTCTGTGCTCCGGAGGCGAGTACGATCGGTCGCCGTGCGGAACCGGAACGTCTGCGAAGCTCGCAGTCCTGTACGCGAAGGGAGAGATCTCCGTCGGAACGCGGTGGCGCCAGGAAAGCATTACGGGAAGTCTCTTCACCGGATGGCTCACGACGAATGAAAAGGGCGAACTGATTCCGCACGTTCGCGGAACAGCTTATGTCACTGCCGAGGCGACGCTGCTGTTCGACGAGGCAGACCCTTTTCGCGGCGGTATACCGTCGACGTGATTGCTCGTTCGCTAGTGCACTCTCGCACAGTCGCATAATGGCTCGGAACCCGGATGCTGTCGTCATCGGTGCTGGCATCGTTGGCGCTGCGTGTGCGGATGCGCTTGCGCGTGACGGTATGCGCGTGCTCGTGCTGGATGAGAGCTTCGCTGGCAGCGGCACAACTGCGGCGGGAATGGGACACCTGGTCGTCATGGACGATTCTCCACCACAACTGGCGCTGACGGCGTACTCCACGCGCCTGTGGGAGAGACTTGCCCACGAGCTGCCGCAAAATGTCGAACACGAGCCATCAGGAACGTTATGGGTGGCCGAGGACGACGATCAACTTGGCGCTGTGTACGAGAAACAACGCGTCTACGCGGAACATGGTGTTGCCGCAGACGTTTTATCGCCTGCCGAAGTCGCCAGGGCGGAGCCGTACCTCCGGCCCGGTCTCGCTGGTGCACTTCATGTGCCTGGTGACGCAGTCATCTATCCACCCAACGGTGCACGCGCTCTCATGGCGCGCGCCGCCGGGAATGGCGCTTCATTGCGGGAAGGAGTGCGCGTGGACGCCATTGGTGCCAGAGAGGTGATTGCCGGCAGCGAACGCATTTCGTGTGAATACGTCATCAACGCTGCAGGTGCTCAGGTACCACGTTTGACGCCCGGCGTTCCGATCGTACCGCGCAAGGGGCATCTCGTAATCACCGACCGCTATCCTGGATTCTGCCACCACCAGCTCGTAGAGCTCGGTTATCTCACGAGCGCGCACACGATGACCACCGAATCTGTCGCGTTCAACGTGCAGCCCCGCGCGACTGGCCAGCTTCTCATTGGCTCTTCGCGCGAACTGGTGGGCTGGGACGCTTCAATCAACCGTGCGATCGTTCGCAAGATGCTGGATCGTGCGCTCGATTTCATGCCGGCGCTATCGAGCACATCCACTATCCGTACCTGGACGGGTTTTCGGCCCGCGACGCCGGACAAACTTCCGTTGATCGGACCCTGGGATGCAACGCCGGGCCTCTGGATTGCCGCCGGTCACGAGGGACTCGGGATTACGACGTCACTCGGAACCGGTCAGTTGCTTGCGGATCTGCTCGCAGGCCGCGATACGGCGATCGATGCCGCACCATTTTCACCTGCGCGACTGCACGCCGGCGTTGGAGCTCACTGATGGCTCACGCCGCTGTGCGGTCCGAGGTCAACATCACGGTGAACGACAAGCTCGTTCGCGTGACTGCCGGCACAACGGTCGCATCGGCGCTGTTGAACCTTGGCATCAGTTCCTTCAGACACTCGGTGTCCGGAGAGCCGCGCGCACCGCTGTGCGGAATGGGCGTCTGCTTTGAATGTCGTGTGACTATCGACAGCAGGGCGCACCAGCGCTCGTGCCTTGTCCCGGTGGCCGAGGGAATGAAGGTTGTAACAGCGAGTGACGCGTGATGACGCCGCACGTGAGCGCGGATGCCGAAATAGTCGTCGTCGACGTTGCTGTAATCGGTGCCGGTCCCGGTGGTATTGCTGCTGCAACTTGCGCAGCAGAACGCGGTCAGCGCGTGGTTGTCGTCGATCGTGGCCTGAATGCTGGCGGACAGATCTGGCGTCACGTAAGCGGCGGTCACATTCCGCGAGTTGCAGAGCGCTGGATCGCGCGCTTCGACCGGTCCGGCGCCAAGTGGATTGGTGGGGCCTCCGTGGTCGATGCGCACTGCGCCGCAAGTGGCTTCGTGCTGCTCGTCGACGCTTCAGCTCGTGCCATCAGCATCCAGGCTTCGAGTATCATACTCGCGACCGGCGCCCGTGAGCTGTTCATCCCCTTTGAGGGCTGGACTCTTCCCGGCGTAATGGGAATTGGCGGAGCGCAGGCGTTGTTGAAATCCGGCGCGTCGTTCGCTGGTAAGCGGGTTGTGATTGCGGGTTCCGGCCCCTTGATGCTCCCCGTTGCCGCAGCGATGTCGCGTGCGGGTGCGCGGTTGGTTCTCGTGGCGGAGCAGGCCAGTCGTTCCGCTGTAGTCCGATTCGCCGCTACGCTGTGGAAAACACCGTCGATTCTCGCTCAGGCGGCACAGTATCGAGTGCGTTTTTTATCCGCGTCATATTCGACCGGCACATGGGTCTCGGCGGCGCACGGTTTCGGGCGACTGGATAGCGTGACCGTGACAGATGGGCGGCGCGCGCGCCGCGAACTCGCCGATTTTCTATGCACGGGCTACGGGCTCGTGCCAAATGTGGAACTTGCGCGACTGCTCGGATGCGACACGCGCGAAGGTGCGATTGTCGTCGATGCCCGACAGCGCACCACAGTGGCTCGCGTACTTGCCGTTGGGGAGGCAACAGGTATCGGCGGTGCGCCGCTCGCGATCACAGAAGGCGAGATCGCGGGAATGACGGTTGGCAGGGAATCGAATCTTCCGCCGGCCCTCGCTCGCAGGCGTGCGGTGCTCAAGACTGCGGCGCGACGAATGCTGGATGCATTCGCGCCGCGCGTGGAGCTGCGCTCGTTGCCGAAAGCTCATACGATTGTGTGCCGCTGCGAGGATGTGTCGTATGAAGCAGTGCGTGATGCCGCCTGTGCACGTCAGGCGAAACTCTACACTCGTGCCGGTATGGGCCCGTGTCAGGGGAGAACGTGCATGCCAGGGCTGGAATTTCTTCTGGCGTGGCAACCGGATACAGTGCGATCGCCGCTAGAGCCGACGCCGGTGTCCGTCCTTTCTTCGGATGTCGCCGAGAGTGGGACTCCGACTTATTCCATCAATACCTCTGCCGGAGAAGCGTGCCAATGAAGAAGGCTCAGTGGACTGGTGTATTCCCGGCGATCACGACGCCGTTCAAGAAGGATCTGACCGTTGATCACGATTTCATCGCTCGCCATGTGGCGTGGCTTGTCGATGAAGGCTGCACCGGTATCGTCGCTCTCGGTTCGCTGGGTGAAAGCGCAACGCTCGACTTCGAGGAGAAGGTCGAGATCATCGCAACGTGCGTGAAGGCTGTCGGAAAACGCGTCCCCGTCGTGGCCGGCGTCGCAGGGCTTCGAACTTCCGAATGCGTATCGCTGGCGCGACGCGCCGCGGGCGTTGGTTGCGAAGGCATCATGGCACTCCCACCGTACGTCTACAAGGGTACGTGGCCGGAAATGCGCTACCACTTCAGCTCCGTGATAGATGCCACCGATCTTTCGTGCATGTTATACAACAATCCGATCGCCTACGGAACCGATGTTACCCCGGATCAGCTGGAAGAACTAACCAGACACGAGAACTTGCACGCGGTAAAGGAATCGAGCGGAGATGTTCGTCGCGTAACGGCCGTTGTCGCACAACTTGGCCAACGCCTGAATGTGTTCGCCGGCATGGACGACATGATCGTCGAGGCGATGGTGATGGGTGCCAGCGGGTGGATAGCGGGCCTTGTCAACGCTCTCCCGGCAGAATCGGTCGAACTCGTGAAGCTTGCGGCGGCGGGCAAGATTCGCGAAGCGCGAGCGATTTATGACTGGTTCCTTCCGTTGCTCCGCCTGGATACGGTGCCGGAGTTTGTGCAGTACATCAAATTCATTCAGCAGGAGATGGACTGCGGTACAGCCTACGTACGGCCGCCACGGCTCGAGTTGCCACCGGACGTCGCTGCCGAGACTCGCACGCTGCTTAACGAACATCTCGCCAGACGCCCAGCTATTAAATCCCGTCCTATGACGGGGGTGGCGCGCTGACTCACGCCACTCGTTCCGGTGAATGCGAGCTCCCTGTTTTTTCTGTGGGGAGCCAAAGCGTGAATACGGAGCCGCCTTCGAACCAGTCCGTGACCGTCAGCTCGCCACCGAGCAGGCGCGCAAACCGGCGGCTGATTGCTAGACCCACGCCGGTACCTGCAACGCCCTCGTCCTCAGGCAGCCGAAAAAATTCCTCGAAAATCCGCTCCTGAAATGGAGCGGGGATTCCTGGCCCCGTATCGCGCACGTCGACCGCTGCCCGCGGATCGGACCTGCTCGGCTGTCGCACCGAAAGATGCACCTGGCCGCCAGCCGGAGTGTACTTGATGGCGTTGGAGACGAGGTTGCCAAGTATCTGACGTACGCGCGCTGGATCCGTTCCAACCACAGTAGGTCCGGCCGAAGCATCGACCTTCCGGTGAATTGGCGCCTGTGTATCGTCGGTCAGACTCAGTCCAGCGCGTTGTGCCTCTGCCTTGAAATCTGCGACGACAAGCCTCACGATATTTTCGAGATCCGTCGCAACTCGTTGAAGCTGCAGCCCGTCGGAACCGTCACGGTACAGTTCCAGTAGGTCGTTCACCGTTGTGACTGACAGCGTCACCAATCCCTTGATGCGCCCGAGCATGTCCCGTTGTTCCGGTAAAACCGGTCCAACCAGTTCATCTTCAAGAAGCTCCGCATAGCCATATGCCGCGCCGAGCGGATTCTTCAGATCGTGCGTCAGCCCGCGAACGAGAGCCGCCTTGGATGTCATGGCTCGGGACAGCGCCTCACTGTCGCGTTCAGCTGCGTTCGCGAAGAACAGAATCCTCCTGCCGGCCCAGAAGAGCGCGAGCGCCGCAGCAAGCGCCAGTGGCGCAAGAATCACCGCCGAGATGAAATTGATGTGCTCGAGCCGCTGAATTCTGTCACGCTCCCGAAGCGACAATGTCCGCAGATAGTTGTCCAGCGTCTCAGCGCTGTCCAGAACCTGCTGAGCCATAACATTGAGTCCGTCAGTGACGCCAGGGGCCGCACCTGTTCGCCGGCGTCGAGACAAAACAGCAGTTGGGGCGGCGGCCTCTTCCGCAAGCCCATTGTGCCAGGCCTGCGCCAGTGTTCGCAATTCGACAAATTGCTCGACGGCGTCAGGGCCCACTCGTCGAACGACGCTGTCTAGCGCGGCCTCGTCGTTCCTCTCGCGAATTAGTGCTGCCCCGTTTGAAGCTGCCGTTCCGCCTGGGACTACTCCGGCCCGGTTGCCTCGAGCGCCATCCAGCTGCCCCTGTTCGTGGATCAGAAGCTGTGTAGCGAAGGCAACTTCAAGATCATTTACGATGACTCGACCAGCTCCACTTCCGTCGACTAGCTGGTCGCGGAGGTGACTTACCCGGTAGCTCACAAGCACTGGAGTAACCGTCAGTATTACCAGGACCAGGGCGACGAACGCAAGCGGCATCCACCACATGGTCCGTGGCTTAGTCCCCTTGAGCTCACCGCGAGCCGGGCCGTCGCCAGCGATGGCGGGCACGAACCTGTTCGGCAGCCTGGTATCAGGCGGTTGTGCCGTCACTGTCCCATATCGTTGCTCTTCCATCCAGGGGCGCTGCGGCACTCCTGGCCTCACGGGTTGTTCCAGCGAAAGATCATACCCGCCGTTCGCCGTACCGATCCCAGCGCGGTCTTGCTACACAGCGATCAACCAGTCAAGCATTCAGTGGAGAGGTGGCTGGACCGCGACGAGGACCGCGGTCACGAGAATCACAATGGCGGCAAAACCCACTTCGGTCATCGCCGACCGCCGAAACGAAGCGATCGTCGCAGAACTCCCATTCTGCCGGGCAAGCTCCGGACGCATCCTGAGCCAGTTATGTGCACCGGCCGCCAACACCAGTACGACGAACCCGAGTTTTACCAACAGTACAGTGCCGTACGCCGTGTGGAACAAGCCAGAGAACGAACCAACGTGCATCCACGCAGAGATCCCTCCAGTGACGATCACGAGCGTAGCCAGACTGAGCGCGAGCGGACTGAATGCAGCAACCATCCGCGCGACCAGGGTGAGCGACTCCGAATTTTCGGTGTTTCCGCGCGCTGCGATCGCCACCGGAACAGATGCGATCACGAGCACCAGCAGTCCGCCCATCCATCCGCCCGCTGCGAGGACGTGCACAATGTCGACAGCGACCGACAGGCCCCGATGTGATACAGCTGCTGCTGCGTGGCCCGAGAAGGCGGGGGTGGCGCTGATGAGAATCACGGCGAGGACGGTTACCGGCCACGCCGGGCTCACGCTCTTTCCGGCGCGCTCCCCGCGTGCATGTGCGAACGTCAGGCACAGAAGCGCAGCGAGGAGAATCTGTGCCAGCCACACGTGACCCCAGAATGAGTGAAGCAGAGTCGTGGCTGTCACGTTTCCGCCGACGACGCCAAGTTCCGCATACAGTCGCCATGCAGCGGTCACAAGTATCACGAGTGCCGCGACAACGCCGAGCGTTGTTGCTCTACGTCGCACACGCAGCTTGAGCGTGTACAGCTGTTCGGCGTCGCTCTGTCGCGCCACCCTGGGCAACACCAGCAGAATGAAAGCGACGACCCCGAGCACGGTGAGCAGTCCCGCGAAGTTCAACCATCGCGCTACGATGTATCCCGGTGCTTCAACGTCGGTCCAGGAAATCGAAACCTGTCGGGGCTGCGCGGCGGCTTGCGCTGCTGCGACGGAATCGCGTGCCACAGCGCTGTCGGTCCACCCAGTCGTCGCTGCGGCTGCTGCTGTGGTGGCTGCTGCGGTGGCTGCTGCGGTGGCTGCTGCGGTGGCTGCTCCAGTTCCGTCCA
>Ga0207933_1002127_pt1 | contig 13377 bp, 18 predicted proteins | sample NGESurdeep092012_4_FD_184488 | JGI IMG/M metagenome (GOLD analysis project Ga0207933, IMG submission 184488) | Arctic peat soil microbial communities from Barrow, Alaska - NGEE Surface sample F53-3 deep-092012 (SPAdes) | ecosystem: Environmental > Terrestrial > Soil > Wetlands > Peat ... | reverse complement strand
TGAACTCCAAAAGGATCATGACGACTGCTGCGAATGAGTTCAGCCGCAAGCCGTTGAGCGCCTTGGGCCTCATCGAAGCGACGCTCTCTTCAGTGGTGGTCACAGCATGACCTTCCCGCCTGCGACATCAAGCGTGGCACCCGTGATCCATGACGAGGCAGACGATGCAAAAAAGAGAGTCGCTGCGGCGACGTCTCCAGGTTGTCCGATGCGACCAAGTGGGAACGCCTCGCCCAATGCACGCCGTTGGTCTTCTGGGACCCAGGACCGCATCTTGTCGTTCTCGATCGCGGAAGGCGCGATGCAGTTGATACGAATCCCTTCGTGGCCGTATTCTCCGGCCAAGTGGCGACTGAATGCGATGACGCCCGCCTTTGCAGCGGCGTACGCAGCCGAGGACTTGGCGGCTTGCCGGGCAGCAGCCGATGCCATCGTCACGATCACCCCGGAGTGGCGGGCCAGCATGTCGGGAAGGAACGTGGACACGGTGAGGAAGGTCGAGGTGAGGTCGGTCTCGACGACTTCACGCCAGTGCTCACTCGTTTCGTCTGCGGTCGGAACGGGCATGCCGTTGCCACCCGCGAAGACAGCGAGGATGTCCAAAGCGCCGAGCCGCTCGTTGACCGTGCTCCGGAGCGCGACAAGCTGCTCCTCCACTGTGCAGTCCGCGACAACGCCGATCGCTTTCGTTCCGAGCGCCGTCACCGATTCGACTGCGCTGTCAAGCGCATCCTGATCTCTTCCGACGAGGGCGACCAACACCCCGTTGGCTCCGAGCGCCAGAGCAGTCGCTGCCCCGATGCCCCGAGACCCTCCCGTGACGATCGCAACCTTGCCCGCGAGATCGGGGTAGGTCGCGATCGGTGCGACTGCTGTGGATGCGCTCGTCATGATGATTCCTTCCGTGGACTGCAAGGCGTAGGGCGACCCAAGGTGCCGTTACCGGGAAAAGCGACCGCTCCCTGATATAATTCCGTCAGACTGTCTGTCTGATTAATATGACATACGAGGAGGAACTCGTCAAGCCGTGAGCCCACGCACCTACCAACTCGGGAAGCGTCAGGACCAGATCGACGAAAGTCGCCAACGCGTCATCGACGCGGCACTGGCGCTGTTGGCCGAGGCGACGAGCTACTCCAGCTTCACCGTGGATGCCGTCGCCAAGAGGGCCGATGTTGCTCGGGCAACGGTGTACTACCAGTTCGAGTCCAAGACCGGCCTACTCGAAGCCCTGTGTGATGCGCTCGCTGAGGCTGGACACATGTCCGACCTGGCAACCGCCTTCATGAACCCCGATCCGGTAGAAGCGATCTCGGTCTTCGTTATCTGTTTCGGGCACTTCTGGGATGCTGACCGCCTCGTCATGCGCCGTCTCCGATCAATTGCTGCACTCGAAGAAGAGGTCGGTGTCGTCATCTCCTCCCGAGACGAACGACGGCGCGCAGGACTAACCGTGCTAGTCGGCAGGCTGAAGGAAAACAGTCTCCTCTCATGCGAGCCCGACGAAGCTGTCCGCATGCTCTTCTCCCTCACGAGCTTCGAGACTTTCGACGCGCTGGCAAGTCCGGATCAAGCACTGTCAGATGTCGCCGCGAACGTCCTCACCCTTGCCTCCGTCGTTTGGAGAAAGTAGCGACCGTCTTATTGAGCTGACCCTTCTGTCGAGCCGGGAGGTCGGACAAATCTCGGTGTCGATCTGACAGGTTGGCACCGAGATCACGCTCGTCGGTCCGTCGTAGCGCGGTGGCGATCCGTGTCGTGCGACCTCGGCCGCAGTGGAAGCCGACCGATCCGACGAACTCATCGCCGGCCCCTGGCACTTTGCTGGCGCATCGCTCGCTATCCGACCGGGAAGCGGCGGGCCCCGACCGAGCGCTTCACCGCCAGCATCACCGAGGTTTTCAAGCCAGTGATCTCCTACCCGAACACCACCGTGGGCTTGGAAGGCTGCGGCGAATACAAAGTGCTCTCCGCTGACAAGCAGCTCGACGCTGACGTGAAATTCCTTTCAGGTTATTGAGTCCTGGCGCTGCCCGCCTGGACTTCGTTGCCGTCGAGACGGCTTGGCTCACCTACCCCGACGCTGACTGCCAGAGCCAGTCCGACAGATACGTTCGCGGCTCGGAGCTGCCAGTCGTGACATCTACTGCTTGGCCACCGTCGACATCGTTCCGCGCCAAGAGCTAACGGGTTGGTACAACGAACTGTCTCAACGCGTGGACAAAGTACGCAAATTCCCGTGAGTCGATCGAGTCCGCGCCTTGGGTCCGGCCATGAACCCATCTGTGTCCGCGGATTCGAGAACCCCCAGTCGGAGTAGCGGTCCCTAAGAAGGACCCGGTGCAGAGGATCTGATCGCCTGCGACGGCAATCTATTTCAGGTCGCTTCGGCACTGCCCCAGAACAGGGTCTGCGACACGATCCAGCGCGTCAGGTGTTCTCGTACAGTCGCCAGTTCCTCTGGAGTCGCTTCCGGGTTCATGTACACGGGCGCGAACTCTGCCGCGCGTAGGAATCTCTCAAATCGCGTGCCGAATGATCCGTAACCCAGGCAGAGCATCCTCCCATTCGCTTGGGGGTCTCGACACCACGCTTTGGGCTCAGCACCTAAGGCGAGATCGGATGGCTGTGCCAGGCGCCAAACGGAACCACCGAATCAAGCGCGTATGGAGAGCTCCCGCGGTCGTCTTGGTTCTTCTCTCCATCGGGGTAATAGGCCAGGTTCCCATCTCGGCCGCCACTGTCGCGACGAGGACCGCTTCAGCCAAACTGCTTCTACGCGATGCCGAAGGTGCTTTCGCATCTGCCTCGTCGGTCGGCATTAGCGGATTCGTCCGTGATAAGAAAACTCTGGAAGAGGTAGATATCGCCGTTCTGTCGGACGGTGACGGTTCGTATTCATTCAGGATCAAGTCAGCGACCGCGCAGATTTCGATCGTCGCAGGGTCAGTTTATTTTCTTGCGAACACTGCCTTCCTTAAGAAATACGACCACTACAGCGGCGTTGAGGCAGCGACTTACGCGGATACGTGGCTTCAAGAGGGAAGTCTCAATGCCGCGAGTCTGGCGGCAGGTTTCAGCTTCAACGCGATTCTCGGCTCCTTCGCGAACTTCGACGGGAGGCTCAGCAGAACCGTCAACCGACATCTAAACGGCATCCCCGTCTTGGGACTGCACTCGTCGAAGTCGGGATTTCTCTATGTTGCAAACTCGCCCGCCCAGTATCCTGTCGAGCTCCAGTACCAGAACAAGGGAGTGCACGAGGTTCTGCGGTTTTCCGGCTGGAACCTGCAACCGGAGCCCGATGTTCCGGCCTCCGACATCAAAGTGGGAAACAACCAGTCCGAGAATTGGTCTGGGTATGTTCTGCCGACTACCTCGGGATCGGTAACCCAAGTTGGGGCCAACTGGACTGTTCCGACCGCCGAGGCCGCGCTGCTGCGGATCACCGAAATTCCTCACTCTCGATCACCGAATTTCCCCAGGGGGTGAGCGGCGTGGAGGGCTTGGTGTGAGCTTACGCGACGTTCACTGGATCACCTCCTGACCGACGAGCTCCGAGATCGAAATTGGCTCGTCGCAAGACGGGCAGCATCCCCCGATCCCGATCCGGCGCATGAACGTTCCGCAGCTCTCACAGCGCTGCTCGCCGAGCGCACGTTCCCCACAGTTGTCGCACTCATAGATCGTGATCGGCCGCTTGGGGCGGGATTGAGGGATGACGATGCTCGCCCGCCTTTGGTCTCGACGTCGCCGATACGCGGCGGCACGACACGCGTCCGAGCAGAACAAGCGGCGTCCGTTGGGGCTGAACCGACCCTCACAGACCGGGCAGGTCATCGTGACGCCATCGTGACACGACGGGGATTCAGTGCGGTCGAGGCTCATGAGCCGGCCACCGCCCGGCGGGTGGCCTCGGCCCGGGCCCGGTGCGAGCGCATCCGGTAGCTGTCGCCGTCGATGTTGCACACGACGCTCCGATGCAGCAATCTGTCCAGCATCGCCCCGGCGACCATCGGGTCGTCGTTGAAGACCTTCCCCCAGCTGGCGATGCCCAAATTCGTCGTGAGCGCGATGCTGCCCTTCAGATACCTCTGGCTCACAACCTGGAACAGCGCAGCGGCCGCCTCGGCGGGAAGCGGTAGGTAGCCAACTTCGTCAATTATCAAAAGCCGTGGTCCGGCATAGAAACGCATCGTCGTCGCCCACCTGCCCTCGAGCGCCGCGCGATGACAGCGCGCCGCGAGATCAGCGGCGGTCGTGTAGTACGTGCGCATCCCAGCGGCGACAGCGGCATGACCGAGACCGACCGCCAGCATCGTCTTTCCGACGCCTGGCGGGCCGATCAACAACACGTTGGTGGCGTCTTCGACAAAGCGCAGCGTTGCGAGCTCGTCGATCAGTTTTTTGTCCACCGACGGCTGGGCGGAGAAGTCGAAGTCGGCGAGGGTGAACGGCGACGGCAACGAGGCGAAGCGCGCCAGGCTCATCCGTCGGCGTTCATCTGTCGCGTCGACCTCGAGCGCGAGCAGCCGCTCGAGGAATGCCTGATGGGTGAGCTTGGCCTTGACCGCGTAGTCGAGCTCGCCCGGGAGCGCCTCTGCGGCTGCGGTCATGCGCAGGAAGGCCAGGTGCGCACGGAGCTTCTGGTAGTCCGAGGACTCGGTCATGCCGACACCTGCGCCGTTGCCGGGAACGCCAGGGCGATGACGTTGGCGATCTCCTCGAGGTCGACGCTCGGCTCTCTCCCAGCCCCTCCGAGCAGGCGTGCCCGCTCTGCGAGCGCGCGTTCACCGGGCGGGTAGTTCCCCTTGCGGTCACACGGCCGTGCGGTTGAGAACTGGCTGAGCACGACCGCCTCGAGGCCTGCCCGGTGCTCGGGGGTGCGCACCATCGAACCGGCTCCGGCCAGCGCGAGGCGGTGCGACACGAGCTCGGTCCCCGCGGGCGAGAAGATCTCGAGGGTCCCGGTCCCGAGGCGGTGCCGCAGCGTGAGCTCTGCTCCGGTCATCCCGGGCGCGACCGAGTAGCGGTTGCCGCGAAAGGCGACGCTCGCCTTCACGTCGACGAACCTCGTCACCTCGATCGTCGCCGGATAGGGCACGGCCGGCAGCGCCATGAGGACCTCGGCATCTGCGAGCTCACGAACGCTCGGCCATCTCGGCCGTTCTCCCTCCTCGAGCTCGGAGAGCTCGAGATAGCGCCCCGGCGGCCGCAGGCGATCATCGCCGGTGCACGACAAGAACCGGTCCAAGCTCACCTGGGCCTCTTCGGGCGTGGTCGCGGTCATCGTCCGCCACCAGCGGCCGCAGCAGAACTTCACGCCGCACTCGACCGCGCCTTTGCGGTTGCCCCGTCGTGGCGGGCACGGGGTGACGATCGCCCCGTAGTGCTTGGCGACCGGAGCGAAGCTCGCCTGGATGTCGGCGCTACCCGGCACGATCACCGTCGCGAGGCGGTCGGTGCGCCAATTGCGAGCGGTCCCACCGAGTCGTCGCATCACCTTGTCCATCGCCTCGACCAGATGTGCCTGGTCCATCTTTTCGGCGAGCACACCGCGCGTGCGGCCCGAGTGCGACAACGTGCCCAACAGCACGTAGGCGGTCTTTCCCCACGGTGAGCGGCGCCGCTCGAACCAGTCCCACTGGATCTCCTCGCCCGCAGGGTGGTCGATCTCGATGGTCTCTCGGCCCTTCACTCCCGAGCACGCTTCGCAGTGCGGGCGCAACTCCGCCAGACGGACCTGACGGGCGAAGCTCACATACGAGGCGCTGTAGCCGAGCGCGACGACCTCGTCGAAGAGCGCGGAGGCCCACAGGTGCGGGTCGTCGACGAAGCGGGCGGCGACGTACGCGCGGTAATCGTCGAGCGGGTCAGGCTTGGCTGGGCGGCGGACACCGGGGACCGAGTCGCCGTTCAGATAGGAGCGGACCGTCTTGCGGTCACGCTCGAGATGGCGGGCGATGGCCGAAACGGTCCATCCACGCTTGAACAGTGCAGCTGCTTCCACGTCTTCACTCCTTGAGAACATAGGCGGGGGGCTCCTCGTGCTGATCGGCTGGACACCGTCAGCTTCGGGGAGCTCTCCGCGTTTTTGGCGGACCTACTTTTTCGGGCCGCCCACGCTGCTCAAGGGTGGGGAATTTCAGTGATCGAGTCTGGGGAGAGTTCCGTGATCGTTACCAACGTCAACCGCGAATTCATATAGCTCATCGTGGGTAGGCATCGACGGTGAGCTTGACGGTCAGGTGTTGCAGACCGGAACCGAGACAGCGTGTGTGAAGGGGCAGCAAGTGGACAACGGATGGTTCGAGAACTATCCAAGTCCTCCGGTCGGCCTCGTGCTCTCCGTCCATCCCGGGGACTTGATCAGCGGGGAGATTCGGCAGATCTCATCCGGCTCTTGGAGCTACGCCTTGACCGATCTAACTTCCGGCCAAGTGGCCACCAGCCAGAGTCCGATCGCGTACGACGGACCGGGAACCTCTGCAGAATGGATTGAAGAGGATCCTGGCGACCAGGTCCTTCCGCTCACCAACTTCGGCACCGTGGCATTTTCAAACGTCAGCGTGAGTGGTGCCGCCCCGAGCCTGGATCCCGCGGACAATGGCCTCAACATGATCCAGAAGGGCCAACTAGAGGCGCAATCATCGCTGTTCGGAAACGATGCGTTCTCGGTCACTTATCAATAGCAGGAGGTAATCAGCGAGCGATGTAGCGCTGAGTCGACGCTGATCCGTAGGCATTCACACCGACAGCCGACTGTCGTTACCGGTCTTTTCCGGTCGGTTCGTTCTCATGGAGGTTCTCACAAAGCTGCCGGGCCGACTCTCCTCCCTCGTCGATCGAGCACTGGTGACGCATCAGAACGGCGAGTCCAAAGCACTGAACATCGGGAAGTGTCGGACGTTTAAGGTTGCCAGCTCGCAGCCTTCGATCTCCGCAGTTGCTGCGACCAGGTAGTCGCCAAGACCGATGCCCACATGGGAGCGTCGATACGTGCGCATGAGCTCCGACGCGCGCCACGCGATCCTCTCGTCCACCGGGAAGGTTCGGAGCGAGGCGAAGAGTCGTCCGACTTCTCGACGCTCCTGTGAACGCATTCCTCCGGCTACCTCGACGACGCTGACGGCGCTGGTCGCCAGGGGGCCTGTCGTTCGCCGCGCCTCGAGCATCCAATCCCTCGCCGCGGGCTCACCGCGAAGATGAGCGATGAGCACATCCGAGTCGATGAGGATCACCGTCTGCCGCGTACCTTCTCGAGGTGGGCGGAACGCTCGTCAGCGCCGCGCTCGAGGAATTCCTCGTCCCCAGCGAGAACATTGAACGCGCCCTCGATGGCGGCGAGATCGGATTCGAGATCGCCGCCACTCTGGTCAAGCCCCCGGTTGATCAATCGTCGGATCAAGGCAGCGCGAGAGATTCCCTGGGCGCGGGCGACTTCGTCGAGCGAACGAGCCTGCTCCTCTTCGAGATAAATGTTGGTCCGATTCATACGCCGAATTATACACCGCTGATGGAACTCTGGCCGGCGACGCCGCCGGCAGCATTCGCGTCTGCGCACTGGCGATCGTTGCAGTGGCGTTGGGGTTGACCGGTCCGAACCTCGTCCACCTCTATGCCACGAGCAGGTTCGCCACTTGTGGCGCACGTGGCGACTGTTCGCAGATCGCGAACGGGCTGCTGGCTCGCGACCGCTTCTTCCAAGACTTCAGTTCCGTGTTGCTCGTCGTCCCCGCACTCATTGGACTGTTCTGGGGAGCGCCACTCGTGGCGCGCGAGTTCGAGACCGGAACCTTCCGCCTTGTATGGGCCCAGGGCGTCACCCGCAGCCGCTGGATCGCCATCAAGCTGGCCATCGTCGGCCTGGCCAGTATGGCGGTCGCGGGGCTGTTCAGCCTCATGGTGACGTGGTGGTCGAGCCCGCTCGACCGCGTGAACCCGAACCAGTTTTCAACACTGTTCGCTGAACGAGGCGTCGTGGCGATCGGCTACGCCGCATTCGCCTTCGCGCTTGGGGTCACTACCGGATTACTGATTCGACGGACGCTCCCCGCGATGATCACGACTCTCGTCGGCTACGTCATCGTTCGGCTGGTAACAACGAAGTTGCGACCGCATTTCCAAGCGCCGCTCACGCTCAGGGAGAAGCTGGCGACCGGGGCTCACGGCATCGTCCAGAGCATTCCAGGTGCGGGCGCCGCCCCGCCCCCGCACCTGGGCGATTGGGTGCTGTCGAGCAACGTCCTCAGTGCCTCAGGGCAAGCCTTCGACCAAGCAAAGATCGCCTGTTCGATCTTCGTCAGGCCGGGGGAATCCGCGTCGAGCGCGCATTCTGCTGCTATGGCTTGCATGGCCCGTGCCCGAACGTACTCAGCCGGTCTTCGAGACGTCGTCACGTTCCAGCCCTCTAGCCGTTACTGGCTGGCCTTCCTGTTCCTGGCAACGCGGCAGGTTCTGGACCTTCCATGTAGCCAAGAGCGCTAGTCGCTATCAGCCTCTCGTGAGCGTCGACATCGTCAATCACTGCCTGAGCGACGTGATGCAGCGACCACGAGTGCCGCTGCGGCACTGGCTCCTCAGTACGAGAAGCCCACTTTTGATGTCGTGATCGTCGTCGACAAGCCCGCCCGGTCCTCAACTTTTCGCTCTGAGAGTGTCAGCGAGACGAACTCTCGCTTTCGGCCGACGGGTCCCTGGTGGAGATCGAATCCACCCGGCCGTCCACCCGTGGGCCGATGTCCGATGGCCTCGAATCCCCGACACTGAACTCCATGACCATTACCGACTACCTCATGAACATCGCCCTCGTTGGCCTGGTGATTCTCCAGGTCCGCGGACACCAGATCACCGTCGCTCGCCTGCTCGTGCCGGTCGTTGCGACGCTCTGGTTCTGCTCGCAGATCCTCCACACGATTCCCACGGCCGGAAACGACGTCGGCCTGGAGGCCTCGCTGGCCGTAGTGGGTGCCCTGTTCGGGATCGCGGCGGGGTTCGCTACGAGCATTCGAAGGCTGGGCGAGGGTGCATTCGCAAAGGCGGGAGCCATGGCAGCCGTGCTCTGGGTGCTCGGCATCGGCGCCCGAGTCGCCTTCTCCCTGTGGGTGAGCCACGGCGGACAGCCCACGGTCGCTCGATTCAGCGCCCTGCACCACATCACCTCGGGCCATGCCTGGGCAGCGGCATTCATCTTGATGGCCATGATCGAGGTGACGACACGGACAGGCGTCCTGTTCCTCAAGACCATTCGTTCGGGCGCCGCGATCCCTCGCGGAGGTCTCCTCCACCGCCCGGCAGGGGCGTGATCAAGACAAGAGCTGAGCTTCGACGCCCGAGTGGGATCATGTCCTACATGGAGCTGGCTTCACGGCTTTGGTCTCTACGAGGAACGAGATCCGAGCGTATGTTGACGCTTGCACGCCTCGGTGCACCTGCAGTTCTGCTGTGGGCAGTGGCCAGTCAAAGAGAGCCGCGGATTGACGGTGAGCACTGGGCCCTTCCAATGCTGGCGATAGCCGTGGTGATCGGGTGGATTGGTTGGATGGCAAGTCGGCGGCTCGAAGCAGCCGATCAGATCACGTGGGGATTCCTCGCCTGGTTGGCAGCATCGGGTGGAGTTCTCGTGGCGTTCGCCCCCGAGGCCATCTGGTTCGTGGCAGTCGCGGGGCTCGGCTCGGCGATTGCGTTCGAGGCGCGTCCGGCGGTGCTCGTTGGCGCCATCGGACTCGGCGCATTGGCGGTTGCCGTCGCAGCGCTCGACTCTCCCTCGTGCAATGAACTCATTGCTGAAGGGGCCTTTTCCGTCGTCGCCGGGCTCATGGCCGGTGCTAGCCGGCGCCAGTACCTGGGCCGCACCCGTCAAGCCGAAGAGTTGTTGGCAGAGCGGGTGCGGGCTGACGCTGAGCGAGACCGAGCAGCGGCGCTGGCCGAGCGCAACCGGTTAGGACGAGAGATTCATGACCTGTTGGCGCACTCGCTCGGGGCCCTTTCGGTGCAGCTCGACGCAGCTGATGCCCTGTTGGAGGCGGGCGACGATCTGGGCAAAGTCCGCCAGTTGGTCCAACAGGCTCGAGGATTAGCTGTCCAAGGTCTGGACGAGACGCGCCAAGCAGTGCACGCCCTGCGAGACGAGCCCGTGGAACTGGCCGAGCAGCTTGGCTCGTTGGCCTCGCGCGAGAGCGCCGAGCTCATCGTGGAAGGCCGACCCCGTCGTCTCGCTCCCGACGCCGGCGTGGCTTTGTACCGCGCCGCCCAGGAGGCGCTCACCAACGCGCGTAAGCACGCGCCCGGCGCATCGGTCACGATCAAACTTGAGTTCGAGCCAGGGGCGACGGTGCTGGTGGTGACCAACGGTTCCGGATCTGACGGCATGGCCACCACCGCGCTCAAGAACACCGGGGGCGGCTTCGGGTTACAAGGCATGCGCGAGCGCATCGAGCTTCTCGGTGGCGAAGTTCAGGCGCAGCCGAGCGCAGCGGGCTGGACCGTCCACGTGGCGGTGCCAATATGAAGGTAGTGGTGGCAGATGATCAGACCGTGGTGCGTGAAGGGCTTGTCACGCTGCTCGGCACCATGTCGGGCATCGAGGTCGTGGGCGCAGCCGCGGACGGCGATGAGGCCGTTTCTTTGGTGGCCAAGCTTGCACCCGATGTCGTTCTCATGGACCTGCGGATGCCGCGACTGGACGGCGTGGAGGCCACGAGGCGCATTCGCGCGGAACATCCCGCGACACAGGTCGTGGTGCTTACCACCTACGCCGACGACGAGTCGATTGTCGGGGCGTTGCGAGCTGGTGCGATCGGGTATTTGACCAAGGATGCCGGCCGGGAACACATCGGCCGGGCCCTCGAAGCCGCTGCCTCCGGTCAAGCCGTCTTGGACTCAGAAGTCCAAGCTCGCCTCGTTGAGGTTGCCTCGCTGCCGACTTCTCCTGCAGCGGGCGGTCCCTTGCCGGATGGGTTGACCGAGCGCGAGGCTGAGGTCCTCCGGCTGATCGCCGCTGGGTTTTCCAATTCAGAGATCGCCGAGCAGCTCTACGTGAGCGAGACGACGATCAAGACGCACGTGAATCACATATTCACCAAGACTGGTAGCCGTCACCGGTCACAAGCAGTTGCCTATGCACATCGCCGAGGTCTCGCGAACTAATCGACATCCGCCCGGTGTGCCAGGGGAACTTCCTTCATTTTTCTACGTTTTCCCTGGTAGTGCACTCGGAGGAATTCGAATCCCCAACCTTCTGATCCGTAGTTCGCCCGGATGCCTTTCCGGCTACGACCGACTACGCCACTTAACGACTGGATAGTGCCGTTATGTAGGCATTGTTCGTAGCGACGCGTCACCGAGGCTTACCGTCGTTACTCGGTTTAGCCAGGCGGTTAGTTCTCGCTGAGGTTCTCACGCAGTCGTGTTGAAGCGCGCATCGAGCGCATGGTTCCCAAGGAGCGTGGGCTCTCGTGACGTGGATGGCTCCGACAGTGTGAGGTCGTCAGGAACCGAGAGCGACCCTCACCACCTTCGCCCCAACAACGCGACGGCGAGAGCGAGGTAGCAGTGAAGTACCACAACCCCGAGCGTGGTCCTGGAGCGCAAGCTCATTTGACTCTGAATCGAGCCCGGAGTGCTCGACCGAGTTGTCGAACCGGCCAGCAGGCTCTCGCTCGTACCTAGCGATAGCCGCGTCCATCTCAACGGGTCCGTAGCTGTGCCCGTAGCCTCTCGGTGATGTCCGACTCCTCGACCGAAGGACGCTTACTTCAGCGTGGTCGTGTCCTCGAGGGAATCACGCTCAGTTGGAACGTCGTCGGGATCGTCGTGCTCGCGATCGCCGCAATCGGTGCCCGATCCGTCGCGCTCCCCGGGTTCGGTCTCGACTCCCTAATCGAGATCGGTGCGTCAACAGTCGTGTTGTGGGAGCTCGCGGAGTCGGGCGTAAATCGCCAGCAACGAGCGCTCCAGCTCATCGGAACCGCGTTCGTCGCGCTCGCGCTCACCTCGCCGTCCAGTCTTCGGTCGTCCTCGCTGCTGGCTACCACGCCAGGTACAGCCCGCTCGGTATCGCTTGGGCAGCGGTAACCGCGGTGGTCATGTTCCTTGTCGCCGCGGGCAAGGCCTGGACCGGCCACTCGCTCGGGAATCCAGTACTCGTAACCGAGGGTCGAGTGACAACGATCGACGGTGTACTCGCTTTGGCGGTGCTCCTCGGGTTCGTGTTGAACAGCGCGCTCGGATGGTGGTGGGCGGACCCCGTCGCGGCGTACGTTCTCGTCTACTACAGCGGGAAGGAAGCGTGGGAGATATTCCACAAGCACCACGCCGTATAACGCCAGCCCTCCATGAGGCATTGGTCCCCCTCGTCGCCGTGGCGGCGGTGCTGGGCGTGCTCCTACCCGGGACGGCACACCTCCTGCGTCCCGGTGTGCCCTACATGCTGGCCGGTCAGGTCGCAGGTGTCGCCCTTACGGTAACCGGACGACAGATCGTGCCCGTGCTCAGGCGTCCGCGGGGTCTGGTGGTCGCGCTCGTCGCCCAGTGGATCCTCATGCCTGCATTCGGATATGCACTCTTCCGACTGACCGGCGGCGACTTGGTGGGGCAAGGAGCATTCATCACGGCAGTCGCGCCCGCCGAGATCACGAGCGCCCTCGTAGCCGTTGTCGCGGGTGCAGAAGCCGCCACCGCCGCCGCGGTCATGTCGACGAGCGTCGCGCTCGGCTGCATCCTTACCCCGCTCTGGCTAACGCTCCTTGGAGATCAGAGCCACCGAGTCGATAGGGGTTCGCTCATCGCTGAGCTCGTGTTCTCGGTCGCACTGCCGCTTGTGGCGGGCGTCGCCCTTCGGACTCGATTTACGACTCTGGCCCGGCATCCGCGCCGATGGCTCGACCTTGCCGGGATATCGCTCCTCCTCGTTGTATTCGTGGGAGCCGGTGCCGCTCGCCCGGTCCTCCTCTCTGCCCGTCTTGGTGAGGCTGTCGCGCTCGCAACGGCGTTGATCGTGTGGGGCGCCGCCTTGGGAGCAGGCGTCGCTATCTCGACCAGACACGCCCGGAAGATCCAGCTAGCGCTCGCCTTCCCCGTCGGAATGCGCGAGTTCGGAATAGCCACAGCAGTGGCGCTCTCCATCGCTCCTCGTGCGGCCGGATTCGGCGGACTCTACGGCGTGCTCATGATGCTCGCAGCCGCCGGAGCTGCGGCCGGTCTGCGACGGGGTCGCGAAACTGAGCGTCGGTGATCCGCCAAGACGATCAGGCTTAAAACTGTACGCGTACTGCTCTTCCTAGGACGCCCCTGAAGTAATCGCCCTCTCGATTCGCGAAATGTCCGGGGGTCGGCAAGAATTTACCCATGGCACTCGGTCGCTCTCCGGTCCAGCAA
>Ga0207933_1002126_pt1 | contig 13381 bp, 13 predicted proteins | sample NGESurdeep092012_4_FD_184488 | JGI IMG/M metagenome (GOLD analysis project Ga0207933, IMG submission 184488) | Arctic peat soil microbial communities from Barrow, Alaska - NGEE Surface sample F53-3 deep-092012 (SPAdes) | ecosystem: Environmental > Terrestrial > Soil > Wetlands > Peat ... | reverse complement strand
TTTCCCCGCCCCGAATCGCGCGTCTACGATCCACTTCCGCAGCCTGCCGCCGTCACCCCAGCCGGACTCCCCGCCGACGCCATCGCGAAGCTCGGTCCCGAGGATCTCGTCGTCATCGAGGCCTTCTTCTCGCGGGCGCTCGACCTCAGCTTGCAGACGCGCGCGCAGGTAGCCCAGCGCATCGCCTCGCAGATGGCTGCCAGGATGAACATCACCGTGCCCGAGGGAAATCCAGAGCGCATGCTTGAAACGATCGCCTACGCCATGCGCAGCAGCGGTCGTCTACGCTCCAACTAGACGCCGGGAAATTTCGACCTACGCCTCGCGAGCAACAACACTCTCCGCATCGGCGGTCGCGAGCGCCGGCGGCACCAGCCAGCTCTCTCCCTCCACCAGTGGGCGCACCCGGTCGCCGACCCCGGCTTTGTCCGCCGCGCGCAGCAGCCGTGGCAACGGCTCTTCCATTGGCTCGCGCCCCAGACGAAACGTGTTGTAATGCATGGGCACCATAGCTCCCGCGTCCAGATCGAGAAACGCCTGCAGCGCCTCCTCCGGGCTCGTGTGCACCGCGCGATAACTGTCCGGGAAGTACGCTCCGATCGGCAGCAGCGCCACATCAGGCTGTAGCCGGCTGCCAATCTCGCGGAAGCCCGAAAAGTACGCCGTATCGCCGGAGTGATAGATGCTCGGCGCGCCCGGCGTCTCCAGCACATACCCGCCGAAGCCGCGATACGTATCCTTGAACATACGCGCGCCCCAATGCTTCGCCGGCGTCGACGTGATGCGCAGCGGCTGCGGCCCGTCGAGCTCGGCCGACTGCCACCACCGCAAAGACTCGACATACCTGAAGCCAAGATCGGCCACCAGATCCTCCACCCCATGCGGCACCACCGCCACCGGCGCCGGAAAACCCCGGCGGCCCATCTCACGCGTAATCGCCCGCAGCGATGGCCGGTTCAGATGGTCCATATGGGCGTGCGTCAGCAGCACAGCATCGATACGCGGCAGATCACGCACGCGAATCCCCGCCCGCCGTTGCCGGCGCAGCAGGATCAGCCGCGTCGCAAAGACAGGATCGATCAACACCGCGTGGCCCCCAAGCTGAATCAGAAACGACGAATGCCCGATAAATGTGACTGCCGCATCATGATCTTTTATAGCCAACGGCAAACGAGGCTCGCCCTTCAGTGGCTCCGTATGGCTCTCTCGCACCAGCCTCCACAGCTGCCCCAGCTTGCGAATCCAGAAAGGTAGCCCTCGCGCGCTCCGGGGCACCTTACTCTTGCGGCGTTTCAGCATGACGCTCAAGAACTCCTTCGTTTCAGATGCACGGAAAGCCGCGACGATGCCTCCGCACAAAGCACGTGCCAAGGCGGCCTATCCACGCTCTCGAACAACGCATCTGAAGGAGCAGATGCCAGGCCATAGCCACCAGGCTGCCTGATCAGCTGTCGCAGGAGACCAATCGCCCATGGAGACCCCGCCACCAGCGACAGCCTTCGGAAGCGCGAACCGCGAGAGGCGCCGCCGCGAGCATCCGCGACGCAAAGATCCCCGCATCGCAGAGCTCGATCCGCTTGCTCAGCGCGTCTGGAACTACGTCTCGCACTCGCAGTTGCACAGTCTCTGGAACTGCGAAGGAACTCCTCTTCTTGTAGTGCTGAAGCGCACCTGGAAGGCTTTTATCGACGATGACCTGCTCTCCCGCGCCGCCGAGCTCGGCTTCTACTTTTTGTTTGCGCTCTTTCCCACACTCATCTGCGCCAGCTCCATTCTCGGGTTGGCCGCACGCAGCGCATCGACCATCTACGTCAGTCTGCTGCATGCCTTCGCCATCGTCGTCCCGCACTCGGCCTATCAACTCGTCATCGACACCTTCAACCAGACGGCGCAGGCCTCCACAGGCGGCAAGGTCACCTTTGGTCTGCTGGCAGCGCTGTGGGCCGCCTCCATGGGTTTCGCCGCAATACAGGACACGCTCAATCTGGTCTATAAGGTGCGCGAATCCCGACCTTACTGGAAGTCACACGGCATTGCCATTTTAGTGACCATCCTCTTGGGAGTGATCGCTACGCTTAACCTCGCCGACATCTTCGGCGGCGATCTGCTCGCAGACTACGCGCGCACCCACATTTGGCACTCCTCACTGGGAATCGCAACGGCTATCGCGATCCACATTGTCACTTGGGCCATCGCCTGCAGTCTGCTAATGCTGATCTTCAGCACGATCTATTATTTCGCGCCCGACCTGAGAACAAAGTGCTGGCACTCGCTGACACCCGGCGCGGCCTTTGGCATCATCACATGGCTGCTCGCCTCGCTCGGCTTTCGCGTCTACCTGCATTTCTTCAACACCTACACCCTGACCTACGGTTCGCTGGGCGCCGTCATCATTCTGCTGATGTGGTTCTACATCACCGGCCTCACGCTGCTCGCTGGCGCCGAAATTAATTCTCAGATTCAGGCAGCTGTCGTGGAAAAGCGCCTGAAAGAGGTCGGTCAGTTGCCGCCCGAGGCAACCACCGACCCCGATCATCCGATTCCCATCGCGACCGTAGCAAACTGAAACGTTCTTCTTAGATTCTGCGCCTTACTTCACCATCGGCTGCAAAATATCGTCGAGCCGCGCCGGCGTTCCTTCCACACGCACGAACTGCGGGTAGCGCTCGCCGCCGTGATAATCCATCCGGATGATCTTGTAGTAGCCCGTGTTCTCGACAATGAACTCAATCGCCGGTCCGTTGGCCGCCGCATGCTGAACCGCCGCGCGCAGCAGCAGCGGCGCGAACGCTCGGCCATTGACAGCGACGATCTGCATTCCAGGTCCAAAGCCGGCTTTGTCTGCCAATCCGCCCACGATCACATCCTTCACCTTGCCATCGGTCCCCGCTTCCAGCCCAAGCGAAAAGCGTGTGTCGATCATGTTGTCCTGCGACTCAATAAGCTGCGACCAGTAATCCGGCTTGTCCGTATAGACCAGCTTGTAACCCGAAAGCGCATCGATCCCAGCCAACTCCGGCGTATCATGCTCGTTCGAGTCCAGACGCTTACGCAGAAAGCCGGCCCAGTCATTCGGCACAACCGCACTCAATGCGCTCACAATGTCGTCAAAGGAATACGGCACAACCTTCGGCGGCGTATTGCCGCCCAGCCCTTCGAACGCCGCCGCGAAATCGTTCAGACTCTTCTTGCCCTTCGCCTTCTCGCGAATGGTGAGATCGACCTCCAGCCACAGCAGCTCGCCCTCGTCGTAGTAGTCCACATTGCGCCGCCAGTTGTCGTAACCCGCGCCGGCCGCGTAGAGAATCTGCGCGGACGTCGCCGTGTCCTGCAAATCGCGCCACGTGCGCCCCGGTCGAATGTCGTTCAGGTCGCCGGCCACGACAGCCAGGCGGTCGCGATAAACCTGCGGAGCCCAGATGCCGCAGCGCGACGCAAGCACGTCGCCTAAATACTCAGTCAGCCCCTCATATACCCACAACAGGTTGCCCTTCATCGGCTCCTGATAGTTCGCCGTCGCGAGCCCTGCCGGTCGCCGATACTTCCCATTCCACGAGTGCGTAAACTCATGCGGCAGCAACAGCCCATTGGCGATGAAGGAGTTGTCATCCGTGAACACGTGCTCACCCACACGATCATCCGACGACTGATGATGCTCCAGGCCGAAGTGCGCCACCCGATCGCTCAGCGTTACAAGGAAGTGATACGAGTGGTAGTGCCGCGACTTGTACAGCGCGCCGGTCTCGCGCACCAGCCGCGAGAAGTCGTCGATATGCTCCTGCGAAAGATCCAGGTCTTCAGGCCCATCGCCCGCAAGATCGAGAAAATGTTTCGGCGTCACATCTGTCGCCAGCGGAATCTCGCGGAACCATCGCCCCGCCAGCACCGGCGAATCCACAAGCTGTTCCAGCGAAACAGTCTTGAAGTCCGTCGTCTCAGCATCTGGCCTCGCCGTGCTCTCAAGGGCTGTGCCAAACTTCCAACCCGCCGGAACCTTCAGCGAAGGCGTAACCATCACGTCGGCAGACGTCGTTCCCGCCGGGTAAACAACCAGTTCGTTCCAGCTCAACATTGCAAGGTTCGCGCTCGTGGACGCGCCCGCGGAAAAACCCTCCGGAGCCGCCGTCGCCAGGAAATCCATCTTGATGTCGAGCTGCGTTGTTCCCGGCGGAACGGTGATGTGGTACGAGTACATGTCCACCGGATCACGCTCCCACTTCACCCGCAGCCCAGCCGGTGTGGTAATAACGAATCCAGCCTGATCGACGATCGGTCCCGTCGGCCCGTGCTCGCCCGGAATCCACTCCGGATACACCAGCGTCATCGGTCCCGGCTGAACCGGAATCGTCTCGGAAGCATGAAGAATCTTGCGCGGCGCATCGGTAAGATCGACGGCCAGCGTAAGAGGCGTTGCCTGGGCGCTCGAAAGCCGCGGCGAGAGCAGGGCAGCGCCCACAAGGCCGCCGCAGAGAAGGCGTGATAGATGCATTTTCGGGAGCACTCCTGAGGCAATTTCCAAGTCCGATTAGTGTACGCGCATGGGAATGAATATCGCGAAATCCCTACCATTCTCAGCCCAGTGCGCATCACCCTACTTCTTTTGCAGGTAGTCCATCGCTCCCGCCACCAACTCCTTCGCGCCGCCAATCCCCGCAAGCACTGCCTGCAGGTCCAGCTTCGGCACAGCAGGATTGCGGCTGCTTGTGCAATAGACGCCATGTTGTCCCACCAGTACCAGGGCATCAGTCAGCACATCCAGCGCGACCGACAGCCGCCCTCGCGCCTCGCCACGCATGAAGATCTCGCGCTCCAACTCTTCGCCACGCGTATGGAGAACATCGCCGTGCCGATAGAACGGCGTCTCCGGCCTCGAGCCTTCGTCAGCCACGGTTACCACTCCTTCGCCGCAGTATCCGGAGTCACCGAGTTTGAGGCCACAGACCCCTTCCAGCGCAACACCGGCTTCCGCGCCGCCGTCGTCTCATCCAGCCGCCGCAGCCGCGTCGTATGCGGAGCCGTCTGCACCAGCTCCGGATTCTCCTCCGCCTCGCGCGCAATCTGCTTCAGCGCATCCACCAGCAGATCCAGCTCTTCGCGGCTCTCGCTCTCCGTCGGCTCAATCATCATCGCGCCCTGCACCACCATTGGGAACGAAACCGTGTACGCATGAAAGCCGTAGTCGATCAGCCGCTTGCCCATGTCGCCAGTCTTCACGCCGGGCTTGCCATCCTTTCTTTGGGCCTGCAACTTATCGCTGAACACCACCTCATGCAACGAGCGCGTCTTGTACGGCAGTTCGAACGTGCCTTCCAGCTTCGCGCGCAGATAGTTCGCATTCAGCACGGCGTCCTCGGTCGTCTGCCGCAACCCGTCCGGTCCATTCGACAAAATGTATGCAAGTGCGCGAATAAACATCCCAAAGTTCCCATACCACGCACGCACGCGCCCCACACTCTGCGGCCGGTTGTAGTCCAACCCCAGCGATCCATCTGCATTCGCTTTCACCACAGGCGTCGGCAAAAACGGCTCCAGAATCCTCTTGCACGCAACAGGCCCCGAACCCGGACCCCCTCCCCCATGCGGCGTCGAGAAGGTCTTGTGCAGATTCAGATGCATCACATCCGCGCCAAAGTCCCCCGGCCGCGTCTTGCCGCACAGCGCATTCATATTCGCGCCGTCCATGTACAGCAGCGCGCCCTTCGCATGCAGAATGTCGGCGATCTTATGAATCTCACTCTCAAAGACGCCAATCGTCGAAGGGTTCGTCAGCATCAGCGCCGCCACATCCTCATCGACCATCTTCGTCAGCTCAGCAAGGTCGACCATGCCACGCGCATTCGATTTCAAATTCGCCACTTGGTACCCACACACCGCAGCCGTCGCCGGATTCGTCCCATGCGCCAAATCCGGAATCAAAATCTTCTTCCGCGGATTGCCCTTCGACTGCTGATACGCTCGCGCCAGCAGAATCCCCGTAAACTCTCCATGCGCGCCCGCCGCCGGCTGTAGCGTGATGCAATCCATCCCCGTAATCTCGATCAAGCACTCGCTCAGCAGCTTCATAATGCCGAGCGCGCCCTGCGACAACGACTCCGGCTGATAAGGATGCGCTTCTGCAAGGCCCTCAAGTCTCGCAACTGTTTCATTGATGCGCGCGTTGTACTTCATCGTGCACGACCCCAGCGGATACATCCCCAGGTCGATCGCATAGTTCCACGTCGAAAGCCGCGTGAAGTGCCGGATAATCTCAATCTCGCTCAGCTCCGGCATCACGCCCAGATCATCCGTCCGCGCCGCCTCGCCCAGCAGCCCAGCAGCATCCACCGCAGGCACATCCAGCTCCGCCAGCCGATAGCCCTTCTTCCCCGCCGACGACTTCTCGAAGATCAGATCTTCGTTCTGATTGACATGCGTCGTCGCCTTCTTCGGCGTCCCAACAAATTTATCTGCCATTTCCTACTTCTCCCTCAAACGCCGACGCAAGATATTCGATTGAATCACAAATGCCGCAACGACAATGAAGCTCAGCACGAGTACATCTCCTGACCATATCCCGCTGCGTGGTATCAACAGCGAAGCGCGCAGAAATACAGTGCGGCCGCTCCGAGATCAGCGGCAATGATCGCGAGCGTCGTCCTGCTCATGCCTATTGCCATAACTAAAATTCCTCCTCATCCTCGCCACTGCCGCTTGCCGAATAACCTCCAGCCTCCGGCCCATCCAAATCCTCTTCGCGCAAACTCAGCGCAATCACTGTGCCCGATTCAAACTCAATCGTCAGCGCTTCCATCTCTTCCAGCTTCGCCTTGGCAACCATCTCGCCAATTTGTGCACACAATGCATTTCGATACTCCGGCTCGTCAAACGCAATCGAAAAATCCGCAAGCAACACATGCGGCCACGCATACAACGTCAGCGCAGGCCCATCAAAACGCAACCGCAGATAGTCACTTACAAACTCGACCGCCGAAAGCTCCTGCCCCTCAATCGCGCTGATGTCCACTGGCTATTTCGCTCCAATCACATCCGTCGCTGCATCCATTTGCGCCTTTGTCGTCAACTCCGTCGCACACCACAGCGACGCACCCTCGCCCAGCTCCGGATACCACTTGTTCAACGCCAGCCCCCCCACAATCTCCTTCTCCAGCAGCTTCGCATTCACGCTGTCAGCCGGACCCGGCAACGCCACCGCAAACTCGTTCAAGATAGGGGCCGAGAACAGCGGCTTCGCCCCAGCCTTCAGCAGCGCGCCCCGCAGATAAGCCGCCTTGGCCAGATTCTGTTCCGCCAACTCGCGCAATCCCTGCTTGCCATACACCGTCAGAAAGATCGTCACCATCATCGCGACCAGCGCCTGGTTCGTGCAGATGTTCGAGGTCGCCTTCTCGCGACGGATATGCTGCTCGCGCGTCGACAGCGTCAGCACGAAGCCGCGCTTGCCGTTCATGTCCTTCGTCTCGCCGACCAGCCGCCCCGGCATCTGCCGCACGAACTTTTCCTTGCACGCAATCACGCCGCAGTACGGCCCGCCAAACCCCACCGGTACCCCAAAGCTCTGAGCTTCCATGGAGACTACGTCCGCTTCCGTGGGAGCCCTCACCACGCCCAGCGACACAGCCTCGGCAATCGACACAATCAACAGCGCGCCCTTGGCATGCACCAGTTCGGCAATCGCTGCCACATCCTCAATCGACCCAAAGAAGTTCGGCGACTGGATCAGCACGCAAGCCGTATCGTCCGTAATCGCGGCCTCCAGCGCGGCCACATTCACACGCCCGGTCTTCGCGTCATAGCCGCACTCGGTAATCGGAATCCCCTGGTGTTGCACCGTCGTCCGCAGCACCTCGCGATACTCCGGATGCACCGTCCGCGCCACCACGCAGCCATCGCGCCCCGTCACGCGCACCGCCATCATGACTGCTTCAGCACAACCTGTAGACCCGTCATACATCGACGCGTTCGCAATCTCCATCCCCGTCAGCTCGCAGATCATCGTCTGGAACTCAAACATCGCCTGCAGCGTTCCCTGCGAGATCTCCGGCTGATACGGCGTATAGCTCGTCAAAAACTCCCCGCGCTGCACCAGTGAGTCGATAATCACCGGCCGATAGTGCCGATACGCCCCCGCACCCAGAAAGCTCGCATACAGCTTGGCTGATGGCCTCTTCGCCAGTTCCGCCGCATCGCCGCTGGCGATATTCGCCGCAAACGCGCGAAACCGGTCCAGCACCTCCGACTCCGCATGCTGTCGCGGAATCGCCAGGTCGCGCTTCAGGCGATACTCAGCAGGAATCGTCTCAAAGAGATCGTCAATGGAAGACACACCAATCGCTTCGAGCATTTCCTTGCGATCGGCGGGAGATTTGGGTAGATAGCGCATCAGGAACTTTCTATGCAGAGCAGGAAATCGGGCGCCACATCTCGCTTTCGAGAGGTGAGCTCACACAACGCGCAAAGAGCTGCCTAATGCCCGGTCTCTTCGCTCACAAACTTCTCATAGTCAGCGGCCGAGAGCAGCGCGCCAGCCTCATCCGGATTCGTCATCGTCATCTTGAGCAGCCACGTATCGTTCGCCGCCGCATTAATCGTCTCCGGCGCCGAGTTCAGACTCTCATTCACCTCGGTCACCGTGCCGGTCACCGGCGCATACAAATCGCTGACGGCCTTCACGCTCTCCACCGAGCCAAACGTCGACCCAGCCTCAAGCTGCTGGCCCACCTTGGGCAGCTCGACAAAGACGATATCGCCCAGCGAGTCTTGGGCATAGTCGGTGATGCCAACGGTCGCGGTGTCGCCGTCGGCATTCAGCCACTCGTGCGACTTCGCATAGCGGTACTTCTCGGGATAGGGCATGAACAGGGTCTCCATCGTCGATTGTAGAGGATGCAGCGCTGCGACCGCCCAGCTACGACAGCGGTGCCGTAATTGGCTGAGCCGCAGCCTTCGGCCGCTTATAGAACGGCGTCGCCACCACCACCGCCTTCACCATCTGCCCGCGAATCTCCACGCCCAGCTCCGTGCCAATCTCCGTATACCCCGCCGGCACATACGCCAACGCAATATTCTTCTTCAAAAACGGCGCCGGCGACCCCGACGTAATCTCACCAATTCGCTTACCCGCTAGCGTCAGCACCGGATACCCATCGCGCCCAATACCGCGCTCGATCATCTCCAGCCCCACCAGCTTGCGCGTCGGTCCGCCGGCCTTTTCGACCTCCACCAGCGCCTCGTGCCCCACAAAATCCGATCCCTTCTCCAGCTTGCAATACCGTCCAAGCCCAGCCTCAAAGACATTGATCGTGTCCGAGATCTCGTGCCCATACAGTGCCATCGCCGCCTCCAGCCGTAGCGTATTGCGCGCGCCCAGACCGCACGGCATAATCCCAAACTCCGCGCCCGCCTCCAGCACCTCGCCCCACACGCGCGCGCTGGTTGCCTCATCCGCGGGAATGTAAATCTCAAACCCATCCTCGCCCGTGTACCCCGTTCGCGCGATCATCACGTTGTGGCAGCCCGCCACCGTGCCCCACGTAAACCAGTAGTTCTTGATCGGCGCAAGGTCTACCTTGGTCAGCTTCTCGATCGTCTCTTTCGCGCGCGGGCCTTGAATCGCGAGCTGCGTGTAATAGTCGCTCACATCCGTGATGTGCAAGCCGCTCATGCCGCCGATCACGGAGCGCACCCACTTCACATCCTTCTCGCGCGTCCCCGCATTGATCACGATCAGCCAGTCATTGTCGCCCAGCCTGTGCAGCACTACATCGTCCACAAACGTGCCGTTCGGATACAGCATCGCCGAGTAATGCGCCTGCCCCGTCTGTAGTTTCGACGCATCGTTCATCAGCAGCTTTTGCACCGCCGCCAGCGAGTTCGGCCCACGCAGCTGAATGTCGCCCATATGCGACACGTCGAACAGGCCCACCGCCGTCCGCACGGCCATGTGCTCCTCAATCAGCCCGCGATACTGCACCGGCATGTCCCATCCGCCGAAGTCGACCATGCGCGCCTTATGCGCGTGATGCGTTGCGTGAAGAGCGGTGCGGCGAAGCGTCGGTGCCTGTGTGGTTGTCGAGTCCATAGCTGTTTTACGATGCCTGTTCGCGCAATGACTACCCGCGCGAATATGCTTCACGATAGTAAACCGCCCGTGAGACTGGGTCACATGGGTTCGATGGTATGCCTACCTATCGCCGCTCCGCCCGCACAAAGCTGCTCACCGTAAAGTAAGTAAATACCGCGAAGACAAACAGGCACAGATATAGCTTCATCGCCTCATGCGAGTCCATCGACTTATGCAGCGCTCCGCGAAGTCGCCACGCGCCAATGCCTGTGGTGGCCGCCATCAGCGCAAAGAACGTTCCCGTCACCTGCAGCCAAAGCACGCTGGAAAATCGCTTCACCGGATGCAGCAGGGATCCGCTCGCCCGCCTGGCTTGTTTACTCGTCGTGCGCAACTGGTCCAGCGTCTCAGCCGCGCGCCGTTCTACGGTCGCCCGGGTCACAACCGGCCTCGGCGGTCTCGCCGGATTCTCCACTCCAGGCCTCGAAGTCCCACCCGTGCTCGTCTTCTGTGAGGAACTGGGCGCATGTGAGGAACTGGGCGCACTCGCCGCCGCAGCCGCCTCCGTCAGCGTCTTCGCCGCATGGCGGGCACCGTACCCCAGAGCGCGACCGAACCGGACTCGATCCATCCTCTCCAGTCTAGCCGACCGCCTCAATCGAATCATCCCCTCCGCATTCCCGCGCAAACCAAACCCGCTCTCCCGCATCCAAGCTCCCTGGAGAGACAATCTATGAAATCGATCAAAGCTTTTCTTTGGCTTGCAGGTGGGATTTGCGCCGCGACGGCAGGCCTCATGATCTGGAACCACCGCTGCAGCGACCCTGTCGAGGATCTCGCGCACCGTCTGGAGTCGGCCTGGTCCGACCACCATACCGTCGCCTGAGGCCTCTCTTCTTTCGTCTTGGCGGAGCCGCTGCCTCAGCGTAGTCTGTTAACAGAAGTCCCCCGCAATTGCCGTTCCCGCCCTGGGAATACCCGATGCGTGGTCAGGGGCATTCCGACAAGCGACCGGGAGGTGGCGTTGAATCAGCAGGTCAAAGACCTTATCCAGAAGCTCGGCGAGGCAATCCATGAGTCGGTCTCGGAGAGTGAGCACATTGCGGGCGTCGTCCGCGACATCCGGGAGCAGGGTTTCGACGTGCTCCTGATGCTCGAGGCGACCATCGGCCTCAACGAGGTGGAGGACGCGGCGGAGAACCAAGGGGAAGCCTCCACCGACCCTGCACAGGGGCCTTTTACGCGCGGAGACCTGACGTTTCTGAGGTCGCTGCGCATCACCACCGAAGAACACGACGCCAGCGACCCTGCTCCGTAGCGGGTCATACTCGCTGTTTCATCGCTGCATGCAGTCTCAGACTGCGCCCCTACAATTTCGTTGCATCTCATGCTAGACTCGTCCGTCCCGGCTCCTGCATTCAGCGTCAGACGGAAGGGGAAGTGTCCGAGGTAGCTGCACGATGAGAGATACATTAGGTGTTCTGCTCGCCGGAGGCGCCGGCGAAAGGCTCTTTCCGCTCACCCGCGACCGCGCGAAACCCGCCGTTCCGTTCGCCGGGCAGTACCGCATTATCGATATCACGCTGTCGAACTGCATTAACTCCGACCTGCGCCACGTCTACATCCTCACCCAGTACAAAGCCCTTTCGCTCAACCGCCACATCCGTGAAGGCTGGGGCTCGGTCGTCGCCAGCGAGCTCGGCGAGTTCATCGAGATCCTTCCGCCCATGCAGCGCGTCTCCAAGTCGTGGTATCAGGGCACCGCCGACGCCGTCTTCCAGAACATCTACTCCATCGGCTCCGAGGAGCCGCAACACGTCCTCATCCTCTCCGGCGACCACATCTATAAGATGAACTACGCGCTGATGAAGCAGCACCACTCCGAGTCAGGCGCCGACGTCACCATCGCCACGCTGCCCGTCAGCCCCGACCAGGTCTCCGCCTTCGGCGTCGTCGAGGTAGCGCAGAACGGCGAGGTCACCGGCTTCGTCGAAAAGCCGCAGGAGACCAGCATCCGCTCGCCCTTCAACCCCGACATGGTCGACGTCTCGATGGGCATCTATCTCTTCAACACCGACGTCCTCATCCCCGAGCTGATGCGCGATGCCGAAGACCCCGAGTCGCGCCACGACTTCGGCCATGACATCCTTCCCAAGATCCTTGGCCGCTTCAAGATGTGCGCCTACAACTTCGTCGACGAGAACAAGCAGCGCGCTCTTTACTGGCGCGATGTCGGTACTCTCGACGCCTACTTCGAGGCCAACATCGACATCGCCTCTGTCTCGCCGACCTTCAACCTCTACGACAAGGCTTGGCCCATGCGCACGCGCGCCTATCAGTACCCGCCCGCCAAGTTCGTCTTCGGCGAGCCCGGTCGCACCGGCATGGCCATCAACTCCATCGTCTCGGCAGGCTCCATCGTCTCGGGCTCGGTCGTGCGCAACTCCGTCCTCTCCCACGACGTCCGCGTCAACAGCTACGCCGACATCGATTCCAGCATCATCTTCTCCCACGTCAACGTCGGCCGGCACTGCCGCATTCGCCACGCCATCATCGACCGCGACTGCCACATCCCCGACGGCACGGTAATCGGCTACGATCCCGCCGAGGACAAGAAGAACTACTTCGTCACCGGCTCCGGACTTACCGTCGTCACCCGCGACTACTCCCAGTACGAAAACCCCGTCTCCCCCGAGTTCCTGCAGGTCATGTAAGCATTCAGCAGCAGAGACTCACCCGGATTAGCAGCGGCCTTCAGGCCGCTGAACCCGAGCCTCATTCAAGAGGGGCTTCAGCCCGGAGAGCCTTTCCCGTAAATTATGCCTCTTCCACAATACGAACGTCCGCCTCGCCTGTCCAAACCCCAACAGGACACCTCTGTCTGCCCGGAATCCCGCACGGTTCCTCTCAGAATTCCTCTGGGGCTTGCGCCCGGGCAAATAGAGTATCGTGGACTACAGCGCGGGGCCAGCAGCTGTGATACGCATCGGCGTGGGCGGCTCGAAACCGGCGAGAGAACCCTCCTGACGAGGAAAGGAAACTGAACCTATGTGGAAACCGAACCAGCCTGGCAACCAAACGCCTCCAACCCCCGAACCCGCTCGTCCCACCCCGCCCGTAGCCGGCGCCCATGATCCAAACCGTGCCGCCGCCGCAGCCGGCGCTGCCAGCGAACAGGCCACCATCGGCAAGAGCCTGGTCGTCAAAGGCGAGCTCTCCGGCTCCGAGTCGCTCTATGTCGACGGCAAGGTCGAAGGCGCCATCAATCTGCCCGGCAACCGCGTCACCGTCGGCCGCAACGGCCAGGTCGCGGCCAACATT
>Ga0207933_1002124_pt1 | contig 13401 bp, 15 predicted proteins | sample NGESurdeep092012_4_FD_184488 | JGI IMG/M metagenome (GOLD analysis project Ga0207933, IMG submission 184488) | Arctic peat soil microbial communities from Barrow, Alaska - NGEE Surface sample F53-3 deep-092012 (SPAdes) | ecosystem: Environmental > Terrestrial > Soil > Wetlands > Peat ... | reverse complement strand
AAACCGGTACAAAAAAAGGCAGAGGAGGACAATGATACCAAGCAAAAGCAAGTTCCGATGCTTCGGTATTACAAGGTCTTCAATATTGCCCAATGCCGGGATATTCCTGAAAATCTGATACCACCATCAGACTTAGCCATTGTAGACCATGAGCCTTTACTGGAATGTGAGGGAATCATTAACACTATGGCTGACAGCCCCACCATCGTCCACAAGGAGCAAAAAGCCTATTACCGTATTGATACCGACATTATCAATATGCCCAAGAAAAAGAGCTTTAAATCCCTTGAGGGCTACTATTCCACTCTTTATCACGAACTGGTGCACAGCACCGGTGCGGAGAAACGTTTGGGTAGGAAAACACTTACTGACATGGTTCCTTTTGGTTCCGAAAGTTATGCAATGGAGGAATTGATCGCAGAAATGGGGAGTGCCTATCTCTGCCGCTTCTCCGGTATCCTTCCTACCGAAATTAAAAACACAGTTGCTTATTTGGATAACTGGTTGGGAGTATTTAAGAAAGATAAAAGGTTTATCATTTCTGCTTCCGGTCAGGCTCAAAAGGCGGTTGACTTAATACTAGGTAGGCAGGCCATTGAATCAAAAGATGAAGTAGAAGAACCGGTTGAGGAATCTATGGTTAGTTAGTATGCAAAAGCCCGTTAATAGAAAATATTTCGGGCTTTTTATTGAGGTAAAAATAAAGTCTTAATGGTATCAAGAAAATTCATAACTAATTTTCTATATTCCTCTACCCTTTATGCTCTAAGAATATTATTCCTTCAATTGTTATCATAAAATATTTCGTGTCTCCTTTAAATGTTGGAGGATTTTTATAAACATCCGTATCAATTCTTACAAATTCATCTTTGATTAATTTTACAATAACTTCTTGTGTCAAATCCTTTGACCAACCTTTCAATAATTTTGGATTTCTTTTTAAAAATTCATCTTGTAATTGAATAATATTAAAAGCGCGTTGTCTATTTTCCGTGCTAAGGCATGAATAAAAGCCTATAATATGACATTATGCAAAGAAGGCACTAAAACACAGCCTTGAGTAAAAATGTAATGAAAATTGCAGGCCAGCGCTTCGGTTTTTAAAGCCTTTACTTATTATTGATTCCATGTAGTAAATACTAAGCCATATTTTGTAACTTCGTAATATGCTAGAAGATTACTATCTCAAATTAAGAAATGCAGTCCGTGAGAATGCTTTCCAATCATTTGGATATGAATATATCTTTACAAAGAGGGCAAATAAGTATAGAAATTATATAGGTTATTTAAAAGGTTTTGGAGTTGCTGTTCCAGCAATTTTTGGAGTATTTGTAATTACATACGGGTTAAACAGTAAAATTGCTAATTACTTATTGACAGTTGCAGTAATTGCAACAGTAATTCAATTTGTAATATCATTATTCGCAATCTTCGCTCATTGGGATGAAAAATTTACTTATTCTCTCGAAGCAATACAATCACATAATAATTTAAATAAAAGGTTTCAGAAATTAGCAGATTATCCTCCTTTAATCTATGATGAATTAAATGTATCTTTCGAAACCTTAGATAATGAATTTAATTCCCGTGAACAGCAAGATGCAAAGCAAGGAGTTCAGGAATGGGAATTAAGAAAAGGAATGCGATATGCATTGAGACAATATAAACGACCTTGTGAGGGTTGTAAAAAAACACCTCTATCTATGAAAAGTACAGATTGCGATGTTTGTGGTAAATTTTCTTTTAAATATAAAATCAAAAATACATGAGCACAAAATCAGAAAAAGTAAAAAGCGGTTATTCAGAATTAGATTATTCAGAAAGAGAAGATGTTAAAAAGTTTATCAAGGAGTTCGACGATGCATCCATTGAAAAAAGAAAAGTATTCTCCGAAGGTTTAAGAACAACACTAAATAAATCGTTAGGCCCTACGTCAAGTTGGGGGTGTCCCTGTTGCGGGAAGTGATTATCTTCTCATCAATGCCCATATAATATAAAATATTATAGATTGTATTATTCTATAATTGAAAATATTTTTACCGATGCCATCTTTTTGCTTTCCATAAAAAAGTTTAACTTCGTTACATAAACGGAGAAACTCTTTTATTAAAGATATTAATATGCAGACTGTTGGCGCAGTCTGTTTTTATTTTATAAAGGTAATAATTTTTAATTATGAAAGTATATTACGATTTACCAGAAGGAGAAATAGAAGAAAGTTTATAGAAACTAATTTAATAACGTATGAAGGCAAAGAAAAAGAAAATATGCGAACCCTATATATAAATTTATCAAACGCCTATAAATTATTAAAAGAGAATATGTGTATTAAGCAAAAATATGAAATAATGTGGGGACTAAGAAGTATTGAGAATGAATTTAATGAAGGCGACGGATGTATAATAATTACTAAAGAGGGGAAAATACACACTAAAGATTTCACTCAGGAATTGAATGATAAAATAATGGATTTACTCTCAGAAATTAAATTTGAATAGCTATCAATTTGCTCTTTCAAAGAAGCTGTTTACCTAAAGATTAATTAAAATATGGAAAATGAAATCCCATTTCAATACGAAGGAAACCCTCCTGAATTTTTCAAAAAAGTCCTTTCCTTAAAAGTTAAAGAAATAATGAGTGATATTAAAAAGGAGGTGTTAGAAAATAAAGGATTTTTATTTCTGAATTATATAAATGATGCTGATATAGAGATTAAAGCCGCATGCAATAATCCTGAAACTTTAATGAAAATGACTATTAAATTACAGGGAATTATTTCTAAGAAAATTAGACTTAATTAATTTTTTGGTTCACCCCACAATATCTTTGTAAGTCACACGTATTCCCTCGCCGTACATTATGTTATTGGGTTTCTGATCTATTTTAAGAAAGAAATTGCCAAAATCCCCGGCAATTTCGCTACTGCCTGAAGCAATTTTAATCCCCTTTTTGCAAGACTTACCTTGCGCTTTGGCTTTTGTTGTAAACAAATTTACAAAAGCCCTGCTAACCTGCTTTACATAACGCAAAATTATAGGTTTTTTTAACTCAATTTAAATAATTATAAGATATTAAAAACTAAAAAACGCCCATAATTCTTATCAAGTTTATTATTTTGCCAAATTTTGGAGTCCTTTTCTCTCTCTCGTAACCCCTAATTGTTCCTTCATCAACATTTAAAAAATGAGCCATTTTTTCTTGACTCATACCATGTAGATATCGGTATTTCTTTATCCTCCCGCCCAAGGTTAATGTATCGATTTCAAACGGAAAATATCCTAAGAATTCTATGATCATGGGGTACATTGAAATTATTGGCTTGTTATGATTATTCTCCCAGGCATACACATATTGAGTATCTGTATCAAGAATTCTGGCTACCTGACTTTGTGAAAGTCCTAATTCAATTCGCTTATTTCTTAGCTTTTCACCCAAAGTGACAGGGTTAGGTATTATGCTCTTTTTGAAGTAGTTATATGGCACTTTGCCTTTAAATGGGAAAAGGTAACGCAAGGACAAGGATTCATGGAAGCGATCAGCATAAAGCTTGATGGAAAATCCAACGCCACTTTTGCCCGGGAAATTGTAACCCTTCTTTCTTCCATTGGCTGGCGCATTACTTCCAAAACTGTTCTTTTAAATTCCGGCAATTCATCTAAAAACAAAACACCATTATGCGCCAGCGAAATTTCTCCGGGCTGTGGCATTCCTCCGCCACCAACAAGCGCCACATCAGAAATAGTATGATGCGGCGAGCGAAACGGGCGTTTTGAAATCAATGTTGCATTTTCGGGAAGTTTGCCTGCTACGCTGTGTATCTTAGTTGTTTCCAAAGCTTCCTGCAAAGAGAGCGGAGGAAGAATTGTTGGTAAACGCTTTGCCAGCATGGTTTTTCCCGCTCCCGGAGGGCCGATTAAGATTGCATTGTGGCCACCGGCAGCGGCTATCTCCAACGCGCGTTTGATATTTTCCTGGCCTTTCACATCGCAGAAATCTATGTCAAAATCACTTTGTGCGTTTGCGAATTCTTCGCGGGTATTTACAACGGTTGGCTTAATGGAATTTTCATCTATAAAAAAATCAATTACTTCATTAATGTGCCCAACTCCATACACATTTAAATTATTGACCATCGCGGCTTCGCGCGCATTTTCTTTTGGTACAATCAATCCTTTGAAATTTTCCTTTCTTGCCTGGATAGCGATAGGCAACGCGCCTTTGATTGGACGAACCATACCATCAAGGCTTAGTTCGCCCATAATTACATAGTCTGTGAGTTTTTCCGCGTTTTCTAATTGTTCGCTTGCGCCAAGTGTTGCAAGGGCTATTGGAAGATCGAAAGCAGTACCACTTTTTTTGATATCGGCAGGCGCCAGGTTCACCACCACTTTTATTCTCGGGAAATGGTAACCGTTTGCTTTGATGGCACTTTCCATTCTTTCAAGGCTTTCTTTTACTGCATTGTCCGCAAGGCCAACAATAGAAGTGAATTTGCCACTACTTACATTTACTTCCACCGTGATGGTGATAGCTTCTACTCCATAAACAGCACTGCCGAAAGTTTTGACTAACATGTGGTGAAACAATTGATGGCAATGAAATTAGTGAAAAATAGTTGATAATAATTTCCATTTTAGTTTTAAATTTTATACGATTAAATTTGCTCCTTTTTAAACCCAATATTATTTGAGCAGCATAAAAAAATTAGCAGGACAAACGATGTGGTATGGAGTGAGCGCTATTGCCTTACGATTCATCAACTACCTGCTGACTCCCTATCTTACTTACACGCTGGCTAAAACAAGCGATTACGGTAAGATGGGTCTGATATATGCTGCAATTCCACTTCTGAATGTGATATTTACTTATGGCTTTGAAACAACTTATTTCCGTTTTTCATTACGTAAAGAATATAAAAATTCTCTCTACAACACGGCCGCTCTTTCTCTGATTTTCTCCACAATATTATTGACCATTTTACTTTGGCTGGCACGCGATTCTTTCGCCGATGCCATAGGATTAAAAGATGTGCCAACAATTGCGTATCTGGGTATTTTTATAATTGCGTTCGATGCATTAGGTACTATTCCTTTTGCTAAACTTCGGTTAGAAGAAAGACCCCGAAAATACGCATTGATAAAGGTTGGCGGAATATTGATCAATATATTTTTCGTATGGTTTTTTATCGGCTATTGCCCTTCTCAAATTGCAAAAAATTCAAATTCCTTTGTATTGCTATTCTTTAACAGTAATACAAATCCGATAGTTTACGTAATGATTGCAAATCTTATTCAATCAGTGCTTACACTTATATTGCTAGGCAAAGAAGTCTCGATGATAAAATTGAAATTCAATTTTACTTTATGGAAAGAGATGATGATTTATTCGTTACCACTTATCATTGTGGGCATGGGAGGAATGATAAATGAAACTTTCGATCGGCTAATGCTGAGATGGTGGCTGCCAGTTTCACCAATTGCCGCAGATCAACAAGTGGGTATTTACAATGCTTGCTATAAATTGGCCCTGTTGATAACACTTTTTGTTGCTGCATTTAAATTAGGTGCAGAACCATTTTTCTTTAAGCAGGCAGAAGAGCAAAATCCACAAAAAGTGTACGCCAGGGTGATGAAATTTTTTGTAATAATTGTTACTACAATGTTCCTCCTGGTAAGTATGTATATTCCAATATGGAAACATTTTATAGGCCCAAAATATTGGGCCGGGTTAAGAGTAGTTCCGATTTTGCTTTTGGCAAATATTTTTTTAGGAATCTATTACAATCTTGCCATCTGGTACAAACTAAAACAAAAAACTCTTTCAGGAGCCTATATCACTTTGATTGGAGCAACTATTACCATAATTCTAAATTATATTTTTATTCCAAGATATGGATACATAGCATGCGCCTGGACAACCTTCCTTTGTTATCTTATTATGATGATAATCTGCTTTATATGGGGCCAGAAAGAATACCCGATCCCTTATGCATGGAAAAAACTTAGTGCTTACATTATCATCGTGGTCCTTTTATTTTTTATTCACGAAGGCGTAATTCATTTTTTTAAAGGAAATCTTACCAACTTTATATCTGCAACTTTATTACTCGCATTATACGTATGGTTTGTTTTGAATGTTGAATGGAAAGAATTTCAGCGGTTGCCTGTTGTAGGAAAGTATTTTAAATCCGGGAATATAGTGGCGGGAAGAAAATAAATAAAGTTTCGCGATTACAGTAAACGAACAAAAAGAAGAGATTTTTATTTGCAGCAAAGCATCTCCGCGGTCTGAACTGCAGACGGGACCGCTATTTCTATTGCACTACAATCAAATTTGTGAAAAGTGGCTGGAACAATGCGGCTTAATATTTTTCCAGGAATTGTAGTGAACTGATAAATAATTGGGATTCTTTTTTTCGCAGGTGTAAAATTGTTGGTAAAAATGCGTGAAATTATCTTTTCTCATTGTTGTCTATTTTGACGGTATCCCTTACCTTTGCCGCCAAATTGAAATTAAGGACTTTTTAACAATCATTTTATGGCAAATACGGGGAAAATAAAACAAATTATCGGCGCGGTGGTGGATGTTCATTTTGATGGCGACAACAACCTTCCTGAAATATTTCACGCTCTGGAACTCACAAAGGAAAACGGCGATAAACTGGTGTTGGAAGTTCAGCAGCATTTGGGTGAAGATAGTGTTCGTTGTATAGCGATGGATGGAACTGAAGGTTTGAAACGCGGTATGGAAGTAGTAGATACCGGTTCTCCCATATTAATGCCTATTGGTGAAGATATCAACGGGCGTTTATTTAATGTTACAGGCGATGCGATTGACGGTTTGCCCCAGGTGAGCAAAAAGAATGGCCGTCCGATTCATAATAAACCGCCTTTATTTGAGAACTTAAGTACAGCCACCGAAATTTTATTTACCGGTATTAAGGTAATTGATCTTATTGAGCCTTATGCAAAGGGCGGTAAGATCGGTTTATTTGGCGGTGCTGGTGTAGGCAAAACAGTATTAATCCAGGAATTGATTAACAATATTGCGAAAGCTTACAGCGGACTTTCAGTATTTGCAGGTGTGGGAGAAAGAACCCGCGAAGGAAATGACCTGATGCGTGAGATGATTGAAGCAGGCATCATGAAATATGGTGACAAATTTATTCACAGCATGGAAGAAGGCGGATGGGATTTGGATACTGTGAACATGGAAGAGTTGAAAGAATCTAAAGCAACTTTTGTATTCGGCCAAATGAATGAACCGCCGGGAGCAAGAGCTCGTGTGGCTTTGAGCGGATTGACGGTTGCTGAATATTTCCGCGATGGTGATGGCACCGGAAAAGGAAAAGACATTTTGTTTTTCGTAGATAATATATTCCGTTTTACACAGGCGGGTTCAGAAGTTTCTGCATTGCTCGGACGGATGCCGTCGGCCGTGGGATATCAGCCTACTTTGGCTACGGAAATGGGTTTGATGCAGGAAAGAATTACCTCTACAAAGAACGGTTCAATTACATCTGTGCAGGCGGTTTATGTACCTGCGGATGACCTAACGGATCCTGCTCCTGCAACCACTTTTGCGCATTTGGATGCCACAACGGTATTGAGCAGAAAGATTGCGGATTTGGGAATTTACCCTGCGGTGGATCCATTGGATTCTACTTCGAGAATTCTTTCCCCTGCTATTGTTGGTGATGAGCATTATGATTGTGCCAACAGGGTTAAATTAACATTACAGCGCTACAAAGAATTACAGGACATTATCGCCATTCTTGGTTTGGATGAATTGAGTGATGAAGATAAACTAACAGTGAGCCGCGCACGAAGAGTGCAACGTTTCCTTTCTCAGCCATTCCATGTGGCAGAACAATTTACCGGTTTGAAAGGCGTATTGGTTTCTATTGAAGATACCATCCGAGGGTTCAATGCTATTATGGACGGAGAAGTAGATGAATATCCTGAAGCGGCGTTTAACCTGGTGGGTAACCTGGAGGATGCAATAGCGAAAGGTAAAAAAATGATGGAGGCGGCGAATTCTTAATTAGCTAATTAGCTAATTAGCCAATCAGCTAATTATAAAAAGTATGACTTTAGAAATTTTAACACCGGAGAAAAAAATTTTTAGCGGAGATGTATACGGAGTACGGTTGCCTGGTATAGGTGGCGTTTTTGAGGTGCTTGAAAAACATGCCCCCATAGTGAGCGCCTTAAAGACGGGCACATTGAAAATCCTAAAAGATAAAAACACTTCTACTCAATACAGCATTCAGGGAGGTTTTGTAGAAGTGATCCATAATAAAGCTACCGTGCTGGTCGAAGGGGCGAAGCAAAGCTAACAAGGTTGTATTGTTAAGTTTATTAAGGTTGTCCCCGAAAATGCCTAAGAAAATATTTCAAAAAGTTGGCCCCCATTTTTTAAAGTTCAGGTGCTTTTGCTATTGTGCATTACGTATCATCTGACGACCCTATGCAGAAGATGCATTGATAAATTGTATCGCCTTTTCTAATCTTTGCTCATAACTCCCCGAAATAACGGTCCATGGTGTGGATTGGTTTACCATCAGTTCTTTGTAAAAAAGAAATAGGGTTCTTCTTATCTTATCATCAGGATATTCTCTTAGCGCGTCTTCTACCCATGGTAGATCCACGTCGCACAGCAAATACAAGTCATATTTTCTTTGAGCAATTTGATTTAATATCCAGTTATGGCATTTATTAAAAACATATTCGGCCCACACTTTCATTACATACATGTCGGTGTCAATGAAGGCTAAAGGCTGAAGGCTAAAGGTGGAAAGCTGAAAGTCCTTTGCTAAAACCTCTCTGCTAATATCTTCTTCCAATTCTATCTGTGCTTTCGCTATGGTGAGCAAATCGTCATAGGTATATTCAGGGCCATTTTTTTCTAAATACTCTCTTGCGTATTCCGGCACCCACAGGGTATTGTAATGTTTCGCAAGCTTTTCGCAAAGCATACTTTTTCCTGTTGACTCAGGGCCTATAACGACAACTTTTTTAATTATTTCCATTCTCATATTTCTTGTTCATTCAACAAATATTCATTCGCTCTTTTTTTCCATTCTATCAATCCCCAAAATGCAAAAATCAAAAGAATGATATAGTACACGCTGGTAAAGACGTAATGCTTCACGAAGTATAAGGGAATTGAAGCAATATTAGTAGCGATCCACCAATACCAGCTTTCTACTTTTTTGCGCGCCATAAGCCACATTCCGGTAAAAGCAGTGGAACTTGCAAAAGCATCAGCCCAAGGAATAGCACCCGGCGCAAAATCCTTTTTCAGGTACGAAAGAGCAAAAAAGATGGCCACATAAAACGATGCGAAAAAGAGGAGTTCCTGCGTCCATTCTTTTTTATTGCTCCACGTAATATTTACGATATGTTCTTGTTGTTGATTTTTTTTGGCCCACAATATCCAGCCATAAATACTCATAATAGTATAATACATATTAACACTCGCTTCACCCAGAAGGCTTCCTTTAAAACTAAGGTAAACGTAAAAGATAGTATTGATAAGACCCGTGGGATAGACCCATATATTTTCCTTTCTCGAAAACCAAACACTTACAATCCCGGACACTACTGCAATATATTCCAACCACGTGGTTTCTTTCATCCCTGCAATGAACTGGCTGTAGATTTCCGGAAAGCTCAAATTAAAAATTTAGCGTCAAAAATAAAGGATTTAAGAATCTCAAAACGTACCAAAATGGTGGTGGCGAAATAATCTAATTGAATCAATCTTCAGTAAACGAATAAAAAAGAGGATTTTTATTTTTTATAGAAACCTACCAATCGTGCTCATACAGTTAATTATTAACGTGCGGCGTTCCATTTATGATCATACTAGATCAAAATTGTTAATAAATGTTGCTTTACTGTATGCCTTTTAATTTAATGCAAAATATTTGAAGGTTTTTTAGGAAATTTGCAGTTCTAATCAAAAATATTAAAATGAGCAAGACTTCCAGCACCCTATTTGATAAAGTTTGGGATTCTCATGTGGTGCGTAAAATTGAAGATGGTCCTGATGTCTTCTTTATTGATCGCCATTTTATTCATGAAGTTACCAGTCCCGTCGCTTTTGGAGGTTTACAAAGTAGAGGGTTGAACGTAATGTTTGCCAACAAAACATTTGCAACAGCCGATCACAACACGCCTACCATCAACCAGCACTTGCCGGTGCAAGATCCTCTTTCTGCCAAACAGTTGAAAGCATTGGAAACGAATTCGGCAAAATATGGTATTTCACATTGGGGATTAAATAATCCAAAGAATGGAATTGTACATGTAGTTGGTCCCGAAAACGGAATTACGCTACCGGGCATGACGATTGTTTGTGGTGATTCTCACACATCAACACACGGAGCGTTTGGTGCTATTGCTTTTGGCATAGGAACTTCAGAGGTGGAAATGGTACTTGCCTCGCAATGTATTATGCAGCCAAAGCCTAAAAAGATGCGTATTAATGTAAATGGGAAATTGGGCAAAGGAGTTACAGCAAAAGATGTTGCGCTTTATGTTATTTCAAAATTAACCGCAGCCGGAGCTACAGGTTATTTTGTAGAATTTGCCGGCGAAGTTTTTGAAAATTTGAGCATGGAAGGTAGAATGACTGTGTGTAATATGAGCATCGAAATGGGCGCACGCGGCGGAATGATCGCTCCCGATGAAACAACTTTTGCTTATTTGAAAGGAAAAGATAAAGCGCCCAAAGGTGAAGCATGGGATATAGCGCTTGCCTATTGGAAAACTTTAAAAACGGACGCTGACGCAACATTTGATAAAGAATATAATTTTGATGCAGCAGATATTGAACCTATGATCACCTTTGGTACTAACCCTGGAATGGGCATGGGTATTAGCAAACATATTCCTGTTTCAAAAGATACGGCCAGCGGAAATGCCAGTTATGAAAAATCGCTTAATTACATGGGCTTCCATGAAGACGATTCGATGCTTGGAAAGAAAGTGGATTATGTATTTATAGGAAGCTGCACCAATGGACGAATCGAAGATTTTCGCGCTTTTGCTTCTATCATAAAAGGAAGAAAAAAAGCGGATCATGTTACTGCATGGGTCGTTCCGGGTTCTCATGTGGTAGAGCAACAAATAAAAGATGAAGGCATTTTAGATATTTTACATGAAGCAGGATTCGAATTACGCCAGCCCGGCTGTTCTGCGTGTTTGGCAATGAATGACGATAAAATTCCTGCAGGCAAATATGCAGTTAGCACAAGTAACAGAAACTTTGAAGGAAGACAAGGGCCGGGTGCAAGAACGATGTTAGCGAGCCCATTGGTAGCGGCGGCAGCGGCTGTTACTGGAGTTGTGACAGACCCAAGAGAACTACTTTAAATGTGGGATGTATGACTTAGGATACCTGATGTAAGACCTAAGATAACCTTGAACTTTAAACTAAAAACTACGAACTAAATAAAAATGGCTTACGATAAATTTACAGTGCTTACAAGTACAGCAGTTCCAATGCCGATTGAGAATGTGGATACAGACCAGATCATTCCTGCGCGTTTTCTAAAAGCAACCGAGCGTAAGGGCTTCGGTGATAATCTTTTTCGCGACTGGAGGTACAATTCAGATGATTCTCCAAAAAAGGATTTTGTTTTAAACAATCCAATTTATTCAGGAAAAATTTTGGTGGGTGGCAAAAATTTTGGAAGCGGAAGTAGCAGAGAGCATGCTGCCTGGGCCATATATGATTACGGTTTTCGTGCAGTGGTTTCCAGTTTCTTTGCGGATATATTTAAGAACAATTCAATCAACGTAGGCATTCTTCCTGTACAGGTAAGTGAAGAATTTTTAATAAAAATTTTTAGTGCGATTGAAGCACACCCTAAAGCCCAATTCGAAATCAATCTTCCGGATCAGACTATAACCATTCTCGCTACCGGCGAACAAGAGTCGTTCGATATTAACGGCTATAAAAAACACAACCTGACGAATGGTTTTGATGATATAGATTATTTGCAGGCTATGAAAGAAGACATCCAATCATTTGCTGAAAAGAGTTTATACTAATTGAGATCATAACAAACTAAAATGCCAAAAAATCAGCGACACATTGAGATAATGGATACCACTCTTCGCGATGGCGAACAGACAAGTGGCGTTTCATTTTCTTCTGTCGAAAAATTAACCATTGCCAAGCTTTTATTAACTGAATTAAAAGTTGACCGCATAGAGATCGCTTCAGCACGCGTATCTGAAGGCGAATTTGATGCGGTAAAAAAAATAACCAGGTGGGCAAAAGCAAACAAACTATTGAACAGGGTGGAAGTGCTCACATTTGTGGATGGAGACGTATCTGTAGAATGGATGGTAAAAGCAGGTGCTAAAGTGATGAACCTGCTCACCAAAGGCTCTCTCAATCATTTAACGCACCAGCTTAAGAAGAAGCCGGAACAGCATTTTGCTGAAATCGCTGAAGTAATAAAATTGGCTAGAAAAAAAGGTATTGACACCAATGTTTATCTTGAAGACTGGAGTAATGGCATGCGTGATTCAAAAGAATATGTATTTCAATATCTCGATTTTCTTTCTACACAGCCGGTGAAACGGATTATGCTTCCTGATACACTGGGCGTATTGACTCCTTCTGAATCTTATGAATTTGTTTCTGAAATTGTTCAACGTTATCCAAAAATACATTTCGATTTTCATGCGCATAATGATTATGACCTGGGTACAGCCAATGTGTTGGAAGCCTTAAAGGCGGGCGCATCGGGGATACATTTGACCGTAAATGGTATGGGTGAACGTGCGGGCAATGCACCATTGGCAAGTGCAATAGCTGTGATTAATGATTTTATGCCCGAACTGAAAACATCAGTTGCAGAAAAGTCTTTGTATAGCGTAAGCAAGTTGGTCGAGACTTTTTCAGGGTTTCGTATCTCTGCTAACAAGCCCGTTGTAGGAGAAAATGTATTCACCCAAACGGCAGGCATACACGCAGATGGTGATAAAAAGAATAAACTCTATTTCAGTAACCTGATGCCTGAACGCTTTGGCCGCCAACGTAAATATGCTCTAGGCAAAACAAGTGGGAAAGCAAATATCGAAAACAATCTTTTGCAACTGGGCATTCATCTTTCCGACCAGGATTTGAAAAAAGTAACTCAACGCATTATTGAATTGGGCGACAGAAAAGAAATAGTTAGCCCGGCAGATCTTCCTTACATTATTTCAGATGTGTTGGATAGTGTAACGATCGAACAAAAAGTGCGGATTGAAGATTATGTGCTAACGCATTCCAAGGATTTGAATCCATCAGTTACATTAAAGATTTGCATTGAAGGCCAATCCTTTGAAGAACTTGCCCAGGGAGATGGCCAATACGATGCTTTTATGAATGCGTTAA